>UZAT01409036.1_pt1 | contig 9967 bp, 11 predicted proteins | sample 2160861 | NCBI WGS metagenome assembly UZAT01 (sample SAMEA5138306, study PRJEB28736) | viral metagenome | reverse complement strand
TTATAATAGTATACGGAAACCAGATCAAACCAAACCACAACATAAGGAGGTCACCAACATGACACAAGCGGAAAGGTATTACAGGATGTACAATCGGATGTGCACACTCATTGCAAACCATGGTATTATTGTGGGGATTGACTATTCTACCGCTTTACAACGGTGCTATTACTGGAAATTGATTTCCCGGGGATTTGATGAAACCGGCCTCAGCTATGACACTTGCGCATGGATCAATAAACGCGAAAAGGCCCGGTTGTATCGGATCAAGCGCACTGACTGGACAGAATCTGCGTTTCATCGGTATTGTGAGAAAGTCCGTTGGGAACGGGATCATTAAAGGTGGTGGCGGATCATGGCACGGTATCAGCACTGTTACAATGTGTTCTTGGTAAATGGTGATGTATCAATGTGGGCCCGTATCTGGGCCCATAATCGGGAGGAATTACGGCCCATCGTTTATAGGCGTTATCCCGGAATGAGAATAGAAAGGATCGAGTATATCAAATGATAACCTTAATGAGAGAATACCGCCATTGGTTATCGGAATATAGCTTCTATAAATGGAAGTATGCCAGGTATCAGCGGCCATTGTCTAACAGAGAGCGGCTCGTATTGGTGGGAATTCGTAATTGTATCTTACAGACGCGGTTAAGGATCATTGAAGCCTATGGTATCACAGAGTTAATCCGGCTTGACGCATTATGGCACCGGTCGCACGATGGACATTTAAGCCGAAAGCCATAAATAGTGATCCCCTGGCCTGGGCCCGTTTCGTCGGACCCAGTACAGGGCACCACGGTGCCCAATAAAATCATAGGAGGGTCAAAACCATGACCACTTACAAGGAAACCCAGCCCCAAGAAACCCAGGAACAATCCACCCCGCCCCAGGAAACCGCAATCGCTACCACCCAGCCGAATGATTTGCCTATCCTGAGCAACGGAAACGCCACTCTTCCGGCCCCGTGGTGCAGCTTTAAGGCGGACAGCCTGGAGCAGAAGAAACGGCTCTACCGGGCGATGACGAACCCGGACAGCAAGCTGTCTGACTGTATTAACATGGTGATAAACCTTGTTGATGCTTACATCGAATGGGCCGAAGTGACCCACGATCAGACCGGCGAGCTGGAGCAGGTGCCCCGTGTGGTGCTCTTTGACGCGGACGGCAAAACCTACACCGCCACCAGTAAGGGCATTTATAATTCCCTGTATAGGCTTTTCGTGGTGTTCGGTGTGCCCCATTGGGAAACGCCTATTCCCGTGAAAATCCGGCAGGTGCAGAACGGTGAACGCCGTTATTATTCGCTGGATATTGCCTGACACTTGACAGCCTGGCCCCGTGGGCTCAATCACGGGGCAATTTGATTATATGGAGGCGGTTACATGCTCAGTAAATGGCTTGTCATTCTGGACACCACCGAACAGGTGTTCATTGCTGAGAATATCGGGGAAGTGAAAAAGCAGCTTGATCAGTTTTGCAAGATGTGCGGGATTAAACGTGGTGACTTCATCATATACAGATTGGAGGTAATGGGAAATGGCAAGCTTTAAGGATTTTGAGTTTAAGCGGGGAGAGTACACCGTATACACCCCGGAAATGGCGCGTTATCTGGCCGAGGCTGAGGGCTTCGACGTTCGGCGGGAATATATGAACATGCGCAAGGCGGCCCAGGATCGGCTTTATAAACTGAAGAAACGCGGTTTTGCGTCGTTTGATATTGTGGCCTCCAACGTGAACCGTTTCCCGCGAATAGTAGAGATTGGCAATGATAAGCAGATGTTATATGATGCGCTGGCCGAAGTATCCCGATTTTTGAACCTGAAACAATCCACTGTTGGCGGCATGAACGAAACAGAAAGGAAATGGCGTGAAAAATTCGAGCGGCATCACACAGGGGAGGGATTGAAGCCGGAAGAACAGATGCCAGATGTTAATTATCATTTGTTTGGCGAAATGATGCGGGCTATTAAGAATCACGCTATGGGGAAAATCTATTATAACCGCTGGAGAGATACCTATCGAAAATTGGCTGCTTCAGCAGATAAGCATGGTTGGAGCCCGGAAGAATTGGTGCATATGATCCAGAATGGTGAAATCTCAATCGGACCGAAAGGCGGCTTATACGATGCAGAAACCCAGCGCAGAATCACCCGTACATGGCATAGAATGGGGCAGTGAGGCAAAAATCTATTTGGAAGAGCTGCTTCTTAATGCACATGTCATCCCGTGCGGACGTGGAAACAAGGGCCGCAAGAAGGAAAAGCGGCCCACGTATATAGACGTGCTGTCTGCGTTTGACATCGAAACTACAAGCTTGCCTGACATCAAACAGGCTTTCATGTATATCTGGCAATGGCATTTTGTTTCTTTGGATAACGACGAATCTTTGACTATCTATGGAAGGTATTGGGATCAATGGCAGGATTGTGTCCGGCTGATATGTGAAACGCTGCGGCCTGGATGGTATTTGGTGGTGCTGGATCATAATCTGTCTTTTGAATTTCAGTATCTTTGCGAGTATTATCCATTTTCTCCAGATGAGGTATTTGCCACAGATGCCCGCGCCGTCGTTAAATGTTCGATGTATGATCATTTGGAATGGCGGTGCACCATGCGCCATAGTAACACAAGTTTGGGTGTATATACCAAACAATGGCACGTTGAGCACCCGAAGCAATCAGGCGACGAATACGATTATAGCAAAATCCGCTATCCGTGGGACCCGCTGAGCGACCAGGAAATGAAATACGCCTTATATGACGTTGTGGGGCTCTGTGAGGCGTACAGGGCAGAGATGGATTATTGGAAAGACGACTTATACACCATCCCGTTGACTTCGACGGGGTATGTGCGGCGCATATCAAAGAAAGCCTGGGCTCATGTTAATTACCTGGATCGGCGGGACTGGATGCCGTGCCTTGAATGTTTGCGGCTATTGGAAGAGGCTTTCCGTGGTGGCGACGTGCACGGCAGCAGATACCACTCAACCCCGTTTGATTATCCGCATGCCGTCGTTAATCATGATGTGACCGGATATGATAGAGCGTCAAGTTATCCCGATGAAATAGTAAATAATCCCATGCCTCTGGGCAATTGGTACAAAATGAGCAGTAAAAAAGGCTGGATCAGTTTGGAGGAAATAGAGAAGTTTATCATCAAATATGAGCGCTGCGTATTGACCCGTGTGCATTTCCAGGGCCTGGAGCTGCGTGTGCCGAATTGGGAAATGCCGTATATCCCAAAATCAAAGTGCGGTTATTATGAGGACGTTGTGGAGGATAACGGGCGCGTGCTGGCTGCAAAATTGCTCAGTATGACAATAACAGAGGTGGATTGGGAAATCATTAAGCGGGAATATAAATGGAAACAGGTGTATTTTTCGGACGCTTGGTATTGTCGAAAGCGTTTTCTTCCTGAGCCATTTGTTGAGGTTGTGCGAAGCTTCTTTCGTGACAAAACCCTATTGAAGGGCTCTGAGCCTGGCAGCCTGGAGGATATAGAATACCACTTGAAGAAACAGCTTCTAAATGCACTTTACGGCATGGCGGCCCAGCACGTTATAAAACACTCTATCGTATACCTGGATCAGCCGATTGATGGTAAAAAGTTCATGGATCAGATAGACTTTGAAATTTATCAGGAGAATCAAAACCGATTGCAGGAAAAGCGGAACGAAATGACTAAAATTGAAAAGCGCCAATACCGGGAAGAGAAAGAAAAAGAGATTGTAGACCGGCATAACAAAAACGCTTTTCTCCCCTTTTCCGTAGGTGTCTGGGTTACGGCATATGCGCGTCTGGATTTGCACCGGGCTATGTGGATTGTGCACCAGCAGGGCGGGCGCGTGCTGTATGCCGATACGGACAGCGTCAAATACCTGGGCAACGTGGATTTTTCGGCGCTCAATGATTACTATAAGCGCAGATCAGAGCAGCGGGGAGGTTATGCGGATGACCGAAAAGGCAACCGCCATTATATGGGCGTTTATGAGTATGAATACACCGCTCAGGCGTTTTCACATATGGGCGCGAAAAAGTATATTTACCAGGTCCCGCCCCGGCCAGAGGCGAAAAGCTATACTGAGAGAACAGGCTTTCATTTGACTATTGCGGGCGTGAGTAAAGAAAAAGGCGCCCAGGAATTGCACGAAAAAGGCGGTTTTGCGGCTTTTCATTCAGGCATCATCTTTGAAAAATCGGGCGGCACCCGGGGCATTTATAACGATACAGCTTTCGGCAATCTGGAGGTTGACGGCCATTCGCTCTATATCGGGAAAAACGTCTGCCTGTTGCCTGACACCTACACTCTGGGCCTGTCCGATGACTATGCGCGAATCCTGGACGAAATAGCAGCAGCCGGTCATATCGAAGGTGACTTTATGGGGGTACAGGAATGAAAAAGCTGATATTAATGGATTGCTGGAATTGTGGGCAGCGTCCAGCGTTTTACCGTTTTCGGAATGGGTGTTATATTGTGCGCTGTGCATGCGGTTTTGAAACAGTGCACAATTACCGGAAAAAATCAGACGCTTTCGAGGCGTGGGAACGATGGGAGGTTATACAGAATGAATCTTTATTTGGCTGAGGGCTGGCTTGACGTGCGGCGAATCTGTGATTTGCCGTATCCTTTTATTTTTGTCTATGGCGGGCGTGGTATTGGTAAAACGTTCGGGGAGGGCGGCGAAATAGCCGAGGAATACAGAGGAAGGACGCTTTTTCTCAGGCGAACGAAAACCGAATATGACATAGTTACATCGCCTGAGATGAACACTTTTTCAGATTACAATAACGCCACCGGCCACAATCTGCAATTTGAGAAGCAAAAAGGATTTGCCCGGATCGAGGAAAACGGGGACTATTGCGGGCTATGTGCTGCGCTCAGCACGTTTAGCAATCTGAGAGGCGGCGGCTTTGAGCAGCATTGGATCGATTTGCTTTTATATGATGAATTCATCCCCGAACGGCATAAAGCCAGGATCAGGGATGAATCCACCGTATTAATGAACATATACGAAACCGTCAACCGCAACCGCGAGCTCCAGGGAAAGCCGCCATTGAAATTAAGATGCTTTGCCAATAGCAACGATATAAAGAATCCTATATTCCTGGGCCTGGGGCTTGTGTCCATGGCGGAAAAGATGCTGAGAAAAGACCAGGAAATCAGCATAGACGAAAAACGCGGAATAGCTATGATCGATTGCCGAAGATCGCCCATTTCACAGCGGAAAGCGGAAACGGCTCTATATCGAATGAGCGCCGGCAGCGAGTTTTTCAATATGGCAATCAAAAATGAATTCAATTCTGGATTGCTCCCCAGCACTCCCCGAAAGCTGATTGAATATCGCCCACTTGTGACCGTGGGAGAGATCGGCATATACACTCACAAAAGCAATGGTAAGTTTTATGTTTCCTCCACCCGTGCGAAAACATGCCCGCAATTTCAGCCGAATGATACACAACTGGAGATGTACAGAATCAGATACGGTTATTTATACGACCGCTTTTATGAGGGCCGTATTGAGTTTGAGTCACAGATCAGCCAATTATTATTTCTAACCTATTTGAAAATCATATAACTGTTGACAATGGTATTAATTCATCCTATAATGACAGCAGGGGAGGCGCGGCCATAGACCAACCCCGGAAGGGTGGCCGTGTGCCCGGTCCGCACATGAGCGCCTCCCCGCTCTGATTGTGGGGTGATTTTTTGATTACTGCCGAAAAATTTGTAGAACAGGCCAGGAATGGAAATTACCTGGGCATTCCTTACAAGCAGCTCGACTGTCAAGCATTTGTAGAAAAAGTGCTCAAAGATTGCGGGCTTTCCCTGGATTGGCGCGGTTCTAATCATATGTGGAGGGAAGCGCTCAGCGAAAAGCACAAGATCACCGATGCGGCAGCGGTTCCGGCTGGCGCGTGGCTTTTTACCGTGAAAAATGACGGCGGCGAAAAACAACGCGGCTATAATGACGATGAGGGAAACGCGGCCCATGTTGGAATCTATTTGGGCGAAACAGAGGTTATCCACAGCACCACAGGAGGCGTACAAATGGACGTGATAACGTCTAAACGCTGGACGCATTACGGATTGTGTAAGTATATCGACTTTTCGGGCGCTGCTGACTTGCGGGAGGTTGTGCGGCAGCTCGGAAGCGTGACTATATACCAGCTTTTCCAGGCTATGCGGCAGGAATGGGGGTGATTTTGTGGAAAACATCATTCAGATTGTGCAAACCCTGGGCTTTCCAATTGCCGTTGCTATTGCTCTTTTCTGGCAAAATACCAAAATGCAGGACCAGCACAAGGAAGAAATGGCAAAAATCACTGAGGCGCTCAATAACAATACCATCGCTCTGACTGAGCTAAAAGACAAGATAGGAGGCTGAACCGTGGACACCATCGACAAAATCCTAACCCTGATTAATAAGGGCTACACCAAAGAGGAAATCACCGCAATCCTGAACCCTGCACCCACTCCCGCACCGGCACCGGCTCCCGCACCGGCTCCCGCACCCACTCCCGCACCTGTTCCCGCTCCCGCACCGGCTCCCGCTCCCACTCCAACACCCGCACCCACTCCCGCACCTGTTCCCGATATGGCCGCCATTTTGGGCGCTATCAATCAGATGGGCTCCAATATCGTGACGGCGCTCCAGCGCTCCCAGTTGGGCGGCGCTGTCATCCCCGGACAGCCTGACCCAAATGCCGATCCCATGATCGGGGTAACGGCTGCAATCATTAACCCATATGAAAAGGAGGAAAAATAATCATGGCTAACGATTTGACGTTTAACCAGGTCGCTACGATCCTGAACGCGCTGAACACCCAGGCCACCGGACAGGCGGCCATTGCTCCCACTGACACCGCGTCTTTTGTGGCTGCGGGCACTACCCTGCTCAAAACCGGCTATGAGCAGGTATACCGGGCCATTTCCGTGGTCCTGGGCCGTACTATTTTCAGCGTGCGTCCCTATTATGCCAAGCTGCGCGGCATGGAAGTAACCGACACCATGTTCCGGCTGCATACCCGCAAGCTTCAGGTTGCGGATAACGAGCTTGAGAATAACAAGGCGGTGGAATGGCCTGTACATTACGACGACACTGAAGACCCCATTTCCGGCAGCGGTGAAGCCGTGGATATGCAGAAGATTAAAAAGGCTGATGTTTTGCAGACGAATTTCTATGGAATGAATACGTTTGCGGACCATTACACCATTTTTGACGAACAGCTCGAAGTTGCTTTCACGTCCCCGGACGAGTTGGCCATGTTCTGGACTATGATTTTGCAGAACATTTCGGATCGATTCGAGCAGAGCCGTGAAAACTGTGCGCGGGCTATTCTGTCCAATGCTATCGGCGCGCTGAACGCTCTGAACGAAAGCGGGCGAATCATCCACCTGCTGACCGAATACAACACCCGGACCGGCAAAAGCCTGACCACCACCACCGTATACGATCCCGCCAACTATCCCGACTTTATGCGGTTCGTATTTGGCCGCCTGGCTACGCTCTCCAGTCAGATGACTGAGCGGTCCAGTCTGTTCCAGACGATTGTAAACAGCAAATACATCAATCGTCATACGCCTGTTGAAAAGCAGAGGCTTTACCTGTTCGCGCCGGAAGAAATGCAGATGCGCTCCCAGGTGCTTTCCACGACTTTCCACGACGAATTTTTGCGGATGGCGGATCATGAAATGGTCAATTTCTGGCAGAGCATTCAGACCCCGGGCCGCGTTTCCGTAACTCCCGGCTATATTGCCGCCAATGGCACCGCCACCACCGGCAGCGCTCAGGTTGTGAACAATGTTTTCGGTATTCTCATGGACGAGGAAGCGGGCGGTTATACCCGTCTGCGCTCCAGCATCAAACCCGCACCATATAATGCGGCGGGTGACTATCAGAATTTCTGGCTTAAGGAATTCAATAAAATGTATATGGACAACACCGAAAAAATGGTGCTGTTGCTGCTCGACTAAACAGAGGGGAGGCGGGAATCTATGGCGTTTACTGTTAATCTGTACACCCTGGCAAAAAAGAAAAACAGCACGGAGGTTCCCGCCTCCGTCGCTGTTTCGTTCACGAATTGCATGATTAAGGAAGGATGCGGGATCGTCAATCCTACCATTGGCATTGATAACGGCCTGGCATGGAATCCAAGCGCATATAATTACGCGGGCATACCTTCCTTTACCCGGTTTTACTATATCGCGGATTGGTATTTTGACCGTGGCAGATGGTGGGCCAACATGACCGTTGACGTGTTGGCAACCTACAAAACAACCATTCTCAGTAATTCGGCGTATGTAGCAAGAGCATCAAAAACATTTGACGGCTCCATTGCTGACAACCTTTTCCCGGCAAAAGCCACTTCGAGCGGCTTTTCTTCCTATTGGCCCACTCAGCAGCAGACACCCTGGGAGCGGTCTTTTTCCAGCGGTTTTTATGTTGTGGGGATCATCAATAATGACAGCTCCAGCGTGGGCGCGGTGTCTTATTACGCCTTTTCTCCTGCTCAGTTTGCCAGTCTAAAAGGCTTTTTGATGGGTGACACCACATGGACAGGCATTTTGGACACTAACCCCGATTTTGGTGATAACCTTTATAAATCCCTGTTCAATCCTTTCCAATATATTTCCTCGGTATTGTGGATCCCGTTGACGTGGCGCGGTGCCTGGGGAACAAGCATTTCAACGCTTAAATTTGGATGGTGGACCATTAATAACATGCCCTGTTATCGGATTACGCAATATTTGCACAGCTTCGCGCAGACCCTTTTAGCTGGAGAACATCCACAAGCGGCCAGCCGTGGAAAATACCTGAATGGTTCCCCGTTCAGCACTTACCGGCTAATTGCTCCACCGTTCGGGGAATTTGTTCTTGATGCTTCTGTGATTCTCAACGGCGTTTATACTCAGTATGACACCACGAAAGCGACAAATATAAGCATCGCCATTCAGGTGGATTTTATATCGGGCCTGGGTGATATGTATGTATCAGCCGATTTGGGAGCGGGTGAACATACCACTCTATTGCATACGCAGACCATGGTCGGCGTACCCATTCAGATTGCACAGATCAATAATAACGCTTGGGGCCAGATCAGAAACGCGGTTGACACCGCCGCGAGCATGTTTTCCAGCGCGGCCAATGGCGACGTTGGCGGCGTTATATCAAACGCTGCCACCGGCATTCTGAACGGTGTAGAGCTCAAAATTCCGCATGTTCAGGAGCACGGAAGCAATGGCAGCATAGGCGTATACCAGTTGCCATTTGTGCTGAATAATATTTTTTCCGTCATGGCCGATGATGCTTTAGCAGATAAAGGCCGACCGCTCTGTCAAGAGGTGTCACTTGGCACCCTATACCCCGGTTTTATTCAGACCGTGGGCGCTCATGTTGAGATAGCCGGGACCGAAACAGAGATCGAGCAGATCAACGGCTATTTGGACGGTGGTGTATATCTTGAGTGAGCTTATAAATGGGTGGTATTGTGTCAATGATTATGGCGCACTGACCCAGGACGAAAAGCGCCATAACGCACAATTGGCAATGAGCTATTTACGACAAAACGGCTTCACCATATATGCGGCCTCCGGGATCGTGGGCAATATGTGGGCTGAATCCCAAATGAGCCCCGGCCAATGGCAGGATGACACGCCATTCTCAGGCGGTTATGGCCTTGTGCAATGGACACCCTACACCCTTTATTCTGAATGGGCGGGCCCCGGATGGGAAAACAACGGGCAGAAGCAAATGGAGCGGATCAGCTACGAAAAAGCTAACGGCCTGGAATTTTACCCATCCAGCGCCTATCCTCAATGGCGATGGGGTAATTTTTCTGAGCTGGAGCCCAGCGAGGGCGAAACCATTAACGAGGCCATAAATAAGGCTACAGATATTTTTCTCAGAAATTATCTGAGGCCAACAAACCCAGACGCTACCCTGGCAAATCGCCAATATCATGCA
>UZAT01072779.1_pt1 | contig 9968 bp, 6 predicted proteins | sample 2160861 | NCBI WGS metagenome assembly UZAT01 (sample SAMEA5138306, study PRJEB28736) | viral metagenome | reverse complement strand
TAATATTTCTCCTGTAAGAGGATGAATAACATCATGAAGCGTTACTCTACCTAAAATTCTATCATATAGTGTTTGAACTATTTCTTCATTTTTCTTTAAAGCTGTTGTTGGAATACCTCTTAGTGTTCCGCAGTCTTCATCTGCAATAATAACATCTTGAGCTACGTCAACCAAACGACGAGTTAGGTATCCTGCGTCAGCTGTTTTAAGAGCTGTATCGGCAAGTCCTTTACGAGCACCATGAGTTGAAATAAAATACTCAAGAACTGATAGTCCTTCTTTAAAATTAGAGATAATTGGGTTTTCAATAATTTCAGCTCCTGTCGCTCCAGACTTTTGAGGTTTTGCCATAAGTCCACGCATTCCTGAAAGTTGACGAATTTGCTCTTTAGATCCACGGGCTCCAGAATCAAGCATCATATATACTGGATTGAAACCTTGGCGGTCTTCAGCAACTTCTTTCATCACAATGTTTGTCAAATCTCTATTTGTATTTGTCCAAACATCAATAATTTGATTATATCTTTCATTATTGGTGATAAGTCCCATTTGATAGTTACCAATAACCTCAATAACTTCTTCATTTGCTTTACTGATAAGAGTAGCTTTTCTTTCAGGAATAATAACATCACCTAAGTTAAATGATAATCCTCCCTTAAATGCCATTCTATATCCTAAGCTCTTTATATCATCAAGAAATCTTGCTGTTTTGGCTGTTCCGCAAACTTTTAATATATCACCTATAATATCTCTAAGAATAGTTTTCTTTAAAACTTGATTTACAAAACCAAATTCTTCTGGAACTACTATGTTGAATAATACTCGACCAACAGTCGTATCTATTTTTTCAACTTTTTGTTCTCCATTTTTATCGACAAAGGTTCTTCTTAGTTTTATGTTAGCGTGTAGATCAATTGCTTTTTCATTATAAGCTATTTGAACTTCTTCAGAAGAATAGAATAACTTCCCTTCCCCTTTTACTGTTCTTTCAGCATCTGATAATCTTCCTTTGGTCATATAATAAAGACCAAGTACCATATCTTGCGACGGAACCGTTATAGGAGCTCCATTTGCTGGGTTAAGAATATTGTGAGATGCTAGCATTAGTATTTGAGCCTCAAGTACAGCAGCGTTACCAAGTGGAACGTGTACTGCCATTTGGTCTCCATCGAAGTCGGCATTAAATGCAGAACATACAAGTGGGTGAAGCTGTATAGCTTTTCCTTCAACTAATCGAGGTTGGAAGGCTTGAATACCTAAACGGTGAAGTGTTGGAGCACGGTTTAGAAGAACAGGATGTCCTTTTAAAATGTTTTCCAATATTTCCCAAACTACAGGGTCTCTTCTATCAACTATCTTCTTTGCTGATTTTACTGTCTTTACTATCCCTCTTTCAAGCATCTTACGAATGATAAATGGCTTGAAAAGCTCAGATGCCATATCTTTCGGAAGTCCGCATTCGTGAAGTAGTAAGTCTGGTCCTACAACAATAACTGAACGACCAGAATAGTCAACACGTTTTCCTAATAAGTTTTGACGGAAACGTCCTTGTTTTCCCTTTAAACTATCTGAAAGTGATTTTAAAGCTCTGTTTGATTCTGATTTAACTGAACTTACTTTTCGTGAGTTGTCAAACAATGAATCAACAGCTTCTTGCAACATACGTTTTTCATTACGCATAATTACATCTGGAGCTTTTATTTCTATTAGTCTTTTTAAACGATTGTTTCTTATAATAACTCTTCTGTATAAGTCATTAAGGTCAGATGTTGCAAAACGTCCTCCGTCTAAAGGAACTAGTGGACGTAGTTCTGGAGGAATAACTGGCACAACTTGCACAATCATCCACTCAGGTCTGTTCTCTATTCGAGTTTGTGCATCACGGAATGCTTCAACAACATTTAATCTCTTTAAAGCATCTTGTTTTCTTTGTTGTGAAGTTTCTCTATTTGCTGTATGTCTTAAATCGTATGATAATTTATCTAGATCTAAACCTTTAAGAAGAACTATTAATGCCTCAGCACCCATTCTTGCTACAAACTTATTAGGATCTTTATCGTCTAAAAGTTGGTTTTCTGGTGGGAGTAAATCAAGACATTCGAAATATTGAGTTTCATCTAATAATGCTCCTTGTTTTATTTCGTCTTTTTCAAGAGCACCTTGACTAATTACAATGTATTTTTCGTAATAGATTACTTGTTCTAATTCTTTTGTTTTTAATCCAAGTAATGCTCCTATTTTATTAGGTAATGAACGGAAAAACCATATGTGAGCAACAGGAACAACTAATTGAATATGTCCCATTCTCTCTCTACGTACTTTCTTTTCAGTTACTTCAACTCCACAACGGTCACATACAATTCCCTTATATCTAATTCTTTTATATTTACCGCAATGACATTCCCAGTCCTTGATAGGTCCGAATATTCTTTCACAGAAAAGTCCGTCTCTTTCTGGTTTATATGTTCTGTAATTTATAGTTTCAGGCTTCAAAACCTCTCCTCTTGAACGTTCAAGAATCGATTCAGGAGAAGCTAGACTAACCGTCATTGAATTAAAATTACTATTTATTAAGTTTTCTTTTTTTATTGCCATGATATTTAATGCTAATTGATTTGTTTATTGAACTGCTTTTTGATTAGTTATTTTTATTAGTGTCAAATGTGACTTCTAATCCTAATCCTCTTAGTTCATGTATTAAGACATTAAATGATTCTGGAATACCAGGTGTTGGCATATTGTCTCCTTTTACAATTGCTTCGTAAGCCTTAGCACGTCCAACAACATCATCTGATTTAACTGTTAAAATCTCTTGAAGTATGTTAGCTGCACCAAATGCTTCTAATGCCCAAACCTCCATCTCTCCAAAACGTTGACCTCCAAATTGAGCCTTTCCTCCCAATGGTTGTTGTGTAATTAGTGAATAAGGTCCGATTGAACGAGCATGCATCTTATCATCAATCATATGATGAAGTTTAAGCATATAAATATACCCTACTGTTGCTGTTTGATCAAATCTTTCTCCTGTTTCACCATCATATAGATAACATTTACCATTCTCAGGCAAACCTGCTTTTTTCATATATTCGTTAACTTCGTCTAAGTTAGCTCCATCAAAAATTGGTGTTTGGAAAGTTAATCCTAACTCTTTTCCAGCCCAACCTAAAACTGTTTCAAATATTTGACCAAGGTTCATACGAGAAGGAACTCCAAGTGGATTAAGAACAATATCAACTGGCTGTCCATTTTCTAAGAATGGCATATCCTCTTCACGTACTATTCTTGCAACAATACCTTTATTACCGTGACGACCAGCCATCTTATCCCCAACTTTCAATTTACGTTTCTTAGCAACATAAATTTTAGCCATTTGAATAATTCCTGCAGGTAAATCATCTCCAATAGAGGTTACAAATTGTTTTCTTGCGTATACACCTTGAGTTTCTTTTGAACGAATATTGTAATTGTTCAAAAGTTCTTTTATTAAGAAGTTTGTTTCTTTATCTGATGTCCACTTATTTGGGTTAACATTACTATAGTCGATAGCTAATAGCATCTTTTGGTTGAACTTGGCTTTCTTTGGAATCAACTCTTCACTGAATGTTGAGAAAACTCCTTGAGAAACCTTTCCTGCCAATATAACTATTAATTTATCAACTAACTTATTCTTAAGATCAAAAAGCTCTTTATCGCATTGCTCTTTTAAATCTTTAATTATATCTTTATCCTTAGCTCTTGACTTCTTGTCTTTATGTATTCTTGTAAATAGCTTTTTGTCAATTACAACTCCAGAAATTGAAGGTGGAACTTTCATTGAAGCATCTTTTACGTCACCAGCTTTATCTCCAAAAATTGCTCTAAGAAGCTTCTCCTCTGGTGTTGGGTCAGACTCTCCCTTTGGTGTAATTTTACCAACAAGAATGTCGCCTTCTTTTACATAAGCTCCAATCCTAACCATTCCTTTTTCGTCAAGGTCTTTTGTTGCCTCAACACTTACGTTAGGAATTTCTTGTGTAAGCTCTTCTAGTCCTCGTTTAGTTTCTCTTACTTCTGTAACAAATTCATCTACGTGAACTGATGTAAATAAGTCTTGCTTTACTATTTTTTCAGAAATAACAATAGCATCTTCATAGTTATAACCTTTCCATGGCATAAATGCTACTTGTAGGTTTCTTCCTAATGCTAAAACGCCATCTTTTGTTGCGTATCCTTCTGAAAGAACTTGATCCTTCTTAACTTTATCGCCTTTTTTAACAATAGGACGAAGGTTTATAGAAGTACCTTGATTGGTTCTTTGGAATTTGGTGAAATAATATGTTTTAGCATCATCGTCAAAACTTACTTTTCTTTCTTTTTCATCTCTTGCATATCGAATAGTGATCTTTTCAGCATCAACATATTCAACAACACCATCTCCTTCAGCAACAAGCAATACTCTTGAGTCTTGTGCAACAAAAGGTTCTATTCCTGTTCCAACAATTGGAATTTCAGGATTTAATAATGGAACTGCCTGACGCATCATATTAGATCCCATCAATGCACGGTTAGCATCATCATGCTCTAAGAATGGAATTAAAGAAGCTGCAATTGATGCAATTTGATTTGAAGCAACGTCCATAAGGTGAACTTCTTCAGGTGCAACAATTGGGAAATCTGCCATTTTACGAGTTTTGATTCTCTCATCAACAAATTTTCCTTCTTTATTTATATGAGTTGTCGCCTGTGCAACAATCATATCTTCCTCCTCTTCCGCACTTAAATATATTGGGGTTTCATCATTAAGTACTTTGCAGTTTTCAACTTTATAATATGGGGTTTCAATGAAACCTAAATTGTTAATTTTTGCAAATATACATAATGAAGAAATTAGACCAATATTTGGCCCTTCCGGAGTTTCAATTGTACACAACCTTCCGTAGTGAGTGTAGTGAACGTCACGAACCTCAAATCCTGCTCGTTCTCTGGAAAGTCCACCAGGTCCCAAAGCAGAAATACGTCTTTTGTGAGTAAGCTCAGCTAATGGATTGGTTTGATCCATAAATTGAGACAATTGATTTGTTCCAAAAAATGAATTAATTACAGATGATAGAGTTTTAGCATTTATAAGATCAGTTGGAGTAAAAACTTCGTTATCTCTAACGTTCATTCTTTCTCTAATAGTCCTAGACATACGTGCTAAACCAACGCCAAATTGAGAATACAATTGCTCCCCTACCGTTCTAACTCTTCTGTTACTTAAGTGATCAATATCATCAATATCCGTTTTTGAATTAATTAACTCTATTAAATATCTAATGATTGAAATGATATCTTCTTGAGTTAAGACTTTCACATCACTTGGAACCTTTAGGTTTAATTTTGTATTGATTCTATAACGACCAACATCTCCTAAATCATAACGTTTGTCAGAGAAGAATAACTTTTCAATTATACCTCTTGCTGTCTCCTCGTCTGGCGGTTCAGCACTTCTTAATTGTCTATAAATAAACTCAACAGCTTCCTTGGCATTGTTTGCTGTATCTTTCTGAAGTGTATTAAAAATAATTGAATAGTCACTTGATGAAGAGTCTTCAGTATGTAGTAATATGGTTTGAACGCCTGATTGAATTATTTCCTCAACGTTCTCTTCTGTTAATTCGGTTTCCCTATCAATAATAACTTCAGTACGTTCAATTGAAACAACTTCACCTGTGTCTTCATCAACAAAGTCTTCAATCCAAGCACGTACAACTCTTGCTGCTAATTTTCTCCCAACAACTTTCTTTAAATTAGTTTTGGTTACTTTTAATTCTTCAGCAAGATTAAATATCTCTAATATATCTTTATCAGTTTCATAACCTATGGCTCTTAATAGAGTTGTAATAGGTAACTTTTTCTTTCTGTCAATATAAGCATACATGACATTATTAATGTCTGTGGTAAACTCCATCCAAGATCCCTTAAATGGAATAATACGCGCTGAATATAATTGCATACCATTTGCATGATTACTCGTTCCAAAGAAAACCCCTGGCGAACGATGTAATTGTGATACAACAACTCTCTCGGCTCCATTAACAACAAAAGTACCTTTCGGTGTCATATATGGAATCATTCCTAGATATACATCTTGAATGATTGTTTCAAACTCTTCATGTTCAGGATCTGTACAGAAAAGTTTTAATTTAGCTTTCAAAGGAACGCTAAATGTTAATCCCCTCTCTAAACATTCTTGTATGGAATATCGGGGTGGGTCAATAAAATAATCGAGAAATTCTAAAACAAAATTGTTTCTCGCATCTGAAATTGGAAAATTCTCAGAAAACACTTTATACAGGCCTTCATTAATTCTATTTTCAGAATTTGTTTCAAGTTGGAAAAAATCTTGAAACGATTTTAATTGAATATCCAAGAAATCTGGATAATCAAATGGTTTTACGGATGCAAAACTTACTATTTTGGATTTATTGTGTGCCAAGGTTTAAATATTAATTAGTAAAAAAATAAGATTTATACAAACACAAACAAGGAATAGGTATTCTATCGTTAGAATACCATATTCCTATGATAACTTTGTTGTGAAATGTCTTATTTTACTTCAACTTTCGCACCAGCTTCTTCTAATTGAGCTTTTAATGCTTCAGCTTCATCTTTTGAAACTCCTTCTTTTAAAGGTTTTGGAGCTGCATCAACAAGTTCTTTTGCTTCTTTTAGACCAAGACTACAAAGGTCTTTTACTAATTTAACAACATTTAATTTAGACGCACCTGCTTCTAGAAGGATAACATCAAATGAAGTTTGTTCTTCTACTACTGCTGCTGCTGCTGGACCTGCTACTGCAACTGCTGCTGCTGCTGCTGGCTCAATACCATATTCGTCTTTTAATATGTCAGCTAATTCCTTAACTTCTTTAACAGTTAGATTAACTAATTGTTCTGCAAACGCTTTTAAATCTGCCATTTTATTTTATTTATTAAATTTTAAACAATATTTTTTATTATTCAGCTTTTTCCGATAATGTTTTTAATACGCCTGATAATGTATTACCACCTGACTGCAATGCTCCAATAACATTCTTTGCAGGAGACTCTAATGCTGCTATAATATCAGCAATAAGTTCTTTCTTAGATTTGATGTTAATCAATACATCTAAGTTTTCATCTCCAATATAGAATGATTCTTCAACATAAGCAGCTTTTAATATTGGTTTTTTAGATGAAACTCTAAATTCCTTTATTAATTTAGCCGGTACATTATTGACGTTTGAAAGCATGATCGAAGTTGAACCATTAAGAACTGAGAATAATTCTGAATAATCTATCTCAGATTTTTCCATTGCTTTTCTAAGCAATGTATTCTTAACTGTCAAGAGTTTAACTTCTCTACGGAAGCAAAGTCTCCTAAGCTTAGCGGTATTAACAGAATCTAATCCTGCTATATCAACTAAGTATAAATAAGGAAAATTTGATAACTCAACTCCAATAGATTCAATTAACTGTCCTTTATCTTCTTTTATCATATTTCAAAAGTTTAATCGTAAAGATTATTTACTACTTATGGATTTTGGATCAATTTGAACACCAGAACTCATTGTTGAAGAAATTGTAATACTCTTAACATAAGTTCCTTTTGCTGCAGTTGGTTTAAGTTTTAAAATAGTAGTTAATACTTCATGTGCATTTTCACAGATGTTCCCATTTTCAAAGGAAACACGAGCAACGCCTGTATGAATAATACCATACTTATCCACTTTAAAATCTATTTTACCGGCCTTTACCTCTTGGACTGCTTTACCGACATCCATTGTAACTGTACCTGTTTTTGGGTTAGGCATTAAACCACGAGGGCCTAATATTTTTCCTAATGCACCAATTTTAGGCATTACACTTGGCATTGTAATAATTACATCGATATCCGTCCAACCGCCTTTTATTTTATCAAGATATTCATCTAGACCAAAATAATCAGCTCCGGCTGCCTTAGCTTCTTCCTCCTTATCAGGAGTACAAAGAACTAATACTCTTTTTGTTTTACCTGTACCATGTGGTAAAGTAACAATACCTCTAACCATTTGATTTGCTTTACGAGGGTCAACTCCTAAGCGAACATCAATATCAACTGATGCATCAAATTTAGTAAATGTAATGTCCTTCACAATTGCAACAGCTTCTTCAAGAGAGTATTGCTTAGTTAAATCATGTTTAGCTAAAGCCTCTTTTTGTTTTTTCGATTGTTTTGCCATTTTTTTTTGCGAAAATTCTAATTAATACTTGTTAAAGATTATTCTTTAACAGTGATACCCATACTTCTTGCTGTACCTGAAACAATAGACATAGCAGAATCTATAGTAAAGCAATTTAGGTCGACCATTTTTGCTTCAGCTATTGTTCTTACTTGATCCATTGTTACAGAAGCTACCTTATCTCTATTAGGTTCTGCTGAACCACTTTTAAGTTTAGTAACTTCTTTCAATTGTATAGCAACAGGTGGAGTTTTAATTACGAAATCAAAAGATTTATCACCATAAACAGTAATAATAACTGGTACAACTTTACCAGCTTGTTCCTGTGTACGAGCGTTAAACTGTTTACAAAATTCCATGATATTAACACCCTTAGCACCTAATGCAGGTCCTACTGGTGGAGATGGGTTTGCAGCAGCTCCTTTGATTTGTAATTTAATTAATCCTGCAACTTCTTTTGCCATTTTGTGACTGTGCTTAAAGATTATTAAAAAATTAAATTATAATTATTCTTTTTCAACCTGAATAAAAGAAAGCTCAACTGGAGTTTTACGACCAAAAATTTTAACCGTAACTTTCAATTTTTTCTTCTCATCATTTATTTCTTCAATTGTACCAGAGAAATTACTAAATGGTCCATCAACAATTTTTACAGACTCACCTATAATAAATGGATCTGTTAATTCTTCATTTTGACCTTGCAATTCATCAACCTGACCAAGAATACGTTTTACCTCATCTTCCTGAATAGGAACAGGGTCTCCGTTTTTCTCAGAAAGGAAATGTATCACATTAGGAACACTCTTAACAATATGAGCAATTTCACCAACCAAGTTAGCTTCAATCAATATATAACCAGGAAAAAGATTTCTATCTTTAGATACTCTTTTACCATTACGTACTGAATAAACTCTTTCGACTGGAATTAAAACTTGAGAAACATAATCTTGTAAACCAAGTCTGGAAATTTCATTATCAATATACTCTTTAGTTTTCTTTTCCTTTCCAGAGATTGCTCTCAAAACATACCATTTCTTAGTTTGCTCACTCATAATCTGAAATTAGTTAATCGAATAATTATCAAAAATAAACATATGTTTGCCTTTTATACATCTCAGTGACATGTTGTCGATGGGAAGCAAGATATATAAAATAAGCAAGAAGGGAACTACCCCATCATGCTATACAAGTAACCAAGTAGGCCTTTCCAAAACAATGTTGGATGGACTCCACAAGATATATCCATAAAGAAAATTATTAGGGCTATAATAAGTGAAGCTACAAACACTACAATAGTACTATTTTGTAACTCTGCCATTGTTGGCCACGATACCTTATACATAAGTTCATCGTAGCTGTCTTTAACGTAATTAATTATCTTAGACATCAATATTTATTTTTATTTTAGCAGGGACAGAGGGATTCGAACCCCCATCAACGGTTTTGGAGACCGCTATTCTGCCGTTGAACTATGTCCCTAAAAAAATTATGAAGAGATTTTCTCTTCATAATTTTATATTATTTAATCTAGTAATTCAGTAACTTGACCAGCACCTACTGTTCTTCCTCCTTCACGGATAGCGAATTTAAGGTTAACATTCAATGCAATTGCTGCAATAAGATTTACTGTAATTTCTAAGTTATCCCCAGGCATAACCATTTCAACTCCTTCTGGAAGAGTGATTTCACCGGTTACGTCAGTTGTTCTAAAGTAGAACTGAGGACGGTATTTGTTATGGAATGGAGT
>UZAT01055222.1_pt1 | contig 9968 bp, 13 predicted proteins | sample 2160861 | NCBI WGS metagenome assembly UZAT01 (sample SAMEA5138306, study PRJEB28736) | viral metagenome | reverse complement strand
TCACGAGCAGGCAAAACAACATACAGCCGACAATTCAAGAAGGTTATCCATCTTGACAATTTTGGCAGGATATATGAAAGCTATGACAAAGTGCTGGATTATATAGCCGAAAAACCTGATGAGGATACAATAATTGAAGGCATTTATGACACAGCAGAGAAACGCACAGCATTGTTAAATGCCTGCAACTGCTCAGGCACTAAAACCTGTATATGGCTTGATACTCCGTGGGAGATAATCGAAAAGAGGTTTATGGTTGTAACACCTAAATTCAAACCCTTTGAACCACCTACAACAGCTGAAGGATGGGACGAAATCATCGTCATCCGCTAAACACTAAAAGGAGCAAACAATGAGAACATTGATAGCAGTGCCCTGCACCTCTCAGGTCGCCGCAGGCTTTGCCCATTCCCTCGCTCTTCTCAAAAAGCAGGGCGAGTGGGCAATCACCCTGATGGAAGGGAGCCTCGTCTACGACAGCAGGAACAAACTGGTGCAGACCGCACTTAAACTGAATGCCGACCGCATCCTTTGGATTGACAGCGATATGACGTTTCCGCCGGACATCATGGAGACACTCTCCAGAACGATAGACGAATACAACGCGGATATAGTCACCGCTGTCTGCTACAGGCGCTCGCCACCTTACACGCCTGTCCTCTTCAAGGAGATCTACAAGGATGAGACCACCATCGAGCACGAAGACCTCATCAATTACCCTGAGGACGAGCCGTTCGAGATAGCGGCGTGCGGATGCGGATGCATGATGATGAAGACCGACTTCCTCGTGGATATGTACCTCGAGCACGGCTTCTGGTTCGACCCGATGCTCAACGCATCAGAGGACGTGGCGTTCTGCGTAAGGGCGCGCGACATGGGCAAGAAGATAATGTGCAACCCGAAGGCACAGTGCGGACACGTCGGCACAGTCATCATCAACAAGCAGTTCTTTGACGCAATGCAAGGAGGCAAAAATGGAAATTAAAGTGATAAGCTCCTGCTTCGACCGTTACACAGGCGAGCTCCTGCTCGCAGGGACAAAGCTCGACCTGCCCGAGGAACGTGCACAGGAGGGCATCGCAAGGGGCTTCTTTGCGGAGCCGAAAAAGAAAACTAAAGTTGCCAAAGCCGAAAAACAGAAAAAGTCTGGCAAGTAGGCTTTCGCATAGAGACGGCGGCAGGGGTTCGGCTCCTTACCCTGCCGTCTTTTCATTTTACAGGAGCAGGAGGGCATAATGGACAACACTATACTGACGGCACTGCTGCCAAAGGCAAAGACAGCCCTGCGAATAACAGCAGCGAACACCGCCTTCGATGCCGAGATCACCGACATCCTGAACGCGGCCTACTTAGACCTCAGCAAGACGGCAGGCATTGACATGACCAAATTCTACGTTGACGGCCAGTTCGACGCGCTTATCCTGAGGGCAGTCCTCACTTATACGCGGCTGGAGTTCGGCGAGCCTTCCGACTATGACAGGCTAAGGTCATCATACTGGAACCAGAAGGCACAGCTCCAGAGCTGCACAGGCTACGGACTGGAGGCATAAACAATGGACAGAAGCAACGTTATTTACCTCGTGAGTAAATCATACACACAGAACAGCATCGGCGCATTTATACCAGTAAACACCGAGCGCATGGTTTACTGCGATGTCCGCTCCATCACCAGGACGGAATGGTACGACGCAGGGCGGCAGGGTTTCAAGCCCGAGCTCATGTTCGTGATGTTCGCTCCTGACTACCACGGAGAGGACGAGCTTCTGTTCAACGGCCACAGGTATGGCATCTACCGCACCTACATCGCGCAGAACGAGAGCATCGAGCTGTACTGCGAGGACAAGGGCGGACTGAAGCAGCAGGAGGAAGAAGATGGCTAAAAAGGTGACACCCGGACAGCTCGGCGACGCGATCGCTGAAATCCTCGAAGGCTACGGCGAAGACCTGACCACGGACTGCAACAGGGCAGCCGCAGAAGTCGCCAAGTACGGCTCTGAGGAGCTGAAGGACAAGGCGGCACAGGCAGGCATAGGCGGAAGGAAGTACAAGAACTCGTTCCGCTGGCAGCTCCTCGAGGAGACACCGTTCGGGAACATCTACGTCATTAAATCCACCCAGTACCGCATCGCGCACCTTCTGGAGCACGGCCACATCGTCGTTTCACACGGAAGATACACAGGAAGGCGCACAAGGGCATTCCACCACTGGTCAGATGTGGAGCAGGACACTGAGCGGAAACTCCTGGCAGCAGTCACCGAGGCCATAAACAAGCAGAACAGAGGTTAATTCTATGATGACAATAGCAGAGCTGTACACACAGCTGAACACGAGTAAGCTACCAGTAGCTTATGACCATTTCCCTGAGACGGACTGTCCAGACCCACCCTTCGTGGTATTCAGGGAACTGGGGACAAACAACTTCGGCGCAGACGATAAGGTCTGTGCAAAAATAAAGAGAATGGAGATTGAACTGGTCACGATCGGCAAGGACGAAGACGCGGAAGACGCTCTCGAGGGAGCGCTCGGCTTCACGTTCTGGGAAATGACAGAGAGCTATGCCGAGAACGAAAAGGTATGGTCTACATTCTACGTTATCGAAATTTGAGGAGGCACAAATGGCAAATAAAATCAAATGGGGCGTAAGGAATTTACACTACGCCACCAGAACAGTCAGCGGCTCAACCGTAACCTTCGGCACACCTGTGGCCATTCCGGGAACAGTTAACATCACACTGTCCGCAGAAGGCGACGATACTCCGTTCTACGCTGACGATACAGAATACTACAGAGTAATGGCCAACAACGGATACAGCGGAACACTTGAGCTCGCTCTCATCCCTTCAGCATTCCGCCAGCTCGCACTTGGCGAGACACTGGACACAAACGGCGTGCTCGTTGAGGACTCTGACAAGCAGGGCGGCGAGTTCGCTCTCGGCTTCGAGATGCAGGGCGATGATGCAAACATCCTTGTCTGGATGTACAACGTAGTAGCATCAAGACCAGACGTATCAGCTGCCACAAAAGAGGCAAGCGTTACACCGCAGACCGACACCCTGAACATCACAGCAAGGGCAGACGTTGACGGTTTAGTAATCGCGAGAACCACAGACACCACATCCAGCGGCACAAAGACCGGCTGGTTCTCTGCAGTTTACAAGACTGTATAACAATCGTGAAGGAAGAGGGCGGAGCATCAGCTCCGCTTTCTTTTTTCTATACTGAAAGGAGCGCCAAATGGAGAAGACAATCACCATCAACGAAAAAGAGTACACCTTCCGCGTATCAGCAGCCACCACTTACCTTTACAAGGAAAAGTTCGGCAAGGATCTCATCCGCGCTTTCCAGCTCATCGGGGACGGAAGTGACTACGATGGGAGCCTTGAGCTGATGACGGAACTCGCATATATCGCCGCGAAGCAGGCAGACAAGACCATCCCTGACATCGCGGAATGGCTGGAGCAGTTCGACACAGGGGAACTCCTGAAAAAGGTCATCCCTTGCGTCACGGAGCTCTGGCAGAAGAACATCAGGACTACAGTAAGCCCAAAAAAGTAACGCGCGCCATTGACCGGAACTCCACGACAGGGCTGTTTCTTCTGAGAGCCGCCCAGATAGGGCTGTCAATGGCGGACTTGGACTTGATAAGCGTAGGCACTGTCTACGACATGATTATCGAGCACCAGAATGACGACTATGAATACGCAGTCCTCGGCACAGCCGAAGACCTGCTCAGGATTTAGGAATTATGGCTAATACAAAAGTTAGAGGCATAACAATCGAGCTCGGGGCTGATACCTCGGGAATACAGTCAGCGCTCAGGAGCGTCAACTCCGCGATCTCCTCGACCAGCAAGGAACTCAAGGACGTTGAGAAGCTCCTGAAGTTTGACCCTACAAACACAGAGCTCCTTGCCCAGAAGCAGAACGCACTCCAGAAGATCATCAGCGAGACAAAGGACAAGATGTCCACGCTGAACAAGGCGATGGAGGAGCTGAACAAGCAGATGGAGGATGGCGGCACAGAAGAGCAGCAGAAGCAGATGGCCGCGCTCCAGAGGGAGTACATCTCCTGCGAGCAGTCCCTGAAGAAGTACGAGGGACAGCTCGAGAGCATGGACAAGGACGTTGAGGAAGTCAACAAGGACACCAAGGAAGCCGCAAAGGAGACAAAGGACTACGGCGAAGTCGCCAAGAAGGCAGGACAGGTAGCGGCCGCTGCCTTCGGCGCAATGGTTACCGCAGCCGCATCACTCGCGACAGCGCTCGGCAAGTGCATAAGCGAGACGGCTGACTACGGCGATGAAATCGACAAGATGAGCCAGAAGATGGGCGTGACAGCCAAAGGCTACCAGGAATGGGACTTCGTGCTGACACACGCAGGCTCTTCAATGGATGCGATGAAGTCATCCATGAAGACACTGGCAACCGCAGCCGAGGAAGGCAATGACGCATTTGCAGAGCTCGGCCTTTCTTTGGAAGACATCCAGAGCATGAGCCAGGAGGAACTCTTCGAGGCGACCATCAAGGGGCTCCAGAACGTAGACAGCACCACAAGAAGAACCTACCTCGCTGGCAAGCTCCTCGGCAAGGGCGCAACAGAACTCGGCGCACTCCTGAACATGAGCGCAGAAGAAACCGAGGAAATGAAGAACCAGCTCAGCGAACTGGGCGGACTGATGAGCGATGAGGCTGTCAAGGCATCCGCCGACTTCCAGGACGCACTCACAGACCTGCAGACAGCATTCAAGGGCATCAAGAACAGCCTCGGCGCAGCCTTCCTCAGGCCGATAGAAACGGCCATGAAGGGCGTTACAAAGATACTGGCAGGAAATACCAAGGAAGGCCTCGAAGAGGTCAAAAAGGGCATAAATGACTTCGTAGATGAGCTGAATAACGGCAAGACCATGCGGAAGATAACCGATACGATAACAGGGCTCCTGCAAGTCATCAATGAAGTGATAAAAGGCTTTATTAAGGCACTGCCTGCACTGCTTCAGGAAATCCCCGGAATGGTCAAAGAGCTCCTTCTGAGCGTTGTCAGCCTCATCAAGGAAATTGACTGGGTAGGGCTCATCGCATCAATAGGCGAGGCGATCCTCGGCGTTATCGGTTCCATAGGCGAGGTCATCCTCAGAACCATCTTCCCTGCAGCCGACGCATGGTACGCACACCGCGACGCAATGCAGGCGCTCTACGAAGAAGGCGAGAAGATATACGAACAGGCACAGCGCCTCGGAGAACAGAGGCTCGACACTTACAGCAACCTCGAAGCAGAAGCGGAGATCCTGACCGACATCAAGGAACGCCTGCTCGAGTACACAGACGAGCAGGGACACGTCAAGGAAGGCTACGAGGAAGAAATGGGAGCCCTCATAATGCTCGCAGAGAGCCAGGGCGTCCACATCGAGCTGATAGACGGCGAGCGCGTGGCAATTCAGGACATCATCACCGATATTGACGACCTTATCGCCAAGAGGAAACAGGAAGCTGTCACCGCAGCCGAAACGGATCTCTACGAACAGGCCTACAAAGAGCGCAGGAAACTCGAAGGCGAATACAAGACCCACTACGACGCATTTCTGAAAAACCTGCAGCTTTCAGACGAAGCCTATGCAGCAGGCAGGACTGCAGAGGCTCAGCAGTATAAATACGCAGCCGAGGAAGAACTGGCGGCAGCAGAGAGCCTGAAGGACGGCATCGTTGAATATACCGCGCAGATGGAACTGGCCACCTACAACATGGAAAAGGCAGCAACAGGCAACCTCGACGAACTGGCGACCAACTTCGACGAGGCAGGCCTTGACGTTCAGGACTATTACAACGACATCAGCGACACCAACTCCAAAATAATCAAGAACTACGAGAAGACCTACGGCGTTGATGTTCCGAAAGCCATCGAGGACGGAGAGTACGAGACCCACAAGGCGATCACCGACATGATGGACACCGCATCTGCCTACGGCGCGGACATCTCCCAGGAACTCGGCTGGGGCATCAATGACGGCTTTGTAAAAGGCTTGAAAGACACCAAATGGAAGGTAATCGACGAAGCCACCCACGTCATGACCTCAGCAATCAATGCCGCCAAGAGTACAGCAGGCATCAAATCGCCTTCCAGGGTATTCATGGAGATAGGCGAGAACCTCACCAAAGGCCTCACGATCGGCATTGATGACGGCTCACAGAGCGCCATCGACGCGACTACCTCAATGATGAAGGGCATCACCGGCGCAGCATCAGGCGCGCTCGGAAGCATCAGCCTCGGCCTTATGGGAGCAGGTGCAGGAGCGCTCGCTACCAGCCCGAACGGAAACACCATCACGATGAACGTATACGGCGCAGAAGGACAGGACGTTAACCTTCTGGCTGACAGCGTTATGAACAGGATACAGTATTCACTCGGAAGGAGTAATGCAGTTTATGTCTAATTACATCATCTGGAACGGTATACGTTCCGACAGCCTCGGCCTGACCGTTGAGAGATACCCGAACATGAACAGGCCGGCGCGCAAATATACAGTCGCGGACGTTTCCGGACGGAACGGCGCGGCCTACATCATGCAGGATGCCTGGAGCGAGGTGATCCAGAGCTACGAGATCTCCGCGAAGAGCCCTGTGGCATCCTTCAAGAACGTAGCCGAATGGCTGGCATCGGCAGACGGCTATGCGATACTTATGGACAGCTACGATCCGACCATTTACAGGATGGCGGTCTGCGTCAACGCTTATGACGTAGAGACAGCGCTCAACCGCGCAGGCCGTGCGCTGATACAGTTCAACTGCAGGCCCGAGCGCTACATGATAACAAACGAGATAGATATAGTAGCGCCGACACTTACGGCTGCGATCAGCAACCCGACCGAGCATGTAGCACATCCGCTGATTAAGATTACAGGGCAGGGCTATCCGTCAATGATAAACACCGCAGGACGCACAGACTTCACGGCAACGCAGGGCTCGGCATCTTATGATGTATACGGCCTCGTCTGGAACACCGCAGACCAGAACTATATCGGCCTCCACCTTACCAGATCGGGCTCAGATCTCAAAAGCCAGCAGATCTCCGGAAACGTCTCGAACGTTTCAATCGGCGCAGGCACCGTATCCTTCAGCGCATCAGTAGGGGGCTACGGAGTGGCGATGAACTACAGGCTGGAGCCTAACACTGACTACACCCTGAGCGCAAAGAACACAGGGCTGACCAACGCAGTCATCCAAATCGCAATCTGTAATGATTACGGAGTTATCCGGGCGATGTATGACGGCAACGTATTGGCGAACAACTCAATTGAAATCACATTCAACAGCGGAGCAGGCTACTGGGCTGTCATCAATTTTGCCAGACCGGGCACCGGAGCCGTCTCTTTTTCAAACATAATGCTCAACCTCGGCACCACCGCACTGCCGTATGTTGCTTACTCGAACAGCACTGCCTCGACCTTTACATTCGGCGACTGCATCATCGGCCTCAGCCAGCTGTACGATTATATGTACATCGACTGTGAGACGATGAACGCATACAGGGAACCGGGCGAGAACATGAACCCATTGGTCTCAGTATTTGACCTTTACGGCAACCCTGCGGTCAAGTTCCCACGCCTTGAAAAAGGTACCACCAACGTCGCCATAACAGGCACGGACTGGATAACAGGGCTTGAAGTAACGCCACGCTTCTGGACGTTATAGGAGGGCGAAAAATGGGCTTTCCTTTGATTTATGACGCATCGGCGACAACTTATACAACCTTAGGCTACGGAGTGCTTTCTGAGGCCATTTCGTGCACTGTAACGGAAGAACTGAACGGCTCCTTCGAGCTTGAAATGAAGTACCCAGTGACAGGGCTCCACGGCGAGTACGTCCAGCCGGGGAACATCATCGTCTGCACTTCCAGCATCAGCTCGGGAAGGCAGGCGTTCAGGATCTACGAGGTAACGCAGGAGATAAACGGACTGGCGACCATCCACGCGCGCCACATCTCCTACGACCTGAACGGCTACCCTGTGGACACCTTCACGGCCTCGACACTTTCCGCAGCGCTCAGCGGACTGCTGACCAATGCAGTCCTTGACACTCCGCCGTTCACCATCCAGGCGGACTTTGAAACAACCGCAGACTTTGAAGTCACCGAGCCCAGCCCGATCAGGAGCTGGTTCGGAGGACGCGAGGGCTCAATAATAGACATTTACGGCGGAGAATGGCTCTACGACAACTTCAGCTGCACACTGAAGAGCAGGCGAGGCACTGACAACGGAGCAAGAGCACAGTACAGCAAGAACATCAGCTCCTACACCAAGAACGTAAAGAGCGATAGCCAGTACACCCACGTCTGCGCGGTCTGGACAGACATCGAGACAGGCGCATCCGTAAGGGGCGACTTCATAGAGACAGGAGCAGGAGGCGTGACAAAGGTCAAATTCCTTGACGCATCCACGGACTTCGAAGACCAGCCGACAACCGCACAGCTCAACACATACGCAACGGCAAGGGCAGCAGACTACAGCAGCCTCGCCCTGAACATCGCCGTCGATGTAATCCCACTGAACAGCATCCAGGACATCATAGAGCTGGGCGATACCGTCCACGTTTACTACCAGAACGACATATACACTTCGAGATGCGTTTCAGTAGTCTGGAACGTCATCAAAGAGAAATACGACCGCATCACAGTAGGCGCTCTTAAAACCTCGTTTGCTTCCAGCATCAGCCAGTCAGTCGCAGCAGACGGCTACGCGACAAAAAAGGATGTGCAGTCGATGATACAGAAGTCCGCAGCAGTGCGGATCGTTGACAGCGGAGAGGACAACGGCTGGCAGTACAAAAAGTTCAGCGACGGCACCTATGAGGCGCACAAAAGACTGACTGTAGGAACCGAAGCTATTTCAACGGCGTTTGGATCTCTTTACGCATCATCGCCGTATGACTTCGGCTCGCGTCCGTCTTTCGACAATACAGGAATGCAGATAAACGTCAGCTATGTGCCTCTGCAGGCAAACAGCAGCGGCTGGGCTGCAGCCTGGGACTATATTTCTTCAGGCAGCCATCCGACTGGCACCTGGGTAGTGGTATGTCCGGTAAGCAGGGCGGCAGCATCAGGAAACAGAGGACACCTGTCTGCAGTAATCCACGGCAAATGGGCATAAGGAGGACACTATGGGAGACTTAAAGAAATATATCCAGACAGCAGAAGGCTGGCTCGGAGCAAAGGCAGGAGATCCTGCTTATTCTGAAATGCTCCGCATTTTCAACACGAACAAACAGGGCTACAAGGCAGACACAGAAAATTGCTGTGAGTTCACAGTTGCCTGCGCGATCAAAGCGTTCGGAGTAGACGAGAAGTACATCCCGGTCTGCAATTACGCAAACGGCCAGGCGAAGATGTGGAATAAGCTGACAACGGCTCCGTCCGTCGGATCTCTTGCTTATTTTGACTACCAGGACGGAAAAGGCATCAGCCACGTTGAAATAGTGACCGATGTCACGCCGACCGAGGTCAAGACGATAAACGGAAACAGCAACCACAGAGTGGTTCGCGTAACAAGAAAAAGAAGTTACAAATACTTTGCCGGTTTCGGTAAACCCGACTGGCCAAAGGAGGAAGTAGACATGACTAAATGGCAGGAAGCAGCTGCAAGGCAGATAGTCCTCAAGAAGGGCTCAGTAGGAACGCTGGTCAGATGGCTGCAGCAGTACCTTCAGAGCGAGGGCTTCTACAAGAACGGAACCCTTGACGGAATATTCGGCTCATATATGCAGCAGGCCGTGAAGGACTTCCAGAGGGCATCCGCTGGCAGGCCGAAGGGCGACCTCTATGTCGACGGAATAGTCGGCTGGAACACCTGGAACTACATCTTGAAATAGGAGGACGCAAAAATGAAAATGGACAACAAGGTTTATGATGTATTGAAATGGATTACAGTCATCTGCCTTCCGGCACTTGGCACCCTTTACTTCGCATTGAGCGGTATCTGG
>UZAT01468077.1_pt1 | contig 9982 bp, 22 predicted proteins | sample 2160861 | NCBI WGS metagenome assembly UZAT01 (sample SAMEA5138306, study PRJEB28736) | viral metagenome | reverse complement strand
GTTTATGACCTGTATTGAAAAATACAAACTCGAACACAATGGTGATATCCCGGACATAGATTCTATCTGTCCCAACATATCAGGTGGTATTGAGATTGACGACCCGGTCGATTGTACTTTTGATCGTGATACTTGCACTCATTGCTGGAACCGGGAAATCCCCGGCACTGAACCCATCAAAATGGACTTCCTTCCTTCGGGTACTGGCCTCGCTACGGGTAAGATCAAGGACAGCGGTGAAAGACGGCAGTTTAACACTGGCGCAGTACGAGACATTCAGGAAGGTAAAGGCCGCTGTGATCTGATGCCGCTGGATACGGTGGGTGTTCTGATGAATGAGGGTCTGTTTTACTGCCTTGCAATGTTCCAGAAACATGGTGACGCGCTGTCCTTGGAAGAATCCTTGAATATTTTCCGGGAAGTCCGTCAATGGGACAAGCCAACGATGTTCCTCGAAGTGGCCAAGCACTTTGAAGACGGAGCTAAGAAGTACGGCGAGAACAACTGGCAGAAGGGTATCCCCGTACGGTGCTACATTGACAGTGCTGTTCGACACTATTTGAAGTGGCTGCGGGGTGACAAGGATGAGCCCCATGACCGCGCATTCTGCTGGAATATCCTGTGTGCTATCTGGACGTGTAAGCACAAGCCTGAACTGAATGACTATAACAAGGAGGAAACTGAAGAATGAAGGTAACCCTGGTGCAAGCTACTCCCAACCCCATTGAGACTATCGCAAAGATTGCCTCTATCTGCTATGACAGTGATCCCAAGAATCCCATGGCTCTGGTAAAGCACCTCTATAACGGTGGTCATCACAGTGTGTTCGAACACATCTACTTCACCTTCAAGATTGAAGGTATCTCCAGGGCCTGTTCCCATCAGCTGGTGAGACATCGGCATTGTTCCTTTACCCAGCGAAGCCAGAGGTACTGCTCCGAGGATGGGTTTGGGTATGTGGTTCCTCCTACCATTGGTAGAGATGCATTAGCAATGGATATGCTGAACATTCAGGACTGGTATCTTGACTACCAGAACAGCAATGTCCCCAACGAGGATGCTCGTTATATCCTCCCCAATGCCTGTGCCACTTCTCTGTACATGTCTCTCAATCTGCGAGAGCTGATCCACATGGCGAATGAACGCCTCTGCACTCGTGCCCAGTGGGAAATCCGAGATCTGGTCAAGGAGATGTGCAATCTAGTAGAACCCAGACTGCGGTTCATGCTCGTGCCCAAATGTAAGAGTGGCAGAATCATCTGCAACTCCCCCTGTGGTGGATCAAAATGATTTTTAAGAAATTCAATGGTCAAATTTTTGGCGTAGAGCTTTCCAAAAAAGAACAGAAGGCAGTGGACATCGAGATCAATCGACAGATACTCGAACGTAACCGGCAGTTTGTTGATGATTTTGACTACATGGTTATGAAGCTGCTGCATGATCATTTTGGATTCGGTTTTGCTAGACTGCGTCGTTTCTACGACGCTTTCTGCAAAGAATACAATGCTCTGGAAAAGCACTACGAAATGACCGATGCCGGCATGTACGTTGCCCGCAAGGAAATGAATGAGCTCGGAGTCAATATCGAGCAATGGAATCAAGAGGAGTGAATGAGTTGAAAAGATACTATGCTGAATATGTGAGACATTGTCTCAGATTTTATGTCATGACCCTGGATATGGGATCCACCAGATTCAACACTGAGGTGGATAAGAATAACTGGATGGCCTGCCATGTGGTTATGAAGAACATCGATCCCAAGACCCAGGAGGTCATCAAGGAGATCTATCGTCCCGGTGATACCATTCCTGATAAGGTATATCACCTCTCCAGAGAGATGAAGGTATCTCAGGAATCCATCTGGAATACCATCAACACCCTTGAGCGCAACATCGCTAAGAAGAGAGGATTGTTATGATCAACTATGACAACATACCAGAAGAACTTCGCCGGCTGAAGCAATGGGTATGTGTTTCCAATGGTAGTAAAGTGCCAAAGCAAGCGCTGTCATTTTACCCGGCATCGTCAGTCAATCCCGCCACATGGTCTACCTTTGAAGATGCGGTGTTGTCCGTAAGGATGGGATTCCATGACGGTATCGGATTCGTGTTCAATGACAATGGCATCGTGGGTATTGATATCGATGAAGGTTATACCCCGGATGGCTTCGTATCTTCCCTGGCAAGCGACATCATCACAAAGTGCTGGAGTTATACAGAACGGTCCCGAAGCAAGCGAGGTTTTCATATCTTTGTCAAAGGAGATCTTCCCTTTAAGGGCAAAAACAATCTCGCCGGCGTAGAGGTCTATAAGACTGCCAGATTCTTCATTATGACCGGAGAGGTGGTAGACGGTCCATCGGAGATTCGAGACAACCAGGAAGCCTTGGATTATATCGTTGGTAAATACTTCCCGGAGACTAGGGAGTCAACGAAGACATCCGTCACACCTCGCATTTACAACCCTGAGTGGGAATGTCCCAAAGGCAGCAAGCGTGTCAAAATCAAGCCCAACTATCCGGTGATCCCGGACGGCTGCAGAAACATCTGCCTGACATCCCTTGCCGGCATGATGCATTCCATCGGTTACACCAAGGGGCAGATCTACCGGGAACTGCAGTATGCCAATGACACTGCCTGCCAACCGCCGGTGGCTGACAGTGAACTTCGAGCCATCTGCAACAGCGTAACGAAATATCGTAGGTAGGAGATCTATTTATGAGAGAGTTGTATTTCATCGAAATTTGTGTAAGCTATGGTGTTCGGATCGTGTACCTGAACACCACCAAGGTAATCTATGCCATCGGTAGTGGTGGGGCTCCACGGACGGTCACCATGATGTGTAACCCTGATGGCACACCTATGATCTATAAGGAGGATGGCGATGCTGATACCTAAACATCACCGGCAGTTCCTATGGTCCATTGGTTTTCCCCACTGGTTCTGGTTTGATCTCCCCAATTGGGCCTGGGGAGATCGCTATAAGTTCAAAGACGGAAGTATTGCATACCTCTTCGATGGTGAGATCATCACTATCAGAAAGGGTGCTAGGATCCTATGGAGGAAGGAAAATGCCCAACCCAATTAAGTATTATAGCGTCTATAAGCGTAAAACAGATGAGCCTGTGATTATTCACGGAACCGCGAAGGAATGTGCGAAGGTCATAGGTGTTGCTGTGAACTCGTTCCATATCTATGTCACCCGCTTTAACAAGGGTGTTAAAAGGAGAAAGTATGACATCTATGTAGATGATCCTGAGGAGGATGAAGATGGCTGAATTGAAACCGTGTCCGTTTTGCGGTGGGAGGAAAATCGCATACTCGATTAAGACCAGCACAAGCAATTTCAAGCGAATTTACCACGCAGCGATGTACTGCGAGAAATGCCATTGCTATGGCAATAGGGTGCTGATTTACCCGGTAGAGGATTCCAGGTATTCCGTTGGGCGGAACGAATTGTACAAGCGAAAAGCAATAGAAGCATGGAACAGGAGGGCAGAAGATGGTTAAATTGGAATCATGCCAGTTTGTGTATTGCCCAGACTGTGGGCATCCGCTAAAACCCGTATGGTTTATCGAGGAGGAGTACAAGACCACGGGTTACGGCGGTATGTATCGTACGGGAAGAAAAAGATGGGCTGTTGATTATTTAATATGCGATGATTGCGGAAAAAAGCAGTGCGTTGACGATAGTTTTGACGGTGCGTGGAGGTAACAAGATGGTAAATGAAAAACGGCTGATTGATGCCAATGCTTTAATGGATGATGTTGAGATGGATGGTGCATTATATGCCTGTCTTGGTGCTGTTGAAGATGTGAGATTTCTAGTCGACAGCCAACCCACCGTGGATGCCGTGGAAGTGATTCACGCATATTGGATGTATTCGGATGAATTAGACGAAAGCGGAGATTTGCAAGCATATTGCAGTAACTGTATGGCTTTTGATCTTCACGCACCCAGGAAAAAGAATGATGTTCCGTACTGCTGGAGATGCGGTGCAAAGATGGATGGTGATGGAAATGTATGAATCCCCTATTAAGATAATTTATGGTCAGATGCAAACACAGCTAGAAGGAGACATCCTAAAGGCGGTTATGAGTACTGATATTCAAGTGGACAGGGAAGAACTAATCCACGCATTGCGGTATGACCGTGACCAGTATGAACGGGGTTTTGCAGATGGTTATATGAATGCCCAGCAGGAGATAGTGCGGTGTAAGGATTGCAAGCATAGAGGGGTAGCATGGATCAACGGAAAGCATATGTGCCACAATCCGTATTATGGCATGGCAAGCGGTGTGGAATTAAGGGATGATGATTTCTGTTCCTACGGAGAAAGGAAAGACAATGGCTAGAGAGCTGATTGATCGCAACCAAATCAACTATACATGGTGGGAACGTCAAGACGGAACTTTTACTGATGGTGTTACGCTTCAATCTATTGTAGAGCGAACGCCCATTGTTGATGCTGTCGAAGTGATTCGCTGCAAAGATTGCGAATATACCTGCCCCGGAACAAGCGGCCTTGTATGCACGATGTGGGGTGCCGGAACAGATACGGACGGATGGTGCTATAAGGCAGAAAGGAAAAACAATGAAGGAAAAACTGATTGAATTGCTTAAGCAATGCGAAAAAGAATGCGATGAAAAGCCTTGCGATGAGTGCATATATGATACCAGCTTAGATTGTGTCAACCAGCATATTGCAGATTTTCTCATTGCAAACGGGGTTAAGATTACTAGGGCAGAAGACTTAAAATGTACTACATCCCGTGATTATGAAGCGGAATATCATGAACTGATTCATAAGCACAGCGAACTTTATGCAGACCATCAAGCTATGGAAGTTGAGTTTGCAAGAATGAGAGCGCAGCTTGACATTGTGTATTTGATCTTTGGAGGTAAGTGACAATGGATGAATGCGTTGCTGCCGAAGAAGGCTTCAAGCGTGGTTATGAGAAAGGCTATGCTGATGGCAAGAAGCATGCGGAAGACGAGATCATAATCTTAAAGCAAAAGAGAGCAAACATATTTGAAATCCTAGACGCTTATGAAAGAGGTCGCGTTAATGCATTGAAGTGGATTCCTGTGAGTGAGAGGTTACCCGAGAAAGACGGGAAGTATCTTGTTTTCAAACAACATCACTACGGTGCCTGGCAAGATGTCGTGGGGTTTGCCAAAGACGGTGAAAGCGTCAACAAATACGACTTGGAAAACGAAAAGGATGTTTGGTACAACTACGACAGTGAATACGGATACTATTCTATTGATTCTGTAACACACTGGATGCCCCTGCCCGAACCGCCGAAGGAGGCCTGACTATGTATCGTATCATTGGAACTGATCGCAGATATGGCACTAAAGAGTGCTATGGTGAGTTTTCTGGTTTGATGGAATGCCTAACTCACATGGACTTCCTGATGCGGTCGTTTGGTAATATCATCAACTTCTCTTGTAGGGAGGTGTAAACATGCGTGAGATTTTATTCCGCGGGTTTGGCATAAACAGTCGCGAGTGGCACGAAGGGGAATTGATAAACACAAGAGGCTTTATTCCTCCTTATATGCCTATAATCCTTGAACCAGACGAGAAGAGCGATGGCCGTGCATATGACGTCTACCCCGAATCAGTTGGCCAGTTTACCGGTCTGACCGATAAGAACGGCAAGAAGATTTTTGAAGGGGATATTGTGCGGTGCCTTAGATTTCATTGTGATGGAAAAGAAATGGTTGGCCATATCACTTACCATGCTAGTTGCTTCTGTGTTAAGGAAAACAATGGTCCCAACCAACCTGCTATGGATTTGTGCGTTGATTTTGAAGTCATCGGCAATATCTACGGCCCGGGATAGGAGGTGTGAGCATGGTGGTAATCGCAGCGTTTTGTATGTTGCTCCTGATTGCTTTTATCGAATGGAGCAGAAGTTTAGATGATTGAGGAGGGATAATATGACATTGGGTGTGTTTAATATTGTTGCCTGGGCACTCCTGGGTATTCTTACTTTGTGTAAAGATCGTGTGTCAAAGTTTGATTATATTGTGGTATGGAGCTTGCTTGTTCTCAACCTGATCGGCAACTGTTTGGGAGTGTGATGATATGACTCGAGAAAAACGTGAAATCCTGTTAGAGATTGTGGCAGGTATCCTGTCAAAGCTCCACACAGATCTGCTTCATGAACGTCAATTTGACTGGGCCGAAGATGTTAGGGAGGTTTTGCGACGAGTACTCCTACTCTCTGACAAATTAAAGGGCCCGGGTAGGAAAGGAGTGTGACAACAAATGAACGATTTTGGAGAATCCCGAGAACTATTCCAGCTTCGTTCCGGGAGAATAATCTTAGATGAGGATATGTCAAATAAGATGTATCTCATCAAAACCAACCACCCAGAGAGAGCAGACGAAACCTCTTCAGGCTTTGAGTGGTCCGAGATGGGTATGGCAAATCTGTTTGCTGTTCTGTATGAGCAGGAAGCCCGCTACTGCTCTGAGCATAAGTGTTGGTACACCTACGACTCTGGAGCCTGGAGACGCGACGAAGGCGCGATCCTGGTGTCTGAGAAAATCAAAGACTTTGTACGTCTTATGATCCTCTACTGCGGTGAGATTGCAGATGATGATCTGCGTAAAAACTACACCGCTTTTGTAAATAAAATGGGTGACCGTCGTATGCGTGACAGGATCCTGAAGGATGCCACCGGCGAACTTCACATCTCTGCGGCACAGTTTGACGCGAACCCCTACCTGATCAACTGTCTGAATGGTACTTACGACCTTTCCGACTTCACCTTCCGTCCTGCCCGCCCTGACGACTATCTCACAATGCAGACAGCTTTTAGACACACTGTCAGTCGTGATGTACGCTGTGAGCGTTGGGAGACTTTCATTGATGAGGTCACAGAAGGTGATAAAGAAAAGGCTGACTTCCTCCAGAGAGCATTGGGTTATTCTATGGTAGGTCTCTCCAATGAAGAGTGTATGTTCATCTTACATGGCAAGACCACCAGAAATGGTAAATCGACTATGTTGAATACCATCGAGAACATGCTTGGCGACTATTCCCGTGTGGCCCCTGTTGGTATCATCTGCAAGAGCGACCGACTCCGTGATGCAGAAGCAGCTTCCCCGACTCTGGCGGGCCTTAAGGGCAAGCGTTTCGTGACTATGTCAGAGAGTAACGAGTACGGCAAGCTGGATGAGGAACAGATCAAGAAGTTCACCGGCGGCGAGGAGATCACAGCAAGAGCATTGTACCAGGCTGCGACTACCTACCTTCCTCAGTTCACATTGTGGTTGTCCTGTAACGACTTACCTATGGTTACTGACAAGTCTATCTTCGCCTCTGAGCGTATCAAGGTGGTGGAGTTTAACAGACACTTCAAGCCTGAGGAGCAGGATATCAACCTCAAAGCAGAACTCACCAGCCAGGAATCCATGAGCGGTATCTTCATGTGGATGATCCGTGGTTATATCAAGTATAAGCAGAGAGGTCTCACAATGCCTGCTCATATGAAGAAGGTTGTTCGTCAGTATGAGAAGGATAATGACCTGGTGCTGCAGTTCCTGGAGGCTAGGTGTGAGACAGCTGAGGATGCTGTAATTAAAGCTAAGGATCTGTATAGTAGCTTTAAGATTTGGGCTAAGTCAGAAGGTGCGCCGGTACTGAGTGCGAGGAAATTCAATTCTGAGATGGAACGTCACATGGATTGGTTTGATCGTAAATCGACTTCCAGCGGATTCATGATTTATTGGGGACTCAAGTTAAAGGAGGTGTTGTGATGGCACAGCTTTATAAAATGACTTTGTATGTTTGCGATTTGGAAGAAAATTTATCTTTAGATGAAATTGAAACCTTAATTAAGCAATATGCCCTTGATGGTGTAGCCGTGAATTGCATTTGCCATTTTGCAGACAGGCAAATTGGCGAACAGGTTGAGTGGGATGATGATATTGACTTAAATGAGTGCGGTTGCCCAACTTTCATTTGGGATAAGTATTTTAAGCCACCTAAGGACTTGCAACGGTAACAGATGAAAGCTTATGTTCCTACGGAGAAAGGAAAGACAATGAAACTTAGAGAAAAGTTAATCAATCAATACTTACCTTTATGGGCAAAGGAAACCGTCCTTCGTGATAATAGAGTACTAAGAATGGAAAACGAAATGCTGAGACAGAAAATCTCAGAACTGGAATCCTGGATTAATGGTATCCAGTACGGTTTGAAATATTCCCGTGGTTCAAAGAGGGATGGTGATGGGAATGGCTGAGTATCATGTTGGATGTGGAGCGTTTGCTATCTATGCTGGAACGCTGAACAGCAAGAATAAAAATCTATGGCAAAACAAAACCGAATGCACAGATGAAGCAATAAACGCGGTGCGTGATTATATGCTACAGGAATTGCTTGGCGGTTTGGAATGCCAAAAAACTACCACCGGCGGATATGAATGGAAGTTGAAAGATGGTCGAACGGTTGAACTGCGTGTAACAATTAAGGACAACTTTTGTTCCTGTGGTGAAAACAAATCTGATGATTTGTCTTTGTAATTATGATTTGAAGTAGTCAAAGTAGTTAAACTTTGGTTTTTGCAGAAACTTCTCTTATAAGAGCCCTATATAGAGAAAGTCTTTGCAATTTTTGATTTTCAACTACTTCTACTACTTCACCGACTATAAAGGAGTGATTTTATGGCTAAGAAAAAGACACCGGATGTCATCGACTCTGGTACTGAGATTGTTAAGCAAAAAAGAAAGCCTGCTGGCATGGCTGCGGCTCTTGCTGGTAACCTGGGACAAGAGCCTGGTGATAATACAAGGATCGTGCAGACCAATATGAAGTTTTTTGATATGCCGAAGGTTGACTTGCATGACCCGGCTGCGGTGCATGAGCGACTATGTGAATATTTCAAAATCTATGGTGAGGCTGATCTGAAACCGACTGTGGCCGGTATGGCAATGTGTCTTGGTGTGGACCGTAGGCGACTATGGGAAATTAAGACGGGCACTGCTGTTGGTGGTACGACTATGAACGACTTACCGCGAGAAACTCTGGACTTAGTTAAAAAGGCGTACGAAATATTGGAAACTTCCATGGAAAACTACGCAAATGCGGGAAAAATCAACCCCGTAATGGCCATCTTCATGATGAAGAACCATTTCGGCTACCAGGACAAGACCGAGTACGTGCTGACTCCCAACCAAAAACAGGATAGCGACTATGACGCAGAGGACATCCGCAAGCGTTACCTGACTGAGGCCAGCGACTATCAGACAGACTGATCCGCCAGCGACTATAGCGACTATAGCGACTATAGCGATGGCTAGCGACTATGACAGGTTCAGCGACTATCAGACCCTAGCGACTATCAGACAGCCGTCCAGGTTGCCGGCCCGCCTCTGGCGGCTGGCTTCCCGGGCGGCTTTTCTTTTCCGGGTCCGGTTCACTTTCCCCGCGCCCCGGGTCGGACCCGGTCCCGCCGGCCGTGGCGGGATCCCCGGCGCGGGTCCTGGCCTGCTGCCCCTGCTGCCCCTGCTGCCCCTGCTGCCGGTCCTGGCCTGCTGCCGGGATCCCCGCGCGGCCCCTGATCCCACTGTTAACGGCCGGCGCTGCAGCTGCTGCAGCTGATCCCGGCGGGCCCGTCGCGGGTCCTTCCAGGCCTACCGGCGGCCCTGGTCCGCTATAGCGTAAAATGAGCGTATACGCGCCGCTACACGCCGTTTAGCGTCAAAAGGTATAAACATACTAGCAAACACTAAAAACGCCGTATAGACGCGCTACGGGCTTTATACGGCATAATAGAAAAATTCCAGCGTATATATTCACGCTGGAATTAATTCATTATAGTCCTATGGCGGCCCCTGCTGCCCCTGGCCAGCTTTTAACGCCGGCCGGGATCCTGGCATAGCTGGATAAAATAAAAGGGCCCTGGCCAGCTAGCCAGGGCTTTACATTCATTTTAATAATTCACTTAATACCGCAATAGGC
>UZAT01250292.1_pt1 | contig 10013 bp, 8 predicted proteins | sample 2160861 | NCBI WGS metagenome assembly UZAT01 (sample SAMEA5138306, study PRJEB28736) | viral metagenome | reverse complement strand
ATCCTGAACACGATTCGTGACAATGCCAGCGCTACCTATCAGGAGCGCATTCCCGAAGCTACCCGTACCAACCTGGAAGCGATCCGTTTCGCTATGCTGGGCGAGGATAATGTCCAGGTAGCAAACGAGTTCATGTCCACCCTGCTGAACAAGCTGGTTCGCAGCGTGGTACATACAAAACGCTTCGAAAATCCCCTCAAGAGCCTGAAAAAGGGCAAAAAGCCCGTTGGTGATACGATCGAGGAAATCTACACCAACTTTATCAAGGGTTCCGCCTATAACGGCGATTCCGGTGCTTCTATGCTTGCCCGTTCCCTGCCTGACACCAAGACCGTTTACCACCGCATGAATAAGCAGCACATGTATAAGGTGACTGTTAATGAGAGCGATCTGTCCCGGGCGTTTATGTCCTACGAAGCGCTGGAATCCTTCATCGCTGGTATTATCAATTCCCTGTACAACTCCTCCGAGCTGGATGAGTTCCTGGATACGAAGCAGCTTCTGAAATCTGCTCTGGATAAGAAAGCAATGAAGATCGTTGAGATCGCAGATCCTCTGGTTGCGGATCCTGCCCAGGCAGAAGTGAACGGAAAGAGCTTTATCAAGAGTATCAAGACCGTTTCCGGTCTTATGGTATTCCCCAACGCAGACTGGAATGCGTACCTGACTGCGCAGACTGTGGACAAAAAGGAAATTATCACCTTCAGCCGGAAGAATGAGCAGATCCTGATCATCGACACCGCAACCGATATCGGCGTGTCCGTTGATGTGCTGGCAAGCCTGTTCAATATGAGCGTTGCCGAGTTCAACGATACCCGGAAGATCGTGATCGATACCTTCCCTGATCCCAAGATGAGAGCTGCCCTTGTGGATGAGCAGTTCTTCCAGATCTGGGACGATAAGTTCCTGTTTAAGTCTTTCGACAACCCCGAATCCCTGTATACCAACTACTACCTGCATGTATGGCAGACCCTCGCATTCAGCATCCTTGTAAATGCTGTTGCGTTCTGCGTACCTGAAGAGGGTTAATAAGACCAGCCGTGGGGCAGGGGATCCCCCTGCCCCTTTCGTTATACAGTCCGAAAAAACGGACTATTAAAGGAGGTTAAAATATGAGCAGAATCCCGATGCTGCCTAGATGGATGCTTCCGTCTATGTCCAGCATTTATGATCTGGAGAGTTCAACGATCAGCGAGATGGTTCCGAAGCTGTACGGAACCATGCGAGCCCTGATCGATGATTATAACGAGTTCGTTGATGATATCAATACACAGATCCAGACCTTTACCGGATCCAGCGAGGAAGAAATCGCCAACTTCAAAAAGGCGATTGAGGATCGGCTGCGCTGCAAGTTTAACGATCTGGATGCGAAGCTGTCCCGGATCGTGCTGGATATGAAGCAGTACACCGATATAACGATGTCCCGTGCGTTTGATGTTTTCGGCGTTACGGTCAAGGCAACCGGAGAGGATCTGATCCTGACAGATGCAACGGACGAAGAGATCCGTGCGCTGTCCATTTACGGCAAAACCACCCAGCAATGGGAACCCGTGCCGGAGTACCCTGCCGAGCTGCAGAGCGCTGGCGATTCCGGCAGCGTTACGGTGAAGATCACCAACGGCACCGATGAGCAGCAGCTGACGATCGCAACCCCGGAAGGGCTGCCGGGTATCCCCGTTCCGGAGGGCGGTAACTATACCGATGCCAACGGGCAGCGTTGGATCTGTGACGAGATCGACCTGAAACGGGGCGTTTATGTGCAGCGAATCAAAACGATACTGATACCGGATAATTTTGCGATCAATACAGAATCTAACGAGATGTGGATTGAGCTGCCGAGTTCCGAAAAGTGCGTTACAAAAATGACGGAAAAGCTGTGCATTTGTACTCATTTCCCCAGTAAGACCCGGCAGGAAACATATAACAACGGCAGAGCTGAAAATTATGCAGGAATATCTGCAAATGGTTCCGTTATAAGAATCGTTCATAATGCAAGATTTAACGGCGATGCAGCCGGATTTAATGCGTGGATCCGGGAACGCTCTTCTGCAGGGGATCCCGTGAAAGTTTCGTACATTTTGGAAACACCTATGGAACGCCAGCTGACAACTGCGGAGCTGGCAGCATACAAGAAGCTGCATACCTATATGCCGGATACCACCGTAACCACGGCAACCGGAGCAGGGATCCAGCTGGAATATGTTGCAATCGTGCAGCAGTTCATGGATAGGATCATCCCTGTACACGCTGCAGCTGCAGTAAATGAAGCGATCCGGAACGGGCAGCTGGTGGTTGCTACCGTGTACGATCCGGATAGTGAAAATCTGGATATTATTACAGGAGGTGTGTAAAATGGCATGCGTTTCTAAAATCAACGGCTGCGAGGTAAAGGATGCAGCAGCGAGAAAAAAGATATCCGAGCTGGCGGTGGACAGCGCTGTACTTTTGGAAAGAATGAATGCATTTACTGCTTTGCCTGAAGGAAGCCCCACCGGAGATGCGGAATTGACGGACATCCGTGTTGGCTATGATGGCTACACCCACGCAAACGCAGGTGAAGCGGTGCGTTCCCAGGTGGGAAGCATTGAGGGGAGATTTGAGCCTTCCCGAAACCTTATCAACCCTGACCGCCTTGTGATTGGAAAATATGACAATGGCGGTGTTGTCGGCAATGGTGAAAATTACGCAATGACAGAATTTATCCCGGTCAAGCCTTCCACCCCTTACTGGTTTTCTTTTACTTGCACTCAAAACTATACTGCAACCGCCACATCCAATAGATTGCGTTTTGTTAGTTACTACGATAGCAACAAAACATACCTATCCAAAGAGAGTGCGGAAACCAGAGCATTCACCACGCCTGAAAATGCGTCGTATGTACGGCTTACCGTTTACAAAAATGGTTTATCAACCGACCGAGTTGCTATGCTTTTTGAAGGGACTACCAATGCAACCCAAATTGGTAGCCACCCCTACTGCAGAGAACATGCCGTTCCTATAAATGGTGCAAAAATCAAAGACGGAACGGTTGGTATCGAAAAGTTAAGCGAAGAAATTATCGCAACAGGCAAAAACTTGTTCGATAAAACTGTTGCGGTGGTTGGTTATCTTATAGAAGTTCCGGATGAGATTGTCGAAAGTGCTTCTTATGTTACATCTGGCTACATCCCGGTAAAGGCAGGAAAGAGTTATACCATATCCCCTAAATCAAGGATGTATGCCTTGTATGATACACAAAAAGACAACATAAAACTGGAGAATACTGATGCACAGGTAACTGTTACACCCGATAATGACGGCTTTATTCGTGTATCTTTTTATTATAGCGACCTGAACACGGCACAAATCGAAGAAGGCACAGAAGCAACCGCTTACGAGCCTTTTACCCGTGTGCTTTCTCCTGATATCCATTTGACCGAGGAACATTCTACAACCTTGTACGATTATAAGAATATGCTTACCGGAAAGAAGTGGTATGCCTGCGGTGATTCCTTCACAGATGACGGTTACAGCACAAGCGATCAACCGAAATTTGAGGGCGGTCTGTATGCTGGCGAAAACAAGGTATATCCCTTCTATATCGGCAGACGGTGCGGAATTGATGTAACAAACCTTGCCGTAGGTGGACAGACTATGGCAAAGGTGGAAGGCAGGGAGAACTGCTTCAGCGAAAACATTTATCAAAACATCGGTGCGGATGCCAACTATATCACAATCCGGCTTGGTATCAATGACGATAACCAAAATGTTCCCATCGGCACGATTGACGATGCAGACAATACCACTTTCTATGGTGCGTGGAATGTGGTTATGGAGTACCTTATCACCAACCATCCTTTTGCACATATCGGAATTATCGTTCCCAACGGTGCAGGTATTGAGTATGTGGAAGCAGTAAAGGCTATTGCGGTCAAGTGGGGTGTTCCTTATCTTGATTTTGCAACTGGTGAGCAAGTGCCGCTGATGCACAGAACTTGCCGTTTCAATGTAACAAGTGTTGCAAGAAATCTGCGACACAATGCTTTTATTGTCGGCGATGGCAATACACATCCCAACGCAGCTGCCCACGAATACGAAAGCTACTGCATCGAAAACTGGCTTATGAGCCTGTAACAAACAAGGAGGAAACCGCATGATTAAAACATATGTAAAAGGCACCACAGAAAGACTTTCCGAAAACTTCCTTGCTTCCGAATTTCTTTGCAAAGGATCCTACTGCTGCTCCTCCGGAAAGATCGATGACGAGCTGGTTGAGATCCTGCAGAAGATCCGTGATCACTTTGGTAAGCCTGTACATATTACTTCTGCTTATCGCTGTCCCACATGGAATAAGAAGGTAGGCGGTGTAACCGGATCCTACCATACATACGGACAAGCTGCCGATATCAAGGTGGAGGATACCACCCCGGCAGAGGTTGCAAAGTATGCGGAATCGATCGGCGTTCGTGGCATAGGCCTTTATGAAACCGATGCGGACGGTCATTTTGTCCATGTTGATACCCGTACTAAAAAATCGTTCTGGTACGGACAGAAGCAGCAGCACCGGGATACTTTCGGCGGTGTTGTGCAAAAACCTGTGGAAACTGTGGAGATCGAGCTGCCCGTTCTGCAGCAGGGTGATCGTTGCGATGAAGTAAAGGCGCTTCAGATCCTGCTTGCCGGACACGGATACCCGTGCGGAAGAGCTGACGGAATCTTTGGATCCAAAACAAAAGATTCCCTTATGAAATTCCAGAAGTGGGCAGGTCTGAAAAAAGACGGGATCTGCGGAACCGAAAGCTGGAGCAAGCTTTTAGGTGTTTAATATCAATCAGGGCAGCAGGGATCGCCCTGCTGCCCTTTACAAAAAGGAGGTTAAAATATGAGTAACTGTTGCAATGGCTGCGCACATACCGATCCGGTGGTAAAGAAGCAGCTTGCGGATCTGGAGGAGCAGCTGCGTAAAAACGGCGGTAAAGACTTCCGGCAGGACGGTCTGATCACGCAGCTTTTCAATATGTACCGCTGCGATGTTCGGAAGGCGGTTGCGGACTATCTGGAAGTGATGAAGGATTCCGGCGAGCTGAATGAGCTGCTTGCCTATATGATGGAATCCCAGGAGCCGTATTATTCCGGGATCCGGACGGAGAAGAAAACCAAATATAACACGGATTACTATGTAACCGTGGTTCCGAAGTGCGATGCGAACGGGCAGCCTATGCGCTGGCAGCTGGGCGTTGCAAACGATGCCTATGATGGCGTGGGCGTGGAAAGTACAATCGACTTTGCCCACCGGAAGAACGCAACGCTGGCGATTAACTGCGGTGTGTTTAATATCGACACGGGCGCACCGCTGGGCGTGATGATCAAGGACGGAAGGATCGTACAGACCGGAGTTCCGGCAGAAGATAAATATCAATATCTGGCGATCATGCAGGACGGATCCTTCCGAGTATATCCCCGGACTACTGCAGCCGGGAAAATGCTGCAGGACGGCGCAACCGATGCCGTATGTATTTTTGCATCCTTGATCGAGGACGGTAAGCTGGTAGAGCAGACCGATCTGCGCTACGAGCCCCGGCAGTCCATCGGTGTATGTGCAAATGGTAACATTGTCATTGTTTCCGTGGATGGCAGAAAACCCGGTGAAGATGTTGGAATGAATTACGACCAGCTTGCAGCGATCCATGCAGAGCTGGGATCCGTAAATGCGTGGATCCTGGATGGCGGTGGTTCTGTTTCTACTGTCCTGCGTGGCGTGAAGCAGAATGACAATGTAGATTATTTCTATGTTGATCGTAAGGTAAACAACTTCCTGTATATCGCAAAGCCAACCGTGGAGGATCCTACCACCAGCCCGGCGCACGATCTGGGCGATGTAAAGCAGCACCTGATCGAGATGCTGGTAGAAAATATCAACTTCCAGAACGGATTTATCCGGCTGCGTGGTAAAGAGGGCTATTATGCTCCGGGCGTTGAGATGTATGTTGACGGAGAGGATGAACGGCGCTCCAAAGTAGGAATGACGATTGATCTTAGCAATGAGCGAAATTCCTACTTTTATATTTCCTTCCGTGGTGAAGATACCGAGCTTTCAAATATGTTCCGGATTTATGATCAGGGCGTGTATATGCAGACCTACCACGGAACCAGCAGCGAAAGACCGAACGCACCGATCGGTACGATGTACTTTGATGAAACAATCAACAAGCCGATCTGGAAGGGTAAATCCGGCTGGGTGGATGCCACGGGCGCAGCTGTCTAATTTGTGAATATTGCCGTTGCCGGCAGCTGCGATCCTGCGCAGCTGCTGGCAAAATGAACAAAAGGAGCTTAAAAAATGAAATACTATCCGCAATGGAAACCCGGGATTAAATGCCCGTATAACGAAGCTGTTATCTGCCCGGATTGCGCACAATGCTCCAAATGTGGTTGGTATCCTCCGGTTGCAGAGAAAAGGCTTGCGGAGGTAACTTCCAAAAATACAAAACGGAGGAAATCTGCGAATGGCTAATATAACAAAAGTGTATCTGATGAATACGCTGCTGGAAAAGGACTATGCGCACACGATGTACTTTGCTTCGGCTGCAGCGCAGCAGGCGTATTTTCAGAGCAGAGTACAATCCGCAATGACCTTTACGGATTTTTCCTACCAGCGAAAGGATCATATTATCCGGATCCCGAAGCACATTGATTCGTTGTATGCTGCGAAGGTGAATTACTGCATGTATCAAAATGCAGAATATTCTAATAAATGGTTCTACGCCTTTATTACGGATATGAAGTATATAAACGATGATATGACGGAGGTACATATCCAGACCGACTGCATCCAGACTTGGATGTTTGACATCACGGTAAAACATTCTTTCGTTGAGCGTGAACACGCAAGCAGCGATCAGATCGGAGAGCATACGATCGATGAAGGACTGGAGCTGGGAGAATATAAATGCAATTTACACGCCAGATCTGGCTTTATGGATGCTGGTACGGTGATCATCCTGGGAGTTACACAAACGGCTGCAGGTGATCAGGTTACAGGAAACCTTTACGAGAATATTTATTCCGGCGTGAAATATTATGTATTCCCTCACAATCCCCCAACGAAGGTAAATGAATTTATATCGAGTTACGATAAGGACGCAGCCGGAGAAGCGATAACATCTATGTTCCTTGCTCCTGCAGCCTTTTCCCCTCTTTATAAAGAAGTGAATGAACATCCGTCAATAAATGCTCCGTGGCGTTATTATATTAACCATTCCGGAGATCTTCCATTGACGGATGCACAGCGATCTGTTGTGAGCATGACCAATAATGACCTTGATGGATACAGCCCGAAAAATAATAAATTGATGTGCTATCCGTATCGTTATTTGCTGGTTGCCAATAACGCTGGAGCGTCCGTGCCGTACAAATATGAGATGTTTTATACAAAATCAGGGTCAACAAAAACATTTTTGCCCCCTGAATTTATAATTGAAGGATGCATAACTCCAGGTTGCTCGATTCGTATGGTTCCGATGAATTATAACGGAATATACAGAAACGATGAAGAGGGGATAAATATGGGAAAATTCCCGATTCTTAACTGGACTTCAGATATTTATACAAACTGGCTGACAGCGAACGGAGTAAATATTGGACTGCAGATAGTAACTGGTATCGGTCAAATAGTGGCAGGAGGTGTTCTTGCAGCAGGAACGGGTGGCGCTGGAATGGCAGCTGGTGGTGGTCAAATCGCTGGAGGCGTTAGCACAATCGCCGGAACGCTGGCACAGATCCACCAGCAGTCACTTGTACCAGCGCAGTCAAAGGGAAACACAAATTCCGGAGATGTAGTAACGGCAGCAAATCAAAATGATTTTCACTTCTACGAAATGACGATCAAGGCAGAGTATGCCCGGGTGATCGATGAATATTTCAGTATGTTCGGATACAAGTGCAACCGGGTGAAGATTCCTGCAAAAGCGCACCGCCAAAACTACTGGTACACAAAGACGATCGATGCAAATATCATCGGAGGGATCCCCCAGGGTGATCTGCAGATAATCAAGGACTGTTATAACCGGGGAATTACCTTCTGGACTACAGAAAGCAATTTCCGGAATTACAGCGTATCAAATAACATTGTATAGGAGGGTTGAGAATGAACGATATTTTAGCAATGCCGGATGCCAAAGGATTGAAGCAGCTCACATATAACGATTATTATCTCCGGTTGATGCTGCTGGCGCTGTCCGTCTTTGAATGGAAAGGCCTGCCTGACGGGATTGATCCGAAGTATATCGAGCGTTATTTATTCCATGAAGGAAAATGCATGTTTTTCAAGGATAAAACGCTTGGCTGGATGGTTGCGAAGTGTGACAGGCAGGGAGATCTGAATTATTATGATGAACCCGTTGCCCTGCGCCCGGTAGCAACGAATTACACCAGCGCACGATCCTACGAAAATCACGAGGAATGTGTATTTATAACAAATAACGATTACGGGATCCCCACAAACCGAACGATCCGCTTGTATGCTGCACGGCTGGCAGAGATCCAGCGCACCGCCGATGTAAATATCATTGCGCAGAAAACTCCGGTGATCGTGAAGGGCAGCGATAAGCAGAAAAAATCCTTGCTTGCTGTGATCCGCAGCTGGCTGGGCGATGAGCCGTTAATCTTCGGTGACAAGCAGCTTGATCTGTCCGAAATGAAGGTATTAAACACCGCTGCTCCGGTTGTGTTTGATAAACTGACCATTGAAAAAAACAAGCTATGGAACGAGTGCATGACCTTCCTGGGTATAAACAACGCCAACACCGATAAACGGGAACGGCTGGTTGACGATGAGGTGCAAGCCAACAACGAGCAGATCGAGCTTTCCGCACATGTTATGCTGAAAGCCCGTGAGAGGGCAGCAGAGGAGATCTCCCGTCTTTGCGGTTGTACGGTTACTGTTTCCCTGCGGAACGCCACACAGGGCGCTGTGGAGCCTGCAGCGACCCACAAAACGCTGCAGCCTGGAGGTGATCAGGAATGATGTACGCAAAATATACGATCGTGCTGAAGAATCTGCTGGAGGATCCGGAAGCAAGTGCAGCGATCGAAAAAGCGCTGTCTACATATCCGCTGTATGCAGCTGATCAGGATTACGATCTGGTGCCGGATCGGGCAGAGCTTAACAGAAAGCTGCTGAACCACTACAAATACCGGGAAATCGGTTTTGATACCGTGGGACGATTCCTTGACGAGCTGCAGATCACAATGGAGGAGATCATGCCCAGGTACAACGAGCTGCTCAAGACCGTTGTAACAATGGCAGAGCTGCCAAGCCCGTTTGATAATGTGGATGTTGTCGAAGAGTACGAGGAAACCCGGACGGAGCAAGCCACCACCCAAACCGCAACCACAGCCACCGATACCACCACCACAGAAAGCAAAGTCGGATCCGACAATAAACATGTGCAGAGCCAAACACCACAGGGGCAGATTGGTATTGCTGCACAGGATATTGACACCGTTCCTTATGCTGATCAGGTTGACTGGGGCAAGGATAACAGCACAAGCAACGGAACCAGCACCAGCAGCGGAGGAACAACCGCAGCTGGTAACAATAGCAGCAACGGCACCACAAGGCATAAATATAGCAAAAAGGGCAATCAGGGCGTTAATACCTACGCACACGATATGCTGGAGTTCCGGACACAGATTATCGATGTTGTGGATCAGATCATCCATGATCCCCGGATCGGTGAGTTGTTTATGCTTGTATATTAAAAAAGGCGCAGGGGATCACCCCCTGCGCTTTATATATTCCAATGCTGCCCGGCGATCGTGATTGCCGTATACAGCTCTTTTCCGGGATCCTCATTAGTTGCCAGCTCCACCTGGATACCGAGATCCCTGATCAGCTGCAGCTGCGCTGTAAACCGGATACGGCAGATCATGTCCGGCTGCGTGGATCCGTAAAATTTGATTGTTTCCCGGTTCGCTGATCGTGCCTTGCTGCAAAGTATTTCCCCTAGTTGATCGATGTTGATATTCATATT
>UZAT01368209.1_pt1 | contig 10022 bp, 14 predicted proteins | sample 2160861 | NCBI WGS metagenome assembly UZAT01 (sample SAMEA5138306, study PRJEB28736) | viral metagenome | reverse complement strand
GGGAAGTATATGTATTCATATGTGAAAGTAGTAGAGAAGTGTTATAAAAATACCAGATAAGGGGGCAATACTTATGATGAACAAGGCTAAAAGAATAGTAGTTGAATACTTTAATTCTACAGTTGAGAAAACTGACAACGTTAAACTAACGGAAGAAGATGTATATATTGTATGGTTCAGTAAAACACTTAAGAATTGGAAAGCTTTAGTTAGTACTAATATTTCAGATGGTATGTATTATGAAATCACTTACAACGGTGATAGAAGAGAAACATATTTAGATGCATACAAAAAATGGGAGAATAAATGTATCCCTGATTAATTTTTGAGAGTACCAAACAAGGGGGTAATAAATGTGGCTAAGTCGACTGGATCTGATAAAGACAAAAGATCAAACCGACCACCTGCAACCACTCCGGAAGGTAGAGAGCAACAACTAATTGCGCTTGCCATGGAAGCTACAGAAAAGAGAATTAGAAACGGAACAGCTACAGCGCAAGAGTTAGTGCACTTTCTAAAAGCCGGTTCTCCGACTGCTAAACTAGAAAGACAAATTCTTGAAAAGCAAAGAGAGCTAATCACCGCAAAAACTGAAGCCATAGAATCACAGAAGAGAGTTGAAGAGCTTTATTCAAATGCTTTAGCCGCGATGAGATCCTACTCTGGTTCCTCCGAAGGAGAAAAAGATTATGAAGATTAGAACATATTCTGAACTTATAACTTTTAAAACTTTTGAGGAGAGATTTAATTATCTTGCTCTGTATGGTAAGGTTGGTCATTCTACATTTGGAGCAGACAGATATTTAAATCAGAATTTTTATAGATCACGAGAGTGGCGTCAAGCTCGTAACATTGTAATCATTAGAGATGGTGGTTGCGATCTTTCGATGGACGGGCACGATATTTATGATAAAATTTATGTGCATCATATGAATCCAATTACTATGGAGGACCTAGATTACAATTTCGAATCTTTAATAGATCCGGAACTTTTAATCTGTACTTCTTTTAATACGCACCAAGCAATAAGTTTTGGTAACCGAAATAATTTATTATTTTTACCAAAGGAAAGGAGAAGAGGTGATACAACATTATGGTAGAGAGTATTTTAGATTCAATTAAACAAATGTTGGGTAGTGAATCCGAAGACACAAATTTTGATAAGGAATTAATAATCTATATCAACGGTGCGTTGATGGTTATCAATCAATTAGGGGTAGGGCCCAATGGGTATAGGATTACAGACAAAGCAAATACCTGGGCAGAATTTATGGGAGACAGAACAGATCTTGAATTAGTAAAAACAGATGTATATTTAAGAGTCCGACTTGTCTTTGACCCTCCACAAAACTCCTTCCTTGTAGCAGCAATAAAAGAACAAATTACGGAATACGATTGGAGAATTGAAATGAGTCGTCATCCCGAAATTGTAACGGAGGTGGGCAATGGCTAACAAAGTTATACGTTCAACCATGACAGAAGAAGAGTTAAAACATTATGGCGTGTTAGGTATGAAGTGGGGAATTCGAAAAGCACAATACACATCTAATTCACTAACGAGAAAAGTTCGAAAGACTACTAAACGATTTGATAAAGGTAAAAATCCCGATACTACCAAAATCTCAAAGAAGGTTCGTAAACAGAAGTACAGAATGGATAGAGCAATAAAAAGAGCAGATCGTTTCTTAGCTAAGAATAAAAAAGCTAACGCTAACGATGTTGTGAACAGATACAATAAAGATCCTGCTAAAAAGAAAGCTGTAGAAAAATATATGAAAGATTTAAAAATACAAGCAAATACTTTAGCAGAGTTACGTATGCAATTAATAGACATACGAATATAAGGAGGTTCCAATATGGCTTTATCTAATACAGCCACTCCACGATATTATGAGATGTTCCGTGAAGCCGTATTAAATGGAGAGATTGTAGTATGTAACGAAATCTCTCTTCAGATGAACCGTATCGATGACCGAATTACCAACCCTGGTATTTATTACGACATAGATGCTGTTGAAGGATTTATTCTCTTCTGTGAAGATGAGTTAACTTTAACTGATGGTTCCGATCTTCATTTATTAGATACTTTTAAGCTTTGGGCGGAAGACATCTTCGGATGGTATTACTACGAACAACGAGCAGTATTTGTTCCGGGTGCCAATAAAGAACTCGGACACTATGAAGACCGATGGTTAAAGAAACGACTAGTCCGTAAACAATATCTTATAGTAGCTCGTGGAGGCGCTAAGTCAATGTATGGAAGTTGCATACAGAACTACTTTTTAAATGTAGACACAAGTACGACACATCAAATCACGACAGCTCCAACTATGAAACAAGCAGACGAAGTAATGTCACCAATTCGGACAGCCATTACACGAAGTCGAGGACCACTATACAAATTCTTAACTGACGGTTCAATTTACAACACGACAGGCGTTAAAGCCAACCGTACTAAATTGGCATCTACGAAGAAAGGAATTGAAAACTTTTTAACTGGTTCATTCTTGGAAGTTAGACCAATGACTGTAGACAAACTTCAAGGTTTACGTCCCAAGATTTCAACCGTTGACGAATGGTTATCAGGAGACATTCGTGAAGATGTTGTAGGCGCTATTGAGCAGGGAGCTTCTAAACTTGACGACTACCTTATCGTCGCAATGAGTTCAGAAGGAACAGTTCGTAATAGTGCCGGAGATACAATCAAAATGGAACTGTTAGATATACTTCGCGGGGACTATGAAGCTCAACATGTGTCCATTTGGTATTATAGATTAGATAATCTTGATGAAGTCAATGATCCAAACATGTGGGAAAAGGCACAACCTAATATAGGAAAAACAGTATCCTTCGAATCTTATCAATTAGACGTTGAAAGAGCGGAGAAAGCACCAGCTACACGAAACGACATATTAGCAAAACGTTTTGGGATACCAATGGCAGGATACACATACTTCTTTACATTCGAAGAAACTGAAGTTCATAGAAGACAAAGTTATTGGAACTGTGTTTGCTCTATGGGTATAGACTTATCACAAGGTGATGACTTTTGTGCATTTACATTTCTATTTCCTTTAGGTAGGGATCGTTTTGGAGTAAAGACCAGATGCTATATTACTAGCTTAACATTATTAAGACTTCCAGGAGCATTGCGTATCAAATACGATGAGTTTATAAATGAAGGTTCACTTATGATTCTCGATGGTGCTATTTTAGATATGATGGAAGTGTATGATGACTTAGAAGGGTATATAGACGAGATGCAATACGATGTTAGAAGTCTTGGTTTTGACCCTTACAACGCAGAAGAATTTATAACGAGATGGGAAAAAGAAAATGGTTCATATGCTATTCATAAAGTAATTCAGGGAGCAAGGACAGAGTCCGTTCCATTAGGAGAGATTAAGAAAATCTCCGAAGAGCGATTATTAATATTCGATCAAGAACTTTTTAGTTTTACAATGGGTAATTGTGTTACGATAGAAGACACAAATGGCAATCGTAAATTACTAAAGAAACATAGAGAGGAAAAGATTGACGCAGTATCCGCGCTACTTGATGCTTATGTTGCCTATAAATTAGATAAAGATGAATTTGAATAATCAAGAAAGGAGAGAATGTATGGCGAATAAATTTATAATTAATCGCTCACTCAAACATTACTATGATGACGAACCATCTAGACCAAGTGATTCCGAATTCGTAGAACCCGATAAGACGAAGAGTATTTCTGAGTTATCACAAAAAGAACTTAATTTTATGATGCGAAGAATTAGTTCGGAACGGGAACTTCAACAGATGATTAAAGAAATGAAAAGAAATTCTGGAGAAAGAGATTCATACGAGAACCCTATGAAAGTCGATACTATCACACCAATTAATCAACTATATCACCATGGAGTATTGGGCATGAAATGGGGAGTTCGAAGATACCAGAATAGCGATGGTACTCGAACACCAGCTGGTAAGAAGAGAGATAGGCGAGAAAACAGAGATACTCGAGGTCAACCTAAATCTGAAGATCATATGAAAAGTCGAATTGACAAATCGAAGACACCAAAAGCTTTGTCCAACGATGAACTCCAAAGATTAAATACCAGATTACAACTAGAAGCAACTTACAAAAGACTCACTGCTGATGATATGAAAAAGAGTGAATCCTGGGTTAAGAAATCAATAAGTTCTGCAGGAGAACAAGCTCTCACTGATTTTAGCAAAGGAGTATTTCTTGGTGGTGCAAAACTCTTAATTAAAGAGATCTCACCTGAATTTGCTGAAGTGGCTTTTAAACTAAAAGAAAAGAAAGATTAGGGGGGACGTTATATGAATAAAACAGTCCTCACACATCATGGAATTCTTGGTCAAAAGTGGGGTGTTCGTCGATTTCAAAAAAAAGATGGAACATTGACGCCCAGAGGGCAAGCTCGACTAGATAAAAAAGATAGTAAATGGATTGAAAAGAAGCAAGGAAAGATTATCAAGAAGGTAAATAAGAAGATAAAATCAGATTTAAATGAATACACACGAACACAATTAAAACCAGAATACACCACAACTGGTAAATTAACATCTAAGACTATTCTTAGTTATAACAATAAGATGGCCGAGTTAATGAATCAAAAGGTTGGAGAAATCAAAGCTCCATCCGGTAGGGTTGTGAAATTTGTAGCAAGACGTGGAGAACTTGGAGTACACACCGCTGTTGCTGATTCGGGGTACAACATGGATCAATTACAAAGAGGTGTATTTAAAGATGGTAAAGTAGCATACAAAAAACAGAATCTTATGAAGGGACGGTGATTAATGAATGGAATCTTTTGGAACTCGATTGATGCATGGATGGGAAGCTTTTAGAAGAAGAGGCCAACAACTAGAGGAACCAAGCATGACTCCTCAGGACTTAGGATACATCTCTTCCGACAACCCAGGTAGAGTTCGATTATCAAGAAGTAGCGAGAGATCTATCATATCAACCGTAACGAATAGGATTGCTCTTGACGTTGCAAGCTTTGATTTTCAACATGTTAAATTAGATCAAAATGGAAGATACTTAGACACTATCAATGATTCATTTAATCAGTGTTTAACTATAGAAGCTAACAAGGATCAGACAGGAAGAGCATTTATTCAAGATGTAGTTATGAGTATGTTTGATGAAGGAGTTGTTGCGATAGTTCCAACCGAGACAAGTATTAATCCGCTTAAGTCAAGTGCTTACGATATCTTATCTTTAAGAACTGCAAAAGTTATAAGTTGGTTTCCGAACCATGTACGTGTGGAAGTGTATAACGATCTTCTTGGAATTAAAGAAACGCTTACATTACCAAAACACATGGTAGCAATAATTGAAAACCCATTATACGCAATAATGAATGAACCTAACTCAACATTAAAAAGGTTAATACGCGCATTAAACTTATTAGACGTTACAGATGAAAAGATAAATTCTGGTAAACTCGATTTAATCATACAATTACCTTATACTGTTAAATCTGAAAAGAGACAATTAGAGGCACAAGAAAGAGTTAAAGGAATTAGTAAACAGTTAGAAGGAAACAAATATGGGGTTGCCTATGCTGATAGTACTGAACATATTATTCAGTTAAATAGACCAGTTGAGAATAATCTATTAGCAAAGGTACAATACCTAACCAATATGTTTTACAATCAATTAGGCATGTCTGAAAACATCTTTACTGGAAAGGCATCCACCGCCGAGTTGCAGAATTATTATGATAGGACAGTCGAACCTATTGTCACAGCAATCATAGACGAAAGCAAAAGAAAGTTCTTGACAAAAACAGCAAGGACTCAAGGGCATTCGATTATGGGGTTCCGTGACATATTTAGACTTATACCTGCTACTGAACTTGCAAATCTTGCGGATGTATTTAGTCGTAATGAAATCTTTACAGCTAATGATTGGCGTCAAATCCTTGGTCGAAAACCATCAACGGATGAAAGAGCCAATGAGCTTAGAAACAGAAACATGCCTCAACCTGGTATATCAAGTGCTGGAGGAACACCACCAAAACATAAAGAAGTTGTGGAGGAAGAACCGAAAGAACTTTCACCAGAGGACATGCGTAAAGCGATAGATCGTATGCAATTAGATCTGAAGAAACAATCATTTTAATAAATAGGGAGGAACTAATATGAGTAAAACGAAAAAAAAGTATGACTTTAGTGGCTATGCTACCAAAGTTGGAGTTAAATGCTCGGATGGTAGAACCATTCTACAAGATGCATTTGCCCATATGGACGGTAAAACCGTACCGTTGGTATACCAACATTTACACAATGATCCTAAGAACATTTTAGGACATGCACTTCTTGAAAACAGAGCAGACGGTGTATATGCATATTGTTCGCTAAACGGAACAGATTCTGGTAAGATTGCAAAGGATCTTGTAGTTCATGGGGACATATCAGCACTTAGCATCTATGCAAACTCACTTGTACAAAAATCAGCAAACGTTGTACACGGAGTTATTAGAGAAGTATCCTTGGTTCTTTCTGGAGCGAATCCTGAAGCATATATTGATAACCTTGCATTTGAACATTCTGATGGTTCTATTACTACAGACGAAACAGAAGCATTCATTAGCGTAGGATCTATATCACACGACGCAATAGAAATCCCAGAAGATGTAGAAATTACGGAAGAAGAAATAGTTCATGCAGACGAAAAGAAAGACCCAGAAGATAAAAAAACTGTTGGGGAAGTATTTGAGACTCTGAACGAAGATCAAAAAACCGTAGTTTATGCAATGATTGCCCAAGCCCTTGAGTCAGAAGATGACGAAGACAAGGACGAGGATAAAGATGAAGATGTAAAACATTCTAATATTAAAGGAGACGAGACGATGAAGAGAAATATTTTTGATTCAGAAAACAATACTACACCAGTTGGCAGATTAACGAGAGACGATCTTAGGGGTATCTTTAATGATGCTAGACAATCCCAATCAACTTTAAAGAATGCTTTCTTAGCTCATGGTTATGAAAGTATTTCAGATGCTTTAGCTGATTACGAACACCAAGAAGAAGTATTAGCACACGCAGCTACCTATGGTATCGACAACATAGGATACCTTTTCCCAGATGCAAGAACAACTACAAACACTCCACAATTTATCAAACGTGATACTGAATGGGTTGCTAAAGTATTTGGTGGAGCGAAACATGTTCCGTTCTCAAGAATTAAAACAGTTTTAGCAGACATTACAGCTGAAGAAGCAAGAGCAAGGGGTTACATCAAAGGGAATGAGAAAGCTGACGAAGTAATCACATTATTAAAGAGAACAACTGATCCACAAACTGTATATAAGAAACAAAAGTTGGACAGAGATGACATTGTTGACATAACAGATTTCGATGTTGTTGTATGGTTGAGAATGGAAATGAGAATGATGTTGGAAGAGGAAATCGCTAGAGCGCAATTAGTTGGTGATGGTAGAGTATCCTCATCAGATGACAAAATTAAAGAAGATAAAATAAGACCAATAGCAACTGATGATGACATTTATACTCTTGAAGTTCAAATCCCTGCAGCTGCAACTACAGCACAAATGATTGATAAAATAATATTAGGACGTAAGAAATACAAAGGTACTGGAACTCCTACCTTCTTCACTACTCCTGATGTTAATGGGGACATGTTACTTCTAAAAGACACAACTGGTAGAAGACTTTACAATACTGAAGCGGATCTTGCGGCAGGTATTCGTGCAAAAGAAATAGTTGAAGTTCCAGTAATGGAAAATAAAGTAGTTGTGTTAACTGAAGCAACGGAATCAGCGGCAGGATTACAAAAGAGATTAATTGGTATTTCTGTTAATATGAATGACTATTCCCTTGGCGCAGATAAGGGTGGAAGCATTGCAATGTTTGATGACTTCGATATCGACTTTAACCAATACAAGTATTTAATTGAGACAAGATGTTCTGGCGCATTAACTATGCCACACTCTGCAATTGCTTATTGGAAACTTGAAGTTATACCAATGACTGGTGAATAATAGCAATTATTAAATAATTCAAAATGGAAGGAGGTGGCCTATATGGCCAAGTTTTATGGGGCAATAGGCTACGCTCGCCTTGAAGAAACTACACCTGGCGTCTGGCTAGATGTGGTGATTGAAAAGAAATATAGAGGAGACGTCGTTCTAGATCAGCGCAGATGGCGAACTGAAGAGAAGGTTAACGACGATATAACTCTTGACAACTCTATTTCAATCCTTGCAGATGGGTATGCGTATGAAAATATTGGCAATATGAAGTATATTGTTTGGAATGGTACTCCGTGGAAGATACAATCATTCAGTATCAACCGACCACGAATAGTGATACAAATTGGAGGAGTCTACAATGGCGAAAGACCGTCTGAGTCTCCATAGTTTATTAGTAACTACACTTGGTTCTAATCAAGTATATTTTCAACCACCAGCAACAATTAACATGAGTTATCCCTGTATTATCTATAAATTAGATGATATGGAGAACGTTTATGCAAACGATAAACGATACTTTAATAGAAAGAGATATTTTATAACAGTGGTCGATAAAAATCCTGATACTAAAATACCTGATAAACTATTGGAGTTAGACTATACATCGTTTGAAGATCACTTTGTAACTGACAATTTAAATCATTATGTTTGTTCACTATACTATTAAAAAGGAGAATGAAATTATGTCTAATCAAAGAATATCTTATCCTGTTTATGGAGCTAGAGTGCAAAGAGTTTTAGATGCTCTTACCCCACTAATTGGAGCTGCTGCTCCAACAGAGAATGCCAGCTATATAGGGCAACTTTATGTGGAAACTACCACTCCTGCGCTATATGTTTCTGTAGCAACTGATTCCGTTGTTGCTGCGAACGATTGGTCACTATCTACTATAGCTGCAGTTCCGGCAGCAGTTGCCGCGGCAATGGCAGATCTTTATCCATTGACTGGAGTTGTTGCACCTGCTGAGCATGCAGATTTTGCTGGACAACTATATGTTGATACTGTTCTTGGTAAAGGCTATATGGCAGTAGCAACAGATTCTGCTGCAGCAGCAGACGATTGGAAAGAAATAACTCTTTCATAACACAAAAAATATTAAAGAAAAAGGAGAAATGAAATTATGAGTAAAATAAAATGGGATTTAACCGGCAAAAGATTAGCAGAAACAGGAGTTGACCAAGGAGTACTTTATCCTTTCACAGTCTCAACATACGGGGACGGAGTAGCTTGGAATGGTTTAACATCTGTTAACGAAGCACCAACAGGAGCAGAACCTTCTCCATTTTACGCAGACAACCAAAAGTATCTTGAGTTAATGTCAGAAGAAGAGTTTGCAGCTAGTATTGGTTGCTACACTTATCCAGATGAGTTCAAAGCTTGTGTAGGTGAAACTGAGATAGCGACTGGAGTTACTATTAGTCAACAAAGTCATAAGATGTTTGGTTTCTCTTACAGAACTAAAATCGTAAATGACGTTGATGGAGTAGACCACGGATTCAAGATTCACTTAGTTTACAATGCTTTAGCAGGGGTAACAGCTAGAGACCATACAACTATGAATGAGTCCCCAGAACTTGAAGAAATTAGCTACGATATTACAACTACTAAGGTTCCTGTTACAGGCGGAAAACCTACATCACATCTTGTGATAGACAGTACTAAGTTTAAATTAGAAGACGCAGAAAAGTTACAAACATTAATGGATGTTCTTTACGGTATAGACGCTGTAGACGAAGCAGAAGCAGTAGCGGCAAGATTATTAATGCCAGATGAAATAGCAGCAATATTAGCATAATTTAAGAGGGGCGTATATAGCCCCTTTTTATACTTTATTTTAAAAGGAGGATTTATCAATGTTAAAGAAAGTAATTACGTATAAAGATTACGATGGCAATGACAAAACTGAGGCTTTATATTTTCATCTTAACAAATTTGAATGGTTGGAATTAGAAACTTATACGAAGGGTGGACTTATCGAAAATCTTCAACATGCAATTGAATCGGGCAAT
>UZAT01338924.1_pt1 | contig 10025 bp, 7 predicted proteins | sample 2160861 | NCBI WGS metagenome assembly UZAT01 (sample SAMEA5138306, study PRJEB28736) | viral metagenome | reverse complement strand
GATTTAACTATATTTTCTGACACAAACGTGATTGTTACCTATAAAGAAGCAACTGAAAACATACCTACTGTAGAATGCTATAGATGGAAATCTAAAGAAGAATCTTTCTACTTCAGTAATAATTCAGAAAAGGTTATTTATAAAGTTCGATTTCACAGTTATCCTTGGAAAGGAACTGGATTTGCAGAAATAAACAATTATAAAAAAACTGGGAAGAAATGGAAAAAAAGAGCAAAAAGGATGTCTGTTAATCTTCAAATTCAATTTTCTGATAAAGATTGTTATGTTGTTACAAGAGGATTTGATTCGGATTCAGAATACTCTAAGAATGTAGATGTGTATTTTTCTTCATGGGGATCATTCCCTCAATATAGAGCAAATAAAGATACTGGAATAAGAGCTTCATTCTTTTTTGGTAGCTTTTCAAAATTATTATCACTATAAATAAGAATAGATTATGAAAAAAGTTTTTTTAATTGCAATTTTATTTCTAATGGGTGGAAATATATATGGTCAAAATTCCATAGAGAAATTTGATGAATATTATAAGGTTGGAATAACTATTGGGCTCAATAGATTAAGTCAACCTTCATTAAGTAATAAGGTTGGTGACTTTCATCCAGAACCAGTAAATGCCTATAATCCAAATTTAGGAATACAATATGACCTCTTCCCAAGAAATAGATTTTCTATCCTTCTAGGAGCTCAATTCTCATTAGTCCCAACTCAAAGATTCAGTCTTTTTATTCCTTACGATAAACTTAATTTCCCAAATAATCTGGATATTAAATATGTTATTGAAACAGACCACTCTCATCCTGCTCTTACAATTCCTATTTCTATATCATATAAAGGATTAATAATAAAAAATATATTCTATAATTTCAATATAGGTGGAGAATTCTCATATTTATTTTCATCTATGGAAGAAAATTATACAACAGGAGAATACACTGGAGGAGATATGAGCAAGCCAATAGATTTTGATAATGCTCCTTTACTACGATTTACCTATAAATCAGGGAAACAATTCAACCAAAGTCTATCTGCAAGTGCAGGACTAAAGTTTGCTACTAAAGCTTTACTAATAGGGACTGACTTGATTTTCTCTTATAATATTGGGGATATAATCAAAGAAGGAAAATACACAATAACTGATGCAAATCATCTAACAATAGGCTCAGGGAATTACTCTTCCGATCTTACATATATTGGACTAAAATTAAGTTTCCGATCCAAAAAGTTTAAGACATGTTGCTTGAAATATTAAGAAATACAACAGAACTGAATACTATTCAAATATTCATTATATCTAATTGAAGATTAAGTCCTTATTATTTTAATTAATGAGGGCTTTTTATGTTTTATTATCTATGATTATACATTAAAACGGAAGTGCATTATGTCGCCGTCTTGGACAATATATTCTTTGCCTTCAACTCCCATCTTTCCAGCTTCCTTGCATGCTGCTTCACTTTTTAAAGATATATAGTCTTCATATTTTATTACTTCAGCACGGATAAATCCTTTTTCAAAGTCGGTATGGATTACTCCAGCACATTGTGGTGCTTTCCATCCATTAAGGAATGTCCATGCTCTTACTTCCTGAACGCCTGCTGTGAAATAGGTGCTAAGTTCTAATAGTCTATATGCTTCTTTTATCAAACGGTTAACGCCACTTTCTTCAAGGCCAAGCTCGGTTAGGAACATTTCTTTTTCATCATAGGCCTCAAGTTCTGCAATATCTGATTCTATCTTTGCTGCAACAACTAATATCCCTGCTCCTTCTTTCTTTGCAACCTCTTCAACCATTTGGGAGTATTTGTTACCCTCTTTTGCAGAAGCCTCATCAACATTGCAAACATAGAGTACTGGTTTTGTGGTAAGGAGGAATAGTTCCTTTGCTGCCTTTATATCTTCTTTTGATTCAAATACCACTTCTCTTGCATTTCGTCCTTGAACCAAAACATCACGGTATTTTTTCATCACTTCCAAAAGCACCTTTGCTTCTCTATCTCCACTTGTCTTTGCTTGCTTTTCTGTCTTCTGTAACCTCGACTCTATTGTTTCAAGGTCTTTTATCTGAAGTTCTGTATCAATTATCTCTTTATCACGAATTGGATTAATACCCTCTTCAACATGTACAATATTATCATCATCGAAACAACGAAGAACATGAAGTATTGCATCACATTCACGAATATTACCTAAGAACTTATTACCTAAACCCTCTCCCTTTGAAGCTCCTTTTACCAAGCCTGCAATATCAACAATTTCTACTGTTGTTGGAAGAATTCTCTGAGGTTTAACCAATTCTGCAAGTGCATTTAGTCTTTCATCTGGAACGGTTGTTACTCCTATATTAGGTTCTATTGTACAGAAAGGGAAATTTGCCGACTGTGCCTTAGCACTTGATAAACAGTTAAACAGAGTTGACTTCCCTACATTAGGAAGACCAACAATACCACATTTTAAAGCCATATATATTATTATAATTTAATTCTATTTTTATTACGAGGGTGCAAATTTACTAAAATAACACGTAGTAAACGAATTGATAAAAATAATTTGTACTTTTGTCTAATGAAAAAACTATATATTATTATATCTCTTATCCTTCTTGTTTCTTGTTCTAAAACTCCTTCTAAAAACAAGGATGTTTTGGAAGAGAAAGTATTTATTGAGGTTCTGACCGATATTCAGAAATCACAAGCCTTGGTTAATTCCAAAGCCGACACTTCGCAAGATATTAGAAATCTCAGACTAAAAACATATAATGAAGAGGTATTGAAAAAGCATAAGATTAAAAAAGAACAATATAATAAGAGTGTTGAATATTATACCTCTGACCCAAATAAGCTTAATAAGATTTTGGATCAGGTGGTTAAAAAACTTAAATAAAGATGCTAGTTAAAGTTTTTGGAAGTGCAATTAGTGGAATAACTGCAACAACAGTTTGTGTTGAGGTTTCGGTTGATCAGGGAGTGGGTTTCTTTCTTGTTGGTTTGCCTGACAATGCAGTAAAGGAAAGTTATCAAAGAGTTTCTTCTTCTTTGCAATGTTTTGGATATAAGATTCCTGGCAAGAAGATAATTATTAATATGGCTCCTGCCGACATTAGGAAGGAGGGTTCTGCATATGATTTATCAATTGCTATGGGTATTCTGATTGCATCCGAACAAACCATTGCAGATAATATATCGGAGTATTTGATTATGGGAGAACTATCTTTGGATGGTAGCCTTCAACCAATTAAGGGTGCCTTGCCAATAGCCTTAGAGGCAAAAGCTCAAGGGTTTAAAGGGTTTATTCTTCCAAGTGCAAATGCTCAAGAGGCTGCTATTGTTAAGGGTATTGATGTTTATGGGGTTGATAATATATTAGAGGTTATTAGTTTCTTTAACGGAACAAGAGATTTAACACCAATTGAGGTTGATTGTGAGGAAGCTTTTAGAAAGGGCTTAGAAGAATATGAATTTGATTTCACAGACGTTCGTGGTCAAGAAAATGTTAAGAGAGGGATGGAGATTGCTGCAGCTGGCAGTCATAATGTAATTCTTATTGGACCACCTGGAAGTGGAAAAACAATGTTAGCAAAGAGATTACCCTCAATACTTCCCTCACTTTCCTTAGATGAGTCACTTGAAACAACAAAGATTCACTCGGTTGCAGGCAAGATGTCGAAGAACACTCCCTTAGTTTCTGTCCGTCCTTTTAGGAATCCACACCATACAATATCAGATGTTGCACTTGTTGGAGGGGGAGCTAATCCTCAGCCTGGTGAAATATCTCTTTCGCATAATGGAGTCTTGTTTTTGGATGAATTACCTGAGTTTAAGAGAAATGTTTTGGAGGTCTTGCGTCAGCCAATGGAGGAAAGAGAGATAACTATATCAAGGTCTAAGATGTCGGTTCGCTATCCTGCAAGTTTTATGCTTGTTGCTGCAATGAACCCTTGTCCTTGTGGCTATTATAATCATCCAACAGCAACTTGTACCTGCCAAACTGGGACTGTATCAAAGTATTTGAATAAGATATCTGGTCCTTTATTAGATAGGATAGATATACAAATTGAAGTTGTTCCTGTTCCTTTCAAAGATCTTTCGGCAATGAGAGATGGCGAACCTTCAAATATTATTAGGGAAAGAGTGCTTAGGGCAAGGAAAATTCAAGAAGAGAGATTTAAGGAATTTGAATATATACACTGCAATGCTCAGATGACAACCAAGATGCAAAAAAAATATTGTAAGATTGATGAAAGCGGAATGAACTTATTGAAACGAGCTATGGAATTGCTTGGACTTTCAGCAAGGGCTTATGATAGGATATTAAAGGTTTCAAGAACAATTGCCGACCTTGAAGGAAGTGAGAAAATAGAAAACAACCACTTGTCTGAGGCTATTGGGTATAGGAGTTTGGATAGGGAAACTTGGGGAAGATAATAATAAAACAAATTATAAGAATATGAATGCCAGAAAGATTTTACCCGTAGCATTTATTAGCTTTATACTCTTATCCTCTTCTATGGTCTTTTCTCAAAACGCCCTTACGAGGATAAAACAAGATGTCTTTGTCTTGGCTTCTGATTCTCTTATGGGACGCAGTGCAGGAACAAAATACGGAGATAAGGCTGCTAAGTATATATTTTCTCGTTTTGAAGAAAATGGGATGAAACCCAAATACCAAAGCATAAAAATTAATAGTACAGAAAAGAACATCTACGCTGTAATTGAGGGGAGCGACCCTATACTAAAGAATGAGTTTATTATTATGGGTGCTCACTATGATCACTTAGGTTATAAGACAAAAACAAAATCTGGTATTATAGATACAATAGTTTATAATGGTGCTGACGATAATGCATCGGGTACTTCTTTGGTCTTGGAATTAGGTAGGATGATTGCTAAGAACAAAGGCGACTTCAGAAGAAGCGTTGTGATTATTGCTTTCGATAGCGAGGAAACAGGACTTAATGGCTCTACTTATTTTGCTAATAGTGAGGATAGATATAATGATGTAATTATTGCTAAAAACACTAAGCTAATGATGAGCCTTGATATGGTGGGTTGGTTAAAGCAATCGAAGAAACTAACTATATCAGGTATTGGTCTTTTAGATAATCCTTATCAGTATTTCAATAAACTAAACTTAGATGGAGATAAAGCTATTAAGTTTAAGGATTTTAGTAGGAGCATATTTACTGGTTCAGACCACTTACCTTTCCTATATAAAAACATACCAGCCTTCCATGTTACAACAGGTATTAAGTCTCCCTATCATAAGCCAGAGGATGATGCAGACCTCATAGATTGTGAGGGAATCTTAGAACTTACAAACTACTTCTACGATGTGGTTAAAAATCTTGCTAATGCTGAAAAAGTAGAAACATCAGGCAAGAACCCAGCAATAAAGAAACCTATATCTTCTAATTATTGGGGTATTGAACTTGGGGGAGGCAATAACCAACATGATTATAAAGAAGGCAATATGACAGGAAAGAAAGACTTTGCATATTCTGGTGGCGTTTTTGCACATATTTCTATTAGTGATTACTTCGGATTTAAACTTGGAGCAAATTATAATTATATGTCAGCAAAAAGATATGAAACAAGGGTGAAGTATCAAAGCGTCTCTGTTCCTGCAATATTATTTTTAAAACTCGGGAATAATACTTATGCTTTCTCTGTTGGTATTGGAGGATTCTTCGATGATATATTTGATAGTAGAGCTAAGGTTGGTGAAGATAAGTATATGAATTATTTAACTCAATATTCCTTTGGTCTTCAATCTGAAATTGAAATAAGAATACAGAGATTCATCTTTAGTTTCCAGACTAAAAAAGGCTTAACGAATATGGATAAAGACCCTTTATATGATTATGGAAAAACAACTCAATTTACTACAACATTTAAAATTGGCTATATATTCTAAAAACAAGATTATGATAAGACTTAGATATTTATTTATTTCCCTTCTACTATTATCTCTAACCACAAGCTGTGAGAAAGAAAACATTATTAAGGATTTTAGTTTAGACTTTTCTAATATAAATTCAACAGAGAAGGAAAACACTTCTGATACTTTATCTATGCAAATGGATTTGTCGGATGCAGTAACTCAAGGTATAATCATTCCAACAAGCAAGCAATCTTCCAATGGACTATTTCACTTCAAGGCAAAAGCAAAGAAGAGTGACAAGAAGCTATTCTATAAGATTTACTATCAAAATGAGTCCTATAAGTTTGAAGAAAGCGATCCACTTAGTGGGGAGAACTTCTACGGTTCTTGGGAAGACACTGATATAGAATTTAAGCAGGTTCCTAAGAGTGGCATGATTGAAGATGATTTTAGGATTGTTGGAAACCCAAGAAACGAAAGAGTTTATTTCGGAACAGACCCTAAGTTTAAGGATATGGAAGAAGAAATCCAAAAAGGAATGGATATGATAAGAGCTGATGAGAACTGGTTTAATGATATAAAGAAGAAAGCCAAAGAAAACAAAAACACAGTTGAGCAGCAACTTTATATGGATATATGCTGGACTCTAAAACTTAATGAACAGCACGGAGAAATAAATAATAGGTATAAAAGAAATCCAAGAACAGGGGTTTATAGTTTCCTCTTGGTTATTGCTGATGAAGATGCCTTAAAGGAAATACCTAAAGAGATAAAGAATATATCTATATCTGATTCTATTAGTGGCTTTCTTAATCCTTATGATTACTTCCTTAATGGTAAGGGTAAGAGTACTAAAGGAATAAGTACAAGTTTTTCAAAGAAGTCTTTAAGCCTAAAAGCTGTTATATCTCCTGAAAGCGGAGTATATGTTGATATTCTTTCTTATCCTTTCGAAGACTTTAAGATACATCCAAATAATGGGAAACTAGGCAATAATGATACATTATATTATAGGGCACTCTATCAGCAATTCTTTCACAATGTACCAAAGACTCATTTCTTAAAGAATATCCCTGTAGTTGAAGATATACTTGATGATACTTATACAAGAGAAGAATATAATGAAAACCTTAAGAAGTTCACTAATAGTAAAAGCTTAATTGTTGACCATCCTTATATTACTGACTATCCTGGAAAGACTGTTAGGGTGGATAATGGGGGAAAGTATATTTCTCTAATTAATCCTGGCAATAAAGACAGGAAAGATAAACCCAAGAAAGAAAGTGTTGGCGTTAGTACAAGAATTGGATTTACTTATGGTAAGTTTAGAGGAAAGATAAAGTTCCCTGCACAGCTAAATAAATCAGGTGTTTGGAGCGGATTAACAAATGCTTTTTGGCTAATCTACCAATCGGAACAAGAGTGGAACCAAAGAAGAACATGCGATAAGGGTGGCTATGTTAAATATGCTCAAGATGACGGAACAAAAGCTGAAAGGACTAAGTCTTCAAACTATTCTGAAATTGATATTGAGATAATAAAGACTTCAAAATACTGGGGTAATGATAAAGAAACTGTGGCTAAGGGTTATGATCCTTTTAATAAGGATGAATGCGTCTTAGCTTGCACAAACTGGGATTTATCTTGTCCAAGTCCTAAGAACTTCTTTAATGGAGGAAGCCATAAATACAAATACCTTTCTAAAGACTATGTCTATGTTCGCTGGTATGATGCTTATCGCGCCCTTACTTCAAGAGAAACAATCCCTAATAATATATTTCATAACCCATATTACTATTACGAAATTGAATGGAGACCAAACGAGATAATTTGGAGAATAGGAGAAAGCCTTGACAAGATGTATGTGGTAGGATATATGAGTGATAAGTTTACTGTGATACCAAATAACCAAATGATTAGCGTTATTACACAAGAATATCATTATTCTGAATTTTGGCCACCCATTATCTACGACCAAAACTTCCTACCCTACCCTAAGAAAGATATAGAAGGCAGGGTTTATGAGATAGTAGTGGAATAATAACTAAGCATTTACAATTAATAATTAATTACTATGAAAAGAAATCTACATATTACAATACTTGCATTTATAATAAGCTTATTAGTTTCAATTTCTATCTTTAGTCAAGATAAGAGGCCTGATTTTATAGAAAGTAGAGAGTATCCTCAATGGTTTTCAGATGCTAAGTTAGGCATCTTCATCCATTATGGTCTCTACTCCATCCCCTCTTGGAGTGGAAAAGAACAGTATGCCGAATGGTTCTATAAGGGATTAATTAGTGGAGATACTGCCAGAATTGAATTCCAGAAAAAGATATTTGGAGAGAATTTTAAGTACGAAGACTATAAAGATATCTTCAAAGCAGAACTATTCAATGCCCAAGAGTGGGCACAACTGTTTAAGAAGAGCGGAGCAAAATATATTCTTTTTACTTCCAAACACCACGATGGCTATTGTATGTGGAACTCCAAATATGCAAAAGGATGGAATAGCGTTGAGACAGGCCCAAGGATAGATTTCTGCCAAGAACTAACCGATGCAGTAAGAGGAGAGGGAATGGAAATGGGATTATATTATTCCCTAACAGAATGGACCAACCCCCTCTACCGCTGGACTGTGGATACTAATCTTACAATAGAAAGATATAGGAAAGAACATCTTATACCACAGTTCAAAGAATTAGTAGATAGATTTAAACCAAGCATAATATTTTCTGATGGAGACTGGGATCATAACCATAATGACTTCTCATCCGACGACTTAGTAGGATACTATTATAAGACAGTAGGCAAAAAAGCTATAGTAAATAATAGATGGGGAAAAGGATTTAATCACGGATACCTAACACCTGAATATAGTGCTGGAATTATAGAGTCAGGACAACCTTGGTCGGAATGCAGAGGAATAGGCAGGAGCTTTGGCTTAAATAGGAATGAAGACCTTGAATCCTATAAAAGCTCTGACGAACTAATTAAACATTTTGTTCAATTAGTTGCTGGTGGAGGCGGGCTAACCCTTAATGTTGGACCCTCAGCTGATGGGCAAATCCCACTCTTGCAACAAGAAAGATTATTAGACTTAGGAGCATGGTTAAATATAAATAAAGAAGCAATTTACGGCTCACAACCATATTTAAAACCTCATGATGAAAAAAAATCCACAGCAACAGGATTTTTTGATTCCATTATCGATTTCAATTGGGTAAGGAACTCCCCTATGAAGCATGTTACAGAAGATAATTTCAAAGTTAAATGGGAAGGCGAAATCGTTCCTAAGTTTTCCGAGAAATACACCATCAGTTGCCAAGCCGATGATTACGCTATTGTTTACCTTAACGATAAACTAATAATTGACACCAGGAATAAGATAAACTCCTACGAGGTCACCCTTAAAAAAGGAGAGAAATATAGTATGATAATTGATTACGTTGAAACTGACCTTGAAGCAAGCATTAGCCTAAACTGGCAAAGCAAATCGCAGAAAAAACAACCAATAAAAACAAACTGGGAAACCTCCTACAAATGGAATACACCCTATGTATGCTATACAAAAAACAATAATAATCTCTATGCCATCTCCTTTCTAATTCCTAAGGACAACCTAATACTTAAACTGAAAACAAGCCCAAAGCAAAATATGAAAATCACCTTCCTCGATAGCCCTCAAATAGAGATACCTTGGCAATACAAAAATGGAGAACTACTAATCAATACCTCAACCATCCATTATTCCGATGTAAAATCAAAATCCGCCTACGTATTCAAACTAGAGGGATATTAGAACAATCAACTACCAGCATTAAAACAAATCAAAAAACTCCCCGTCCCCACACGCAAAACTCCTTGTCTCCGTATGTCAAACACACCGTCTCCACGCCCCAAACTCCTTGTCTCCGAACCTCAAACTCCCTATCTCCAGACACAAGACTCATTATCTCCAGCTCTAATCTCCTTATTAATCGAAATATAGGCACACTAATAACTTGCAAAAAGCCTAATAGCATTTTCAAAATTGATAGCAAAAATCTAATTGCTTAGTCTAATACTTTACCACTATCCTAAATAAAGACACACACCAACTAAATTCATCCGTCGTGCGGGATTTG
>UZAT01411302.1_pt1 | contig 10063 bp, 28 predicted proteins | sample 2160861 | NCBI WGS metagenome assembly UZAT01 (sample SAMEA5138306, study PRJEB28736) | viral metagenome | reverse complement strand
GTTACATGTAGCGTTACCAGCGGCCAAGCGTTGCTTCTCCCTGTGTTTTGCCACGCGCAGCCGTGTTTTTTCGCGCATTTCGGACAACTTGTCCACTGCTTGCCACTTCTCCCACGATGACAGGCAGATAATATCGTCAACGATTTCGATCATCCCGAACCGCTGGAATGTCGCAAGCCCCAGACGCACTGTATTCACGTCAATATTGAACTGCTCTGCCAACATTTCATCCGTGTACGGGATTTCAGGCATGAAATACACCATGCCTTCATCATTCGTATCACCTGCAAGGCACATCAGGAATATCCACATCAACGCTATGGTATCGCCATCCGGCAACTTGCGAATCTGCTTGATCTTTCTGTTATCAGGAAGACCTGTCGCAAGTTTGATCCACTTTACATCCGCCATCCGGCATCACCTCCTGTTAGAATCTTTTGTTCCCGCATTTAGGGCAATAACGCCGTGATTGGTCAAAGATGTATACCCCGCATCGGGAGCATATACAACTCGCTTCCGCTTCGTGTCCAATTTGTACAGGGAATTCAACGCTGCCCTTTTCAATTGTCTTGAAATCCATCCGCATCGCCCTGCCGTGATACCTCTCCGTTGCCCGTTTCAGCGCGGAAAGCATGTCCTCCGCCATAATGATGACAATCTCTCCATCATCAAGGTGTACCGTCCCGTGTACCATCGTCATTCCTCCTCCTGTACGCCGCGCCATTCGAAGTCCCTCATCAGACAAACCGAACCGCCGCAACATTCCCCGCCGTTCCTGCGAAACTTCTTGCATGCAAAACAACTGTGGGCATTTTTCATTTCCTCAATCAGCGCATCCCGTTCCGCTTCAAGCTGTGAACACTTTGCAAAAGCCGCTTCAAGTTTTATCTGTCCAATCTTCACGTCCGCTTCAAGCCGCTCGATGCAGGCCAGTGCATCTACCAACGCTTTCTGCGTTGCACCAGGCATGAAATGCTCCATGTTGAGTTCCATGCAGGTAACGATATATCTCTTTGTTTCCTCAGCCGTTTTCATCGTCCGCCCTCCTGTTCCAGGCTTCAATTGCTTGTTCCTGAGTTATATGCAGCAGCGTCACATGATTGATGTTTCCATAGCACAAGAAATCGTGATTGCAGCCGACAATCCACAGGCCTACGATTTTTGATATTACCGCCTTTCCCCCGCAGAAAGGACACGGCTTCAGGTCAATCGCCATCATTCGTCCCCCTCTCCCATAAGCATCCCCACCATCACAGACAGAGGAACAACAATCAGAATCCTCTGCGCAACGGTCAAATCAATGTCGAACAAAGCTTCAAAGCAGATGGTGCAGACCAGGATCGCGATTGCGCAAATCACGCTTTTCATTCGGATTCTTCGTCTCCCTTCGCATCCATCTTAGCCCCGCATGCATTGCAATACTTCATCGCAGAGATAATCGGAGTGATGGACTCCCTTCTGCACGCCGTGCATCTCCACACCCAGCCGCCGCTGTCGCCATACCGCTGCTCATGCACCCACCTCGCATGCACCACAGGCACAGCGTCCACGGCCGACACGCGATGCAGTTTATCGTAGGCCTGCGACAATGCGCGGCGCTGCTCTTTGGTACTCCATGCACCAACAATTTGCAGCGCGTCCATCGCATCTCCACGCTTGATCAAATCAATCCTCGTCATCAGACACACCTCCGTCCTTCTTCGTGCCTTGGTAGCAATAACCGTTCTTGTCTACTACCGTCTGCCACACTTCGCAGAAGATACCTTTCTCAGACGGAAGCCCACAGTGCTCTCCGTAAAGTTGGCATTCGACGGCTTCTTTACAATATTCGCACCGCACCACAGGAACAGCGTCGATGGTGGGGGTGTTGTCAAAAGCGGCGATGAATCGGCAAAATTCAGCACACATCCCTTCTCCATCATCCTCTTTGCAACGGAAACACATCTTCTTAACCAGCGCATCCGCATCAATAAGCCGCATTGCCCTTCTTCCTCCTTGAAACATCGTCCCTGATAAGATCCATCAGGATGTAAACTGATTCCTGCGCCCAGCCCTTCCGCAGCAGATGACGTTCGATCTGCAAAAGCGTCTTCGCGCCGCTGAATACCTCATCCGCATAACGCTCAATCTCAGCGGAGATATTATTCAGGCTTTCGTTCATTCAATGTCCCTCCAGTCATCCGAATCCACAACAAACCCAATCTGATTCAGCCGCTCTACCTCAACAGGTCTGACAGGCTTCAGCTTCTCCCCTCCCTGCACGTCGATGTGAGAGGGGATCGGCTTTTCCTTTGGCACATAGCCAGGTTTGTACGGACTCCATGCGCTTGACAGAACACCGCTTTTGTGCTTCCTGCTCATGGTCAGCCCTCCCAGATTGCTGTATAGTCAATCTCTTTTTGAGATATGATGTTGTCCCGCGTGAACACGATTTCATATTCACTAACTACACGGCAGTATGTGATATCAAATTCATACACTTTATAGCCCATTGCAAGCATTTCAAGCACATCTTGACGGCTGAACCATGCTTTCAGTTTTTCAGGCGTATCTGTTGCGCTGAACCATTGCTTTCCGCCTTCGCGATAAAAGTCACTATCTGGCATGGGAAGGTTCTTCGCCAGTCCGTCACTCAACCTTGAAAAAACAGGATTCAGACTGCCGTCAAAGTTACGCCAGATGCCATGCCCTTCCGTTTGATTCTCGACACGATATGCTTTCACGCCTTGCCCTCCTGCACCCCACGCCACTCCCAGTTGTCTACGATCAGGCAACCGATGCACTTCTCGCCACCCTCGCCGCGATTCCGGTTCTTGCACACAGCGCAGGTGTTTTCGCCCATTCGCCCCAGAATCCGCATATCATTCACCGCCGCATCACGCTCTTTCAGCAGTTCCTCAATCGTGCGCACCGTCATCCTCGCCAAGTCCGCAGGAAACCACTGTCCGAAGATTTCGTAATCACGCAGCACCCCCAGAAGGTTCTGCACACCCTCCATCCTCTGCATTCGCTTATTTCCTTTCTGTCACGTACAGCGCTGACAAGAACGCCATCGGCGCAACAATCCACCAGGTCAAGTCGATCAGGCCGAACAGCTTCAGCGTGAAGATGCACAGCCAAATGACACTTCCGAACATAACGTTCATTCCTCCATCATGTACCGCTTGATATAGCACGTTTCCCCGTACCTGTTTTTGACAGGAATCATCTTGCTTGTGATCCTGTGTCCACGCTTGCGCAAATCGGAAACCCTCGACGCAAGACGCATCACACCCAACTCATTGAGGGCTTCAAGCTGTGTGATTCCGCCCGTTTCTTCTATGTAATCCAGCACCCGCTGGTTCTGTGTAGGGTTGCTATGTTCTGACATTATCAGCCCTCCTTCCTCCTTGGATTTCCGCAACTCTTTGCCCCTTCCGGACATTTACCGCGAACGCAACCAGCACCCGCATCTGCAAAGATCATGGGCGCAACTTCCTTGCACTGACGCAGCATTTCATCCGCAAGCTGCCTAATCTCCCACTGTGCGCGATTGCAGCACCGCAGGCTGAAGAAGTGTCGAAACTCTCTGGCGTTTGCCGTCATCATCAGCCGACATTTCACTCCTTGCGGGACAAGGAACCTCGCGTCCTCTGCCGGAATGCCCTCTTTGATCATCACGTCATAAAGGTCAGTCACCTTTTGCATCATCAGCGTCACAGAGCCACCGAAACGCTTATCCTTGATGCTCTGAGGGATGATCACATCCTCCGGGTCGCACCCGCAATACCGCTGAGACTGCACCGAAAAGCTTGCCAGTCTGTGCCTGGTCAACTGTGCCAGCAGCACCCGCGAAACGTCCTCAATCAGGAACGTGAAGGACGCATGCTCCAGCACCGATTCATGTCCGCCTTTCATCGCCACTTGCAGCGACTTTTCCGGATTCTTGCCGTTGTAGCAAAGCGCAGCCGCCTCACCACAAATCAGATCAGGGTCAGCAGTCCACCTTTTAAGTGTTACTTTCATTTTCATCCTCCTCACACCAACAGCATCATCATCACCAGACTGCCCATGCCAATTGCAAAAGACAGCAGCGCGAACACAACATCAACCGCAAGCCGCCAGTTAAACGGCTCTTTCACCTTCGGCGGGGTCATCCATCGCGTTGCGCCGGGATAGGGCTTGTTGCCCCGCTGCACCCGTTCATGTCCGCCGCCTACCATGTACATCTTTCGTTCCTCCTGTCAAACCTCTCCCCACAAAATGGACAAGCATCAACTGTCACCTCGTCAAGGTCGCTCTGCAAGTCCTCTGCAATGCCCCTGAACATCGCTGCCATGTCCGCCCGACCGGCCTTCTCTAACGTCTTAACGGCCTGTATAAGCGCATATGTCACAGCGTCAAGGTTGACAAAACGCATCAATCATCACCGCCTTCTCTGTGCATCGACCTGTCAGCCTCAAAACCCGAAGGATAACGTGCCTTCAGCTTCTCAATGTTTGCCTTTGCCACGATGTCAAGCGTTGCATCCAGTCCGCAGGCCAACTCCACGACGTACCACAGCACATCCCCCAACTCGCGGATCATGTGAACACGGTCAAAGTCGTGTCCCTGATACCTGTGCTTCTTCCACGCATCGCACAACTCCCCGACTTCACCCGCCAGACCGAAAAGGCCATTCTCAATCTTCACATCAGATGTGATGGTGTTGCTTGTCCTCTGTGCAGCCCTTTGGTACTCCGCAAGAGTCATGCCATGCGGATTACCCTGCACCCGCTTCCAAACATCAAGGGCTTCACGGATCACCCGCCGACCTTCCTCCTTGATCGACTTTTCAAGGGCTTCATTGGCCATGTTCATCGCTCTTTTGCCTCCTCTTCTGCTTGTGTAATAAATCACGCAGGATCGCCTCCCCGTCAAGTTCCGTCAGCGCTGCGAAAAAGTCTGAGCGGAAGAACCGTTCCGCATCCATCCGCAGCCAGTTCCCAGGCGGGTTCAGCAAGATGTCGTTTCGCGCACGTTCGCAGATAGCCCCAACCAGGTTGTCAAAACCCTTCGGATGCACGAAGCGATTTGCTGTCCGCTTGTAAATCAGTTCTTGCCCCTTGTAAAGCGCGTTGTACTCGCCCAGGCAAGTCTTGCTGCAAAACTTGCGCAAAAACTCTTTCTTTTCGACCTGTACCACTTTGCCGCATACGCCGCATGTGTATTCGTACATTTCAAACCTCTCTAATCTTGATCCCGTGCCGCCAGAGCATCAGCTTGCGCTTGATGATGTAGTCAGGCGTTTTGAAACCCTTTGTATCCTCCACCACTGTCGCGCCATCCTGCTCATAGACGAAATCCGCCACATAATGCACCGCGCGTTCAGCGATCTTCCCGCCGATCCGCTGAGAGGGGAGCAGTTCATATCTGACCTGCCGCTGAAGGTTCTGAATTGCCCCTGCTTGCTCAAGCATGAGCAATTCAGACCAGCGCCGTGCCTCTTTGGCGGAATCAAATGTCACGCCATCGCGGTTTACCTTTCTGTTGCCATACTTAGAACGGGGGTTCATCGGTTTCCACCGCCGTAAATGCGTTCGTCTGCTGCGCCTGTGCAGGCTGTGCAATGAACTGGGAATCGTCCGCATCTCCGACATCCTCGCGGGTTGCCTCATTCTTCGCGCCGCCGAAATGGACGTTATCAGCCAGCACCTCAAACACCTTGCGCTTCTTGCCGTCCTTGTCTTCATAGGATCGCGTCTGCAAGCTGCCATTCACAGCGATCATCGCGCCCTTGCGGAAATACTTACCGACGAATTCCGCCGTCTTCTGCCAGGCTACAACGTCAATGTAATCAACCGGACGCTTGCCATCCTGACCAGCGCGATTCCGTTCAACCGCAACCGCAAAAGTGGTGACGGCTGCGCCGTTGGGTGTGTACTTCACTTCAGGGTCATGCACCATGCGACCCATCAGGCAAATAACATTCAGCATATATTAACCTCCCTTGTTCTGCTTCCATTTTTCGTCCTGCCACACAAAGCAGCGTTTCTTGCTCCTGCTGTTCTTGATTGCGATTGCAACAATCTTCTTGTCTTCAATCACAACCTTCTCAACTTCGAAGCTGTCAAAGCACTTCCAACGTTGACCATCGCCCTGAAGGGCTGTGCAATCTTCGGCCTTGATCCAGATGAAAGGTGCTGTGTACAGTTCACGCCCGATGCCCCAGTTGAAGCAAGCGCGTTTGAAGCTGTCAGAAGCAAGCCCCTTTTCCTTCTCCGTGTTGCTCTCCGTGCCAGTGTCTTCCTTGCCAATCCAGCACTTCTTTTCAGCGTCCCAGATTTCAACAGTGCAGTTCGCATTGTCGCGGGAATGGGATCGCTGCCAGTTCATCGGGCCGACAGTCTCGTCAAGGATGTTCTGGTCGCACCGCGCATCCTTGTACAGAAGCAGCGAAACGCCATTCTGCTTTGCCTGAGCAACTCTGCATTCGATTTCGTCCGCCCTCAAATCGCGGAACATAGCAGTTGCCATCGTTTCAACCTCCTGTTACTGTTTCATTTGCCTTCGCGGCCTGTTCTTCAGAAAACCGCGCCAGGTCTTCCTGTGCGAACAACTCACGCAGGACTTGCAGCTTGCCATCGTCGGTAAGTTCCGTTTCGTCATGGAGCACCATGATCTGCAGCACCTTGTAAATCACACTCTTATCCATGTGTCATTCCTCCATTACTCGTTTTTGCAAAACTCATCGTAAAACCGGACAAACATGAACCGCACCATTTCCGGATCAACTTCACGCTCCTTCATCCATTCCACAAACTCTGTGTAAAGCGTTTCGGCCTCCTGTGCCTTCTTGGCAATATCCTTTTCAAACTGCTCTCCTCCGCCTGGATATCCGTACTTGCTGGACGGTTCTCCAACCTTCCCGGCCTTCGCAGTTTTGCATGTGTATTTAGGACGCATCAATTCACCACCTCTTCAAATTGCAACAGTCTTCTTTGTTGTGATTGACGCATTCGCGCCAGTATTCCCAGTGTTCCGGCACATCCTCGCAGACGCTCACCTCGTCAAACCCCGTGATTTTCGACAGTGCAGCTATCTTTGCAGACAAGGGCAGGTGCTGATATCCCGCATGCTTCACCGTCCATTCACTGTAGTCAAGCGGAAGCCACTTCTTGATCCAGTAGTTAACCCGCAGGAACTCCACAATGATCTTGTCGCATTGGATGCTGTTCAGCCGCTCATAGTCCACGAACTGCGGTAGGTAGGGCGAAAGCCTCACCGCCACGTCGAAACCCTCTGCATGCAGCGTCTCAATGGCCTTGATCCTGCGTTCTGTACTGACGGCCTTCTCGCAGGGAATCCATGTCGTGCTTACCTGCACATGTGCAAGCCTCTTGTCAAGTTCGTGCATGATTTCACATACAAGGTCAGACTTCGTGACGATCAGGTATCCAATCCCGCGCTGGTTCAGCAACTTGATTGTCTCCTGTGTCGCCCTCTGCTCCGCCTCCATCGGCTGGAAGCAGTCTGTCATTCCGCCCAGACGGATGATCGACCCTTCCGGAATCTTCTCAATCCGTCGCGCAATCTTGCCAATGTCTGCAACAGACGGCTCTTTCGCGTCCCACAGGTTGCGGAAGTCAAGCAGCGATTTTGCGTAGCAGTAAGAGCAATCATGCGCACAACCGCAGCCGTATGTGTCCAGCCGTGTGCTGTACTTGCACCTGCTGCCCTCGTTCCCGCCGACTTCCTTGTAAAAACTCTTGAATTCCTTCATGCCTTGACCCCTTTTCTTCTATTGAAGTAGGGTCAGGGATGGAAACTATCATTCCGGGTTACTCGTATGGGACTCCTATGTACTCCAACACCTCGCGCAGGCCAAGCTGATCCATGCAATACTGCCACTGCTTCGGATGTGTCTGCTTCATCCGCTGGAAGCGGTTCGGTGCTTTCTCCAAGTGACAGCCGAACATGCAGAACATGCAGCCTGTCCGGTTACAACCCGTGGTTTCAAGCGTGTCTTCCGCTTCATAGCAACCCAGATAATCAATCAGGTTGATCTGACCGTCAATGCTGTCCGCCTTCGGCTTCACTTGAATGTCACCGTATACAGGGCAATACGGCACGTTGTATTCCTTGATGTAGTGCAGAATGTCTTGCTCAGTCCAGAAGGACATCGGTTTTGAAGTCGCAACCTTGCTATCATAGGCATTGCACCCATGAATAAGCCATTGAGACAGGCGCATTTGGCTTTCAGCAGCCATTGTGGCAACCATAGCTTTCCTGCCTGTTTTCTTCCCGTACTTCTTGACAGGATTCTTCTTCATGACATCGCAGCATTTCGGGCTGATCTTGAATGGCGCATCCAGCAGGAATCGCCATTTTTCCTTATTAAACGGAGACTTCTTGCCATCCGGTGTCAGGTATTCGCCATTGAAGAACTTCATGGCATATTCCGCTGTCTTTGTGCCTTGCTTCATGGCTTGACTTAACCTATGTGCCACTTCTTTTGATACAACCGGATACCCGTACCGCTGGATGACTTCATCAAACCGCATCTCCGGCCTGAGAATCTCCACATCCGGGTTAAAACAAGGATATTTCCCCGCTTTTATCTCCCTGACGAAGGTCTGAATCTCCGGATACTCAAGTCCAGTATTCACGAACACAGCCGGGATGTTGTCATACATGGAATCAACGATGTGCTTCAGCACCGTGCTGTCCTTGCCGCCAGAGAAGGACACATACACGTCATCGTGCCAGTAGTCCACCCAATCCCTGATCCGCCTTTGCGTCATCAGGATTTTTGCTTGCAGTGGGAGCGACTGCCGTTGCCGCAAGTCCTCTATGTCATGCAGGCTCACACTTCTTCCCCCTCCTGTTCATCTCGTTCCGCAGTTTCCGCGACGCTTCGGTGAAGGCCGCTTGTCTCTCTTCTGCTGTCATCTTCCCTGCGTGGATACGCACAGTCGCGTTGCCGTGCTTGTACGTTGCAGCAGGTTCTGTGCGGTTCTCCACCGGCACACCTCCTCGTAAATTAGCTTTAAGCTAATCGGTCAGGCAAAAAAAAGAACGTCGAAGGAAATCCCGTACACTTCGCACATCTTCTCAATCTTGGGCTGGTTAGGGAAGGTCTTCCCGGACTCCCAATTACGAAGCGTGCTTGCAGCCACACCGATTCGCCGTGCTGCTTCCTGCTGAGAAAGGTTCGCATTTACACGAGCCGCCTTCAAGGTGATCTTCGGCATTCTTGTCACCTCCTCTCTTGTCAGGAATTCGCTTTTAGCTAATTCCCGATACTATATTACAATAGCATTCGCTAAAAGTCAATAGCTTTTAGCGAATTTTTTTGCGAAATCCATTGCTTTTTTAGCTAATCCGATATATAATATGTAGGGAATCGTTCAAAGAGTAGTTTGGACGTTTACTTTGAAAGAAAGGAGTGAAATACATGGCAAAAGAATGGTCTAAGAGGGTCTTTGCACAAAACCTGCAAAGGTACATAGCGGAAGCCGGGAAGACGCAGAAGGAAATAGCGGATATCATTGGTGTATCTGCTCCCACCTTCAACGAATGGGTTTCTGGTAAGAAGTTCCCTCGCATCGACAAGATTCAAAAACTTGCCGACTATTTCGGGGTTCTGAAGTCTGATCTGATTGAAGATAAGATGACAGAAGAAAAAGAAAAGGACAATGACCTCCTCGCAGAGATCATTGTCCGTATGAGAATGGAAGAAGACTTCCGTAAAGCTGTCGAATCTCTCTATCTACTCGACGCAAGCCGAATCAAAGGCGTGAAGCAATTACTCCAGGCTTTTACGCAGCAGCCTGAAGATAAGGTCTAACAACGGGATGTCATTGCATTGCTCCAGCAGAGCAATGATTTTCTGTATGTACTGGTCTTTCATCATCTTGCTTCACTCGCCTTCTGTTGGTCGCAAACATCTGTTCTACATTGATATACTACAATAATATTCCGACACTTTCAACATCTTTTACCATATTCGGAATATTTAGACATCAATCGACCTAAAAGGAAAGGCAGGAGTGCCGCAGCACCACCCGAAACACTCCTGCCAGCCCGGAATGATAGGTCATCT
>UZAT01076272.1_pt1 | contig 10080 bp, 13 predicted proteins | sample 2160861 | NCBI WGS metagenome assembly UZAT01 (sample SAMEA5138306, study PRJEB28736) | viral metagenome | reverse complement strand
GGTGTTCGCATTGTTCAGGGCGGTAGGCTCCAGCGGAGTGGCCACCCTCAGGTTCTCGGATAATCTTCCAGCCATATCAACCTCCTTAGGCCAAAACTTTAAGCGTCGCAACAGCCTCGGCAACGGGAAGGGCGGTATCGGTCACATAGCAACCGACAAACGAAACTTCGTTGTACTTGGCCTTGGTGTACGGGTCGCGGATGAGGCTGGGAGTGCCAAAATCTGCAATGATAAACTGCTTGATGTCCCCAAAGACTCCGATCTCTTTACCTGCTGCGAAGGCGGCGAAGCCTGCACTCGGATAAATCGGACGACCCTGCAGGGTGTCAGGATTCCCGCCAAGACCGGGGGACCACAGGTACTGCTGAGATCCACTGGTGTCTACCGGGGTCTTGATCTTGCGGATCAGCTGGATTGAGGAGTCAGCCATCAGCCAAGAGGCACGACCACGGTATTTGTAAGGGATACTGTGATACCATCCCAGAATGTCGTCGCCGGTGATCGCACTGTTCGCAGCTGTGGCAGCGCCCTGGGTGGCAGCATCAATGAGTCCGATAGGCTCACCGCTTCCAGATCCGTCAGCAAAGTAGCCCTCCTGCTTCATCGCGATGCTCAGTGCCATCCAGTGCAGGATGTTGCTCTCGATGGGATACTGGCTCTTGTTGAGCAAAGGCACAGGTACATCGACGGCGTACATGAACTGATAACCGCTGATGAGCTTCTGGGCAATCGTCGGTACAGTCTCGGTGACAGCACTTCCTGCTCCCACCAGATAACTGGTTCCAAAGCTGGTGACGACAGGATAAGCCCCGTCAGACATCCACCTCTCCACTGTAGCGAGCTGGCGGATGATGTTGTCGGTTGCCATGTACTCGCGCAGGAGGGTCGCATACTTCTCAGGCACAAGGTATCCACCGGTCGCACCGTCGCTATCGCTCATGGCGCGCTTCTCGGTGACGTTGCGCTGCAGTCCGCTTGCATCGCCGTAGCGCAGGAACATCTCGAATGCTCGAGTGTCCTTGTCGTTGTCAACAATGCCCTTGGTGACCGTCTCGATGGTCCTTTGCTCGAGTTGCTCGACCCGTGCCAGCTTCTCCACCTCGGCGTCCTGCTTGCGCAGCTCGTCGACGGCGTTGATGTCTGCAAGACACCTGTCATATTTGGTCTTCTCTTCGGCACTCAAGCCTCGAGCCTCTTCTTTTGCGGTTGCCAGCATTGCCCTGAGGGCGACTGCCGCCTCGTCTCTCTTTTTCTGTAAGTTGTCCATATCAGTCTCCTATGATTAGATTTGCTTCGAGCTCATATGGCTCAAGCGCCTCGAGCGGGATAACCTCAGGCTCGGACGGCTCCGAGTTCTCCTCCGCCGTTGCGGATTCGTGTTCCTTGGCTATCTGCTCGGCACTTCTGGCCGTGAGTTCTGTTTGTTTGTAGGCGGGATAGGTGACGGGGGATAGGTCGTACAGCTCCTCAATCTCCTCGACAATTCTCAAATCTAGTTCATCGTCGTTATTCTCCTGCCAGCTCTGTCGCTTAACCGTGAATGCAAAGCTCATCTTGTCGATGAGTCCGCTCTTGATGTCACGATACAGTCCCGGACCTTTCTCGCTTTTGGAGAGGTCTGCCTTCATGTGTACGCCGTCATCCTCTTCCCATGCAGTGAGAGTGCCATTTTTCGACCTTGCAAGTGGTTGGTTCGGGTCATGGTTGAATAACAGGAAGATATCACTGCGCCCAAGGGCTCCAGTAGCGGCACCCTTGGCAATCTTCTCTCGGAACCAACCGAGGTCAGTCTCTTGGTCATATACAATCGGCGTACCTTCGATGATCATCTCCTCGCTCTCAGAGGCACGCATCTCAACAGTCAAAAACCGTCTTTCAATCTCTTTAGGCATGGTCAGCCTCCTCTATGTCGCAATTGCACCCGCTTTGCAGCGGAGCGTGCCTGATTCCATCGACGAAACTCTCGCCGATGGCCCTGATTTGTCCGTTCAGATGCTGGCAATGAGTGCAGGCTGGCTTGGAACGCCACACCACAGCCTTGACGCCTGAAGCCTGCATGGCCGCATAACGCAAGGCATTGCGCATCCTGGGGTACTCATCAAGCGAAAAACCCTTTGCAGTGCGCTTTTCCTGTGATTTCAGCAGTTTTTCAACTGATTTCTGGTATTCGTCAAGGGAGAACCGGGTCTTAAACTCATCCTCAAAGGAGCCTATCATCGACATTGCAAGCGCCCGATAGCCCTCAGCTGACGGTGTTTTCTGCAGATATTCAGCATACAAGTTCCTCTTTTTCTCCTCTTTGGGGGGAGTTTCCTCGGCAATCGGCTCTGTAGCAGGCTCATTTCCCTTGGGTAGGGTCAGTCCGTCCTTGACCGCTTGCTTGTCGAGCATGTTGCTCGGCATGAAGTAGATGTCTCCCTGACCGCCTGCCTGGTTATTCATGTTCAGCCACTTGCGGACCTCGTCGGCGTTGAAGATGCCGTCCTGCAGTCCGAGGTGCCACGCCTGCATCTGGCTCTGCAGGTCACCCTGCATCAGGCCGTTGAGATTGTGCTCTGCATACACTTTACTACGCTCTGATGGCCCTATAAGCTGGGTGTTGATGGCAGACTCAAGTCTGATTGCCCTCGGTCTCCATGAATATCTGACCGCCTCGATGCCCTGATGCTCGATATTGTTGTTTGTGCTTCGGGACAGGTCACCGATGAGGTGGGGAGGGATGTTGTAGAAGCGTGCAATCTCGCCGATCTGGAACTGGCGGGTCTCCAGAAACTGGCTCTCTTCGTTGTTCGAGCCGGTCTTGACATACTTCATCCCGTCCTCGAGCAGGATCACCTTATTCGCATTGCCAAGGCCTGCATATTTTTCGTTGATAGATGCCTTGAGGCGGTCATACATCTCGTCCTTGAGGTTCTTGGGGTGCTCGATGAAGCCTCCAAGGTGGGTCCCATTGGAGAAGAATCGCGCACCGAACTCGTTGGCTGCCATGCCGAGTCCGGCACTCTCTGCCATCACTTTCAGGCGTGATCTGGGAGAAAGTCCGTCCTGTCCGGGGCCGTAGCAGTAGAAGACCTTTGACGCTGGCATCCATGCGCTTCCTATGTGAAAGGCGAGGGCGTCATTTTCCAGCTTAACCTCGCTGAGATCCGTTGCAGGTATGTGCCACAGGCGCCTGACGCGCCCCTGTCCGTCGCGGATGATCTCTGCGAGGCAGATGCCGTGCAACTCAAGGTCCCACACAAGGCGCTGTCTGAAAGTCTGTGCGCTCTCTGATGGGTTGGCCTGCAGATGGAGCACCTCATACAGGGGATGACTCGAGTCCTCCTCGCGTCCGTCCGCGGCCTTCTTGTAGATCTGCAAGGGCACTGTGCTCATGGTCTCGCTGACGAGCACCTGCGCATTGTAGGCTGCCGACAGGGTAAGTACCGTGTTCTGGTTGACCGCAGTACCTGCCTTTGTAGTGCCATTGCCGAGCATCGCCAGCAATGTATCCCATCTGGTGCTATCTGAGCGGAACGCCTCGGCCGCATGCCTGACTCTCGTGATTATGCTCATATGGCTCGCACCCCTCTATTCTCGTATGCGCTCTGGGCGCCGAACAGCGACGAAGCCCGGTCGAGCGACATGATCGCCGCCACAACTCCATCGATGCGCTTGCCCGCTGATTTTTGCTCCGGCTTGACCGGCTTGATGTTTCCTGCAGGGTCAGTCGACACCTCGGTGCAACTGATCATCCAGCGCAGCATCGGGTTGTCCTCGTGATTGAGTTCCCCTGACAGGATGCACTTCTCGAAATTCTTTGTCGGTCCGCTCATGCTGATGAAGCCTTGCCTAAACTGGGTGATGGGAAGACCTTTGTCTTGCAGGCGCAGGATGGTCTGCTTGGCGTTGTATGGGTCACACGCAATCTCGCGCAGGTCATATTGCTCTGCGTCCTGCTCTATCTGGGCCTCGATGTAGTCGTAGTCGATGACGTTGCCTGGGGTGAGCTTCAGGTATCCCTGTTCAGCCCACAGAGAGTAAGGGACCTTGTCACGTCGCTCACGCTCGCGCAGGTCATCTGATGGCAGGAAGAACTGACTCTTGATGGTGAAGGCCTTCTCAAGGTCCTTAGGAGGGAAAACCAGCACCCATGCGGTGAGGTCTGTGGTGCTCGACAGGTCGAAGGCCCCTGCACAGGGTCGCCCGTCCATGTCGACACTCTTACCTCCGCACTTGTCCCATGCCTCGGCTGTGATCCACCTTGATGCCGCCTGTGTCCAGATGTTGAAATTCTTTGTCTTGACGTCGTTCTGCTTGGCCGGGCTGGCGATAGCCTGGCTGACTTGGCTCCTGATGAACTCAGGGTAGATGCTCACGCCAAGGTTTGGATTGCTCTTGACCCAGACCTTCTGGTCAGTCCAGTCGTCGCCTTCGTCAAGTGAGTAGATGATGCCGAACACATTCTCAGGGGCAGGGGTGATGGAGCGGTCAAGGATGCCGGTGACCATGCTGCGCTCTTCGGTGTAGCAGGGTGAGTTCTTGTCGAAGCCAGCGGTCGTGATGATGAAGAGCAGGGGCTGACTCCGGGCTCCCATACCGTTCTGCATGACGTTGAGCAGGTCGGCACTCTTGTGGGCATGGTACTCGTCAATCAGGACGAACGAAGGCGACAGGCCGTCCTCTGTGTCGCTGTCCTGCCCGATGGGGCGCATCAGGCTGGTTGAGTTGTTCTTGAGCACCGTTGAGCTCATCTTGAATGTGCTGGTGCGTGAGCGCAAAGCAGGGTTCTTCTGGATCATCGCATGCGCGTCGGTCCAGCCAATCTTTGCCTGGTCACGCTTTGTTGCGCAGAAGTAGACCTCAGCTCCTTCCTCACCGTCGGCAAAGAAGCAGTAGTCCGCCACCACAGCGGCGAACAAGGTCTTGCCGTTCTTTCGTGCTACTTCGACGTATACTTTGGTGAACCGTCTGGTGCCGGTATCCTTGCGCTTCCAGCCGAATACAACCCACAGGATGAACTGTTGCCACGGCTCGAGGGTAAGCTTCAGCTTCTGCTTGGCCCACTCGCCCTTGGTGTGATACTGGTCCTCTGCGAAAGCTATGACGCGCTCTGCAGCCTTGGGGTCGAAGACGTACGGGTATGACTTGGTGTTGGCACTCTTGAGATCGCGGACATGCCTCTCTACAGCAAGGCGCACCCACGTACAGCAGGTGATCTTGCCCTTGAGAATGTCCTCGATGTACTCGACTGCCCGAGTTGTCATCCGTTAGCCTCCTTGAGAAGCTTGTCTGTGACGCTGAGCTCACCCTTGCGTTCCTTCAGGTCAATCTTATTGCGGTTGGCCGCCCCGATTCCGAACTGCGCAGCTAGTGTGCGCCACTCCACAAGGCCCTTGTGCATCGCTGCATACTCAGGCATGGTCTGGCTGTTGCGCCCAGTCAGATAAGCGGCGAGGCTCCTCTTGCGCTTGCGCCCGGTCTCGTCGGTGTAGCTGTACACCGCCTCATAGCTGTCCCGGTACTCACCCCATGCTTCGCACATGGCTGTAAACATGCCCCAGTCGGCGGCTGACAAGGTACCCATGTCGATGCACTCCTGGGCCATCTCGACCCAGTGCTTCTTGGCGTGTTTGCCAAGATACGACGGGGGCCTCTTGGCGTAGAGTTCGGGTGTAGGCTGGGGTTCAGCGACAGGATTTCGGGACACATTGAAGGTCCCCTTGAGGATTTTCATACTGCTTGGAGTCCTAGGCATCGGCATTGTTTACCCCTCCCACTGAAGTGAAAATATCTACGCAAAGGATACCCCAACGGTACAGACTCGTTATACTGTAAGGATTTATACCCCCATACCCCCCCAGGGTATGCTTTCTAGCACGCTTCACAGGTTGCCTCCCTTTCCCCTGAATTTCCCGTCGCTGTTGCGTCGGTTGTCCTCCTGGGCGGTCTTGCTCGAGTGGTCATCATGCAGGCGTGGGATGAGCGTGTACTTGGTATGGTCTGGCTCCCAGCCTGGGTTGTATGGAGGGTTGTGGTCCACGTCGTACAGGGGCCACTGCTCTGGCGGTATGCCAGCTTCAGCGAGTACCTTGGCACGCACCTTGCGCCATGTGTGGTCATATCCGCGCTTGGATGGGGAGCGTCTTGGTCGCATCCCTTGGACCGTGTCCTTGTAGCGTGGCTTGCATGCCGGACACAACAGACCGGCGCCCTTGAATGTGGCACCGCATCGGTCGCATCTGCTTTGTGTGTTCAGCCTTGGCATGCCGTCTTCTCCTGAGTGTCATCGTCGCACAGCGTGGGCTCTTGTCCCAACCAGACGCGCAACGGTCTGTGTATCACTACAGGGTGGGGCTCTATGGGCCTGCCTGTGCGGGTGTCGTAGATCTCCACGTCTCGCATCGTCTCGCCTGTGCGCCTCGTGTCGTAGTGGCTGTGGATAGGGATGTCAAATGTGCTGAAGCCGTCCAGGGTACCGCCTGTGTGGATGAGATAGCGTAGCGTGGTGATGGCAAAGTGGTGGGCCTTGGCACATTGTGATATGCTGTCCCACTCGATTATCTGGTTGCCACGGTATTCGTCTACCGCTAGTCTGGCCATCGCACTCTCAGCCATAATCGCCTCCACAAGAAGGATAACTCTTTTATTGGAAAGTATTCAGAGCCCAAATTGAATTATTTTTATTTTTTTATACACTTTTTAGGTGTATAGTTCTTGACGTATCACCCGGTAAGCCCCTCTTCGGAGGGGTCCTTTTTTTGGCTGAGCATCTGCACCGCCACGTTGCCAGCGATGAAGGCCTTGTTGATCACCTCGGTGGGCACCCCGTTCAGCTTGAGGCTCCTGGACATCGCGCTGAAGAGCACGTCCAGATTTGATGCGAAATTCTTTTGTTCTCGACTGAGTTCCTGCATTATCATGCCTGTTTCCTCCTGCGGTAGTCTGCAAAGGTGTTGAGAAGCTTTTTCTCGGCCTTGTGCGACAGCCTTGATATCGAGCCGTCTGTCAGATGATCCTTGAGCTCATCCTCGGTCACGTTGCCGATGATGATTGTCCTGCGCCTGGTATGGCGAGCTGCCAGGATCTCTTCCAGGGCGACGGCGTTGTATGCCGTAGTCGACGCTTTGCCTATCTCGTCGATGACCAGCACGTCCACTGCACTCAGTTCGTCGATGATCTGCTGTTCGCTCTTGAGGGCAGGGTTGGAGAAGCTTGCCTTCATGTCGCGCAGCATCCTGCTCTCTCGGATGTAGCGCATGGTGATCTTGCCCTCGGTGTCGTTCTCTGCGATCTTGCGCATGGTGGCTATTGCAAGATGGGTCTTCCCCCGGCCTGTCTTGCCGATGACAGTGAGGTTGAGTGTGTCGCTGTCACAGACATGCATGTAGCCGTTTACGACATCCTGGACGGAAGGGTCGTCGCCAGTGTCGTAGGATGCGAAGGTGCAGTGCAGGTCATCCTCCTGCACCCCGGCATCAATGAGGCGTTTTTCGACAGCCTTGGTGTCATCCGACTCCTTGCGGGATACGGCATCCTTGTGGGCCTCCTCCTCAAGCCTCAGCTGCTTTTCCAGATTGCATTGGGGGCATGCTCCGGTGTACAGGTTTCCGTTCGGCTCGATGTAGGAAAGGGTGGTGTAGGGCCCGTGGATGGCGCATTCTGCTCTCACAATCCTCACTGAGCTCTTGGTGAGGTTTGCCAGTGTCTTGGCCAGGTTGGTGTTTTCCATGCTTTGCCTCCTAGAATTCGATGTTGCCGCTTGTACGGCCTGCGAATGCGTCGTTGGTCCTCATGACGCTGTGAGGGATTGGTGCCTTGCCCTGGTACTGGGTGTTTGTCGCAGGAGATCCTGAGCGGTCTTGGCTCTTCTTCAGCCAGTTGACAATAAAGGCCCTGGTATTGCTCTTCTTCCTGCTGGGATTGGCCTCCAGCCACATAGCCATCTGCCTGAGCTCCTGCTCAACGTCCACAGCAGGGTAGGTGGTGTGGTACTTGTCCAGATCTTCGTTGGTGACCTTGTGGACCTTCTTGGGTTGCGAGGGTGATCCTATTGCAGGAAGCTCGATGAAGACCGGTGAGGGTGAAGCTTCGGTCTCGACGCTGGCGGTATTTTCCGCCGGCTCGGGACAAGTATTCTTTCTGTCTGTCTTCTCTGTCTGTCTGTCTGTCTGTGTATTACGGATGTATCACTTTCGTTATACGCTGGTAATACGGTCGTATTACGGTCGTATACTTCACTCTCTTCTGAGGTATCAGATTCTAGCTCTTCTTCAGCTTTTTTCTGGTTCTCCCAGCGAATCTTAATAGCTCTCTTCGCCTTCTCTGAGATATCCTTCTGCAGCTCGAGCTCCTCGTTGACTCGGTTGCTCCAGAAGCCCTCAGCGTCACTCTCGAAGATCTGGCGGTCCTTGCCAATCTTGAGCATCACGTCAGGCTCTGTATGCAACGTGAAGGCAAGGTCTGGGACCTCAGAGAAGAACAGCTTTCCGTCGTTTGTGTATAAGGCCTCAATCAGGCACCAGTAGATCCCGATGCCTATCATGCCGTACTTGCGCATAACTCTCTGCATGCGTATGTCATTAATGGAACCGACATCATGTCTGAACCAAACTTTCTTATCAGCCATACTATCTCCCTTGCCCGAAGGCGTTGTGTGCCAATGCCTCTGCGATCAGAGGGCAAACCGCGTTGCCGATTTGCTTGACCGCGTCGGCCCTGTTGCCTGAGAACCGGTAGCTTGCAGGGAAGCTCTGGGCGCGCTTGATCTCGTCGACTGTGAGCATCCGTAGCGATACGTCCTGCACGGCCTTTCCGTCGATGCTGTACCCTTCCAGAAGGGCGAACCGCTCCTTGGTTGTGAGTGTGGGAAGGGGTTTGCTGATGGGCGTGTAGGTTGCGTTGCCGTAGAAACCCATGACGATGGGCTCAACCAGGGCGTAACGGTTGGAACAATCCAGCACAGGAAGGGGCTCATGGATTGAATGGACCCTGTTTCTCCCGCTGTTGAACCGTGCAATGAAAGGCTCGCACTGGTTCTTTGTCCAGAATTTCTGGATGCCGTCTGCCACCTTCTGCATCGTAGCGTCTGCCAGAGGCTTCTTGCGTCCCAGCAGACCCTTGCGCTCCTGCGTCCAGTCGATGATGGAGCTTGCAGGCACCCAGTCCTCACCCTGTGCGAAGAGCTCGTTGCTTTGATCCTGCACCTTGTAGTGGCTCTGGTTGGGCCACAAGAGCTCCTTTCCGCATCCTTGGCGCACTGCCTGGATGAACAGGCGCTTGCGTGTGGTGGGAGCCCCGTAGTCGGCAGCATTCATCACGCGCCAGTCGACGTAGTAGCCGAGTGAGCGGATCATGGCGATGAATGCATCGAATGTAGCACCCTTATGTTCCGAATTCGGTCTGTTATCGGCATTGAGAGGGCCCCAAGATTGGAACTCGGGGACGTTCTCGATGATTACGCGGTCCACTGTCAGCTTGTCCAGCCAGTCCAGGACAGTGAAGGGGGTAACCCTCGACTGCTCTTCCATCGGTTTGCCACCGCGGGCCACGCTGAAGTGGGTGCATGCCGGGGAAGCCCACAGGAGGGACACGTGCCCCCCTGATACGACGCGTGAGGGGCTTATGTCGGCTATGTCCCGGCAGATGCATTCGTCCTTGGGAAAGTTCGCGCTGTGCGTCTCTATGGCGCGCTCCCAGTGATTGACTGCATACATTTCGACCTCGACACCTTGTTTCTCGGCTGCCCAGTGGATTCCCTGGCTCTCCCCGCCTGCACCGCAGAAGAGATCTACAACCACATGTTTTTTGCTCCTGCTTTCACCTCATCCTTCTCCCCCCTCTCTGTCTCCCTTTCCCCCTTTTCTTCCCCCTTCCTTCCTTCCTCTCTTTCCCTCTTTCTCCCCCTCCTTTCCCTCTTTTCCCCCTCTCTTCCTTCTCTTTCCCTCTTTCCCTTCTCTTCCTCGTAGCGTTGTTGTAGGTTAGTCATTTGGTTGCCTCCCATCCGTCGGGCAGGGTGTCCGGTGCTGGTGGGAACGTCATCCAATAGTCAACCACTCCCTCAACGATTGCCACTGATGAATAGGTATCCCAGTTGTCGAT
>UZAT01035656.1_pt1 | contig 10080 bp, 10 predicted proteins | sample 2160861 | NCBI WGS metagenome assembly UZAT01 (sample SAMEA5138306, study PRJEB28736) | viral metagenome | reverse complement strand
GGCTAATGTTCCTAAAAATAAAGCCGGCACATACTACGCCACTCCAGAGCTGGCCCAAAAAGCCGGCACTCCGGTCATGGTGTCCGGTGAAACCATGATGGACATGGCATACGCACTCCGGGCAAAAACCGGTACAGTTGAGAAACTGACCACGGCTGAGATTGCGGATGCTATCCGAACCATCTAACCAATCTACAGTCATTATAGCGATATAAAAGGCTGCTGCTGGCGGCTTTTTATACACACGGCGGGGAGCCGTGGGGTGGGGAGTCCTCCTCCTGCTCCCCACCTTTTCCCGCCGGTGAAATACACACCGAAAGGAGGTAAAGAACTCGATGGAAAATCGAAAGCGTGTCGTAGCTCACAGGGCGCAAAAGCCTGTCATGAATAAGGGCTACGGCCACGCAGGTGCATCCCTCACCAAGAGGAATTTCAAGGGCTTTGTCGTTGAGAGTGGCTCTCCTGCGGAGGACATCAACTCCAACAACTACACCCTGCGGCAGCGATCCCGTATGCTCTACATGAGCGCACCTATCGCCACGGCAGCATTGAAGCGGCAACGCACAAACATCGTCGGAGCGGGTCTGCGCTTGAAACCCACCATCGACCGAGATGCCCTTGGCTTGACTAAGGAGCAGGCGGAAGAATGGCAGAGGAAGGTTCAGGCGGAATTCAACCTGTGGGCTTCCAGAAAGCAGGCTTGTGATGCCACCGGCGTCAATACATTTTTTGGAATGCAGCAGCTTGTGGCATTGGCATGGCCCATGTCCGGTGATGTGTTCGCGGCGATCAAGCGGGCTGATCCCACACCGTTGGAGCCGTATTCTCTGAGGCTGCATATCATTGAGGCTGACCGGGTGCGGACACCTGATGTTCCCAACGGAAGCGGATCGGTGGTCAACAATCCATATCTCGTCAACCTGACCACCGCCAAGGCTGCCAACGGCAACATGATCTATGACGGTGTTGAGGTGGACAAGAATGGCAAGATCGTGGCTTATCACATTGCCAACACCTATCCCAATCAATGGGACGGCACTCCGACCGAATTCGTGAGGGTGGATGCATACGGACGGGAAACCGGGCTGCCGAACATCCTGCACATCATGGACACCGAGCGCCCTGAGCAGTATCGAGGCGTTCCTTATCTGGCGCAGGCAATCGAACCGCTGCTGCAGATGCGGCGGTATACCGAAGCGGAAATCACGGCTGCAGTTGTGCAGTCGTTTTTTACTGCCTTTATCAAGACCGAAGCCGGCAACGATGGGCTGCCGAATGAGGTCGGCGGCGATGGTGTGGAGGTAAGTCACGACCCCAACGAGTACGAAATGGGACCCGGCTCCATCAATATGCTTGCACCGGGCGAAAGTGTTGAGGGTCTTAGTCCGACCCATCCCAATACCGGCTTTGATGTATTCATGCGGTCGCTGTGTGAGCAGGTGGGTGCCTGTCTGGAAATCCCGGCAGACCTGCTGCTCATGTCCTTCAATTCCAGTTATTCCGCATCCCGTGCGGCTCTGCTGGAGGCATGGAAGGGCTTTAGGATGCGCCGGGAATGGCTGACGGATGACTTCTGCCGTCCTGTCTATGAGATTTGGCTGACGGAGGCTGTGGCGCGTGGTCGTATCGCTGCTCCCGGTTTCTTGACCGACCCCATTATCCGGCAGGCATACCTTGGCAGCGAGTGGATCGGACCTTCTCAGGGTCAGCTTGACCCGACCAAGGAAGTCCAGGCAGCAGTCATGGCAATCGAGAACGGTCTGTCCACCAGAGAGGCAGAGGCTGTGAAGCTGAACGGCTCTCAGTATTCCACCAATGTGGACAAACTGACGGTCGAAAATGAACAGCTGCGGGAAGCCAAAGGCGGGAACCAGCCTGCCGAAGCACCTGCAGTATCGGAGCCGCCTCCCGATGAGGACGGCGAGTAATAAGAAACGGAGGTAGAAGATGCCGATCCCGATGAAAAGGAATAACGACAATTTGAAGCCCTACAACATCGTTTATGAGGGCGACGATGGCGTGACCATCGATATGTATGGCGAGGTCGTGGAGACCAGACCTATCGACTTCTGGACAGGCAAGCCCATCGAAGGCAATTTCATCATGCTGGATGAATTCCTCAACGATCTCAAAGAGTTGGAGGGCAAGTCCAGCATCACCGTTCACATCAATTCTGTGGGCGGTTCTTTTTATGCTGGCTTGGCGATTTACAACCGGCTGCGCTCCCTTGGCGCAAGCATCACCACCATCAATGACAGCCTGGCGGCTTCCGCTGGTTCGATCATTTTCATGGCAGGTGATAAGGGTCAGAGGAAAGCCTATGCAGGCAGCAATCTGATGGTGCATGGTGTGATGGGCTTCCTTTATGGCTACTACAATGTGAGCGATCTGAAAACCACCATCAAGACCCTGCAGGCTCATGACAAGGCTCTGGTGGCGGTCTACAAGGAAGCCACCGGTCTGGATGAGGAGACCATCCGATCCGCAATCTCCAAGGACACCTACATGACCGGTCAGGAGGCTGTGGATGCAGGCTGGGCAGATGAGGTCATCAGCGGTGACGATATCGAGCCTGTCAACATGAAACTGACCCCGGACAAGTCCCATGTGATGGTCAACGGTCATGCTGTGGCGGCTTGCCTGTTCGGCAAACTGCCCGAAAACATCCCGGCAATGACGGCGGAGGAATTCGCCGCATTGTCCACACCCGAAAGCGGTGCAGAACCGCATAACACCGGCGTACAGCCTGCCCCGCAGGTTGACGAAAATACACACTTCAACGGAGGTAAAAACATGGATATCAAGAACATTGATGACCTGCGGAACGCTCATGGCGATCTGGTTTCTCAGATCGAAGCTGATACGCAGGCCAGCGCAATCCAGGCGGAGCGTGATCGCCTCGCTGCCATTGAGGATATCGAGGATAACATCTGCGACGCTCAGATGGTCCACGATGCCAAGTATGGCGAACAGACCATGAATGCCGAACAGCTGCTCTATGCGGCTGCAAAGGCTGGCAAGCTTGTCGGCACCAACATGATCGACAAGATGAAGAACGATGCCAACAACGGCGGTGCGAATGCTGTCGCCGGTGCTGCCGCCACTAAGGACGAGCAGACCGACGAAGAGAAGGCTACCAACCTGCTGCTGGGCATTCTCAACAACATGAAGGAGGGCAAGTAAATGGCTATTTACAACGAGAAAATCGGCGAAATGAAGCAGGACAACCTGTTCGCCAGCGTGGATGTTCGTGCGCTGACCAACAGCGTCACCATCGAAGCCGGTGAGGGCGCACTCAAGCGCGGCACCGTGCTGTCCCTCGGTACCGATGGCAAGTGCAAGGTCATCTCCGCCGCAACCGGTCTGACCCCCTACGGCATCCTCTGTGATGATGTGGATGCTACTTCCGAGGCTGTTGCCGAGGTCTATGTGTCCGGCGTGTTCAACAAGAACGCCCTGATCGTGAAGAGCGGCTATGCTCTGACCGCTGCAGATATCACCGCCCTGCGTAACGGCGGCATCTATCTGGAAACTTCCGTGAGATAAGGAGGAACTGAATTATGCCTATCAATATCTATCAGACCCAGTCCATGCTGGCGGCTGTCCGCCAGATGACCCCTGTCACCTCTTTCCTGCGTGACCACTTCTTCACCACCGGTGCGGGCGACACTTTCCCCACCGCCGAAGTTCTGGTCGAATACAAGGACGCCACCGGCAACAAGATGGCTCCTGTGGTTCTGCCTCGCAAGGGCGGCATTTCCGTCGAGCGCGAAGGCTACAGCACCTACAAGATGGAGCCTCCCATGATCGCTCCCCAGCGCCCCCTGACCATCGATGTGCTGAACAAGAAGCAGATGGGTGAGAACCTGTTCTCTGACCGTAGCCCCGCACAGCGCCAGGGTGAAATTCTGCTGCAGGATCTGGCCGACTTCGATGAGATGATCACCACTCGCGAGGAATACATCGCTGCCCAGCTGATGTTCAACAACGGCTATGTCCTCAAGCGCTATGCCGACAAGTACGGCGAGGGCGAGTACGACGAGTTCGAGATGCGCTTCTATGATGGCTCCAACGATGCTGTCTATGCTCCCGACACCATGTGGAGCGAGACCGGTGCCGACATCATGGGCGATCTGCATCAGATCATCCGTATGCTGACCACCAAGGGCAACAACGCCTCTGCTGTTCTGCTGGGTTCCGATGTCGCTGATGCTCTGCTGAAGGATGCCACCATCCAGAAGCAGATGGATCTGCTCCGCTACAATGTGGGCGAAGTCGCTCCTACTGAGCTGGGTCAGGGTGCTGCCCGTCTGGGTCGCCTGAATGTCCGTGGTCGCATGATCGACCTGCTGACCTACGATGGCACCTATGTGGATGAGGAAACCGGCGAGGTCACCCCCTTCGTTCCCGAGAAGAAGATTTGCGTCACCGCTCCCGGTGCCGGCCGTATCCTGTATGGCGGTGTCACCCAGATGGAACAGTCCGACGGTCAGTTCCACACCTACATGGGTCGCCGTGTGCCTCGCTATTGGGCTGAAAAGGATGGTCGTGAACTGAGAGTGGCTTCCTGTCCTCTGTTCATCCCCAAGACCAAGAACTGCTTCATTTCTGCCACCGTGCTGGGTTAATCCCCAGCATGGTCTTTTAAGGAGGAAAACACATGATCCAGATGATCGCAGGCGTCTACGGACGCAAGATGCCCGATGGCTCTGTCAAAGCCATGGATAAGAACAGCGAACCCTTTGAGGTTTCCCCCGAAACGGAGGAGCGCCTTATTCGCCTGGGCTTGGCTGTTCGTGTTGACATGGAGATGCCCATCGGCTTTGACGAAACTCCCCCCGAGGATGACGTCGAACCCGATCTGCCCGATGGCGTTGTTGGTATTCCTGAATACAGCACCAAGAACACCAAGGCAGAACTGAACCTGATTGCTTTGCGGTGCGGCATTACCCTTGATGCAAGCATGACCAAGGCTGAAATGGTCGCCGCTCTGGATGCCCATATCGAAGCCCATATGGTCGACGGTGTGGACATTGACGAAGATGCTGCCGAGGATGACGGCGAGGATGCCCCTTCCTTTGATGCATCTGAGGCGGTGCTGTAATGGGTTTCAAGGATATGGTGGCGGCTGATCGTGCCGCCACCTTCCTCAATCTCGACTTCTTCGGTGAGATGTTCACCGTTGAAGGTCGGCGGATCGCTATCGTGCTGGATGTGGACGAACTGAAAGCACGACAGGGCGGGCAGGATTTGGCGGTGGCCGAGAGTGCCACCCTTTTTTATGCCCTTGAGGAAGATCTGCCGCCCAGACGCCCCGCAGGGCAGAGCCTCAATGTCAATGGTCGGGAGTGCATCGTGGACGATTGGAAGGTTGACATGGGCATTGCGACCATCGTCCTGCGTGAAAACATCGTTGGATAAGGAGGTGCGGTCATGTCTGTGGTCCATCTGATCGACACTCTGGCGGAATGGGCAAAGGTCAACATCTGCGACCATGTCTGGCTGAAAGTGCCGCCTGACAACGAGGAAGCCAACGGAGAAGGCTATGAGCATGAGCTGGCCAATCCTGCGGTGTTCCCCATGTATGTCCCGACGGAGGAAAAGCTGCCGCCCAACATCCATTCGCCGTTTCCGTCCCTTTGTGTTCGGTTTGCAAACGGCACGGATGAACCGGCGGCATCGAAGGGTTCTATCAAGATAGAATTCTGCTTCTCCGCATGGGACCCCGGCACCCATGGTCTTGACCAGTTCGAGCCGAACGGCGATGCCACTTTCAGACGGAAGTGGTCGAGAGAAGAGGCATCAGCCTACTTCAAGCGGAATGCCGACGGTTGGCGGGATGTCTGGAACTTCGTGGATGTGGCTCTCCGGGCTTTGGAAAGCACCGTCATTATTGGCGGGCTGTACACCATCGACCGGACGAAACCCATCGAATTCGGACCTTTGAAAGAGCAGGAGGCTATTGCGGATTTCTATCCGTTCTGGTTCGCCTGGGTGTCTTTCACGATCAATTACGATCTGCGACGGAATATCGCAGAAATTAATCATCTTCTCTGATAGGAGGGAAATAAATGGCTGATTACAAGCACGGCACTTATGGCGAGTTTGCGGAGAGCATCGGCAACATCGGCACACAGAGCGGCACCATCGCCGTTTATGTGGGTGCTGCACCTGTGAACCTGGTGCGTGGCTACGCCAAGTATGTCAATGCACCTGTGAAGCTGGCGAACTTCTCCGCCGCAAAGCGCTATATGGGCTATTCCGACAAATGGGCAGAATTCGACCTGTGTGAGGCTATCGGCACTCACCTGAACAATTCCGCAGGCAATGCCGGTCCCATTGTCGCCATCAATGTTCTTGATCCTGCTACCCACAAGAAGCAGGTACAGACCACGAAGGAAATCACCTTCGTCAACGGTCGCGCTACCATCGAGAGCGACACCATCGTTCTGGACACCCTGGTGCTGGCAGACAAGGTGGAGAACACCGACTTCTCCATCGACTATGACTTCACCAAGGGTCAGGTCATCATCACCAGCATCGGCGAGACGGTCATCACCGGCAAGGTTTCCGCAACCTATGACGAGGTCGATCCTTCTGCCATCACCGCAGAGGACATCATCGGCGGTATCACTTCCGCAGGTGTCTACTCCGGTCTGGGCTGTGTCGATCTGGTCTATCAGGAGCTGGGTCTGATCCCCAATCTGATCCTCTGCCCCAAGTGGTCTGCTACTCCTGATGTCTACAATGCCATGGTCAAGGCTGGCACCAAGATCAACGGTCATTGGGATGCTTTCGTCTATGCGGATATTCCCGTTCTGGACGGCAGTTCCAAGGTCGATACCATCGAGGCCGCCATCGCATGGCGCACCACCAACGCCTACACCAACGAACGCTCCAAGGTGTTCTGGCCTCAGAACAAGGATGCTCTGGGCAATATCCACCATGCAGCTGTTCTGGCTGCTTGGCGCACTCTGCTGGTTGATGAGAGCCACAGCGGCGTCCCCATGGAGACCTGCTCCAACAAGGCTATCCCTGTCGCTTCTCATTACTTCGGTGAGGGCAGCACCAACCGGGGCTTTGACCAGAGCCGCGCCAACGAACTGAATGCCGCCGGCATCACCACTTCCGTCTATTGGGGCGGTCAGTGGGTGCTGTGGGGTCCCCATACTGCGGCATATAAGTACGGCTCCGTCACCGACAACCGCAACATCTTCGACAACTCCATCCGCATGATGATGCACGTGGCCAACAGCTTCCAGCAGGAACACGCTCTGGTCATCGATAGCCCCATGACGAGAGCCATGGCGGACACCATCCGCATGAGAGAGCAGGAGAAACTCGATGCATGGGCGGCTATGGGTGCTTTCATCGGTCAGCCTGTCTGTGAATTCCGCGAGGATGACAACAGCATCGATGATCTGGTGGAGGGTAGCTTCACTTGGTACTCCAAGGGTACCACCACGCCCCCCTTCAAGGATGGTACCATCCGCGTGGCATACACCACGGAGGGCTTCACTACTTACTTCGAGGAGGTGGCATAAATGGGCGCAGCATTTATTCCTATTTCCGGTCCCGTAGTGGCGGACACCGTCTACTGCGAAAATGCGCTGGTGGCAAGGGATGTGGCTTTCACTCTGCCTGAGATCACCCCCACCACCGCAGACCTGCAGGCAATGGGTACCATGTCGATGCCCATCTGGCAGCTGATCGAGAACATGGAAACGGCGATCACCAAGGTCGGCGTGGACATGGGTCTGGGCAAGCTGGTAAAGCCCGACATGAAGCCCCTCGAATTCCGCTGGGCGCAGACGGTCACCGATGCCAACGGCATCAACAAGACTGTCGGCTGCAAGGCTTTCATCAAGGGCATTCCCACCAAGTTCGCCGGTATCGGCGTGGGTGTTGGCGAAACGCCTGAGAGCGAATGCACCCTCATGACCACCCGTTATGGTCTCTTTGTCGATGGCAAGGAGATGGTGCAGGTCGACAGACTGGCAGGCATCTGCCGCATCATGGGTACTGACTACGCAAAGGGCATCAACGCCCTGTTGTAAACCATAAGCCCCGCTGGAATTGACACCGGCGGGGCTTTTTATCGAATTACGCGAAGGAGGAAAAAATCATGAGCAAGAATACCCTCGTCCTCGACAATCCGATCCTGATCAACGGAAAGGAAGTCAAGGAATTGACATACGATCCGATGGAGATTACGGCGGAGCAGTTCAACATTGCTTGCGCCAGGGCTGCCGCACTCGATAAGACAAAGTCGTTCTCTTTCAAGTTCAAGGAGAATGACCATGCACTCCATATGTACCTTGGCCTCATGTCGGTCATTGCTGTCAATCCCGGCATTGACTTGAGCGATCTGGAACGGCTCAAGGGATATGATGTGGTCAATCTGACTTCCATCGGAATGCTTTTTATCTGTCGGAGGTTGGCGGAACCCTCCGAGGAAAGCGGCTCCGACAGCTCGTCCGAAACTACAGCCAGCACTTCCACGCAAGCATCCGAGAAGTAGAAAAAATGAGGCTGATCGACTTTCTGCGTGACTACGCAGAAGCATTGGAAGATGCCAAAGAACAGTCGCAAAGACAAAGTCAACAGCCTCGCCCCAATACTCATAAAGTTTACCGACCCAAACGCCATAGGTAGGAGGTGATGCCATGGCAAAAGGTAAGATTCTGCAGACGATCATTGACATTTCCGGTGAGATCAGCCCAACCCTTGGCAAGTCGCTTGACAAAGTGGCCGACAAACTTGAGGGGGTGAACCTTAAGGCTCTGGGTGTTGGTGCAGCAGTCGGTGGCATTGCTATCGCAACCGGCAAAGCCTTGATTGATGGCACGAAATACCTTGCAAAGCTGGGGGATGAATACAACTCTGCACTCAATAACATTTCCGCAGGCACCGGTATGGTCGGTGAGGAAATGGAAATGATGTCGGATGTCCTCAAGGATGTCTACGGCTCTAATTTTGGCGAGAGCATGGAAGATGCCGCCGCAGGCATTACGGCCGTCTATCAGGCTACAGGTCTGACGGATGAAGCTCTTGCAGAAACCACAAAGGGTGCATATGCCCTCGCAGATACATTCGGCTATGATGTGACAGAGAGCGCCAGAGCCGCCAAGGCTATGATGGAGAACTTCGGTGTCAGCGGCGAGGAAGCTATGAGCATGATTGCCGCCGGCGCTCAGAATGGTCTTGATTTCTCCGGCGAACTGATCGACAGCGTCAATGAGTATTCCGTTCAGTTTGCGAAGCTCGGCTTCTCTGCTGATGAGATGTTCAGCATCTTCCAGCAGGGTGCTGAGTCAGGCGCATGGAATCTGGACAAGGTAGGCGATGCGGTCAAGGAATTCTCCATCCGATCTATCGACGGAAGTAAGTCCACGACTGAGGCATACAAGGCACTTGGTCTCGATGCGGAGGAGATGATGCAGCTCTTTGCCGCTGGCGGCGATGATGCTGCAATCGGCTTCCAAGGTGTGCTTACTGCATTGACGCAGATGGACGATGCTGTGCAGCGTGATGCCATCGGCGTTCAGCTTTTCGGTACTCAATGGGAGGACCTCGGCGTGGAAGCCATGTCTGCCATGGCGGATGTGGCATCCGGCGCATATGACACCAAGGGTGCATTGGAGCAGATCCAATCCGTCAAGTATGACAATCTTGGCGATGCATTTGAGGGCATCAAACGGCAGGCGGAGGTCTCCTTGCTCCCGCTTGCAACGACCGTTGCAAATGCCTTTATGGACATTGCCCCGATAATTGGCGATCTGTTTGAGGAACTTGGTCCTATCATCGAGGAAGTGACCGAGACCGCGATGCCATTTATCACGGAATTCCTTGATGGCATCATGGATCTTATTCCCGATATCATGCCGATGGTCATGGATTTGGCAAAATCGATCCTGCCGCTGCTGTCCACATTCGTTCAGCAGTTGCTTCCGCCTCTGCTTTCCCTGGTGCAGAAGCTTCTGCCGCCTGTCATGCAGATCGTGCAGGCACTTCTCCCCGCGCTGTCGTCCATTTTGCTGTCCATCTTGCCGATGCTGACCGAAATCATGAGCGCGGTGC
>UZAT01104329.1_pt1 | contig 10098 bp, 20 predicted proteins | sample 2160861 | NCBI WGS metagenome assembly UZAT01 (sample SAMEA5138306, study PRJEB28736) | viral metagenome | reverse complement strand
CAGAGCAAGAGAACATTGACCACATTGGAACGGTTGTGTTGAACTGCATCCGCATGAACAAGCCGCTCCCTGGCCGCTTCCTTGATGCCACTGAGCACTTTGTGAAGATGGCTGGCTTCAGCAAGTGGTGCAAGAAGATAATAGTTGATGCAATCAATGAGCAGAGACACAGCAACTCACTGCTCAAGAGAGAGGATGGTGCAAAATGAGGACCGCAATATGCTGCATAGCTAAGGATGAAGACCAATACATTGATGAGTTTGTCTAGTACCACTGGAAGCTAGGCATTGATGATGTGTTTGTCTTCTAGAACAACTGGAGATACCAAGGTGATCTTCCAGAGAAGTACAACCATCTTGGTGAGCACCACATGTATCTCTACCAGCTTGATGGTGAAGTCAAGCAGCTTGGTGCTTACAACTTGTTCATGCAGTCATTCAGCTAGATGTATGACTGGTGTGCATTCATTGATGTTGATGAGTTCATCTGTGTGAGAGACAGCACTAAGAGCTTCAAGGAGATTCTAGAAGAGTACAGCTCATTTCCAAGCTTAGCAATAAACTGGCGGCTGTTTGGAAGCTCAGGGCTGAAGTATGATGGAAGAAGTGATGTAGTGACAAGATTCACTAGATGTGGGTCTTGGCTCAACCGGCATGTCAAGCAGATAGTGAACTTGAAGATGCTGAGAGAAAATGGAATGATGGGCAAAGTCTGCTTCACCAATCCTCATTGTGGAAACTGGGCAGCTGCCAACCAAGAGCGCAATGCAGTGCGTGGCCCATTCAACACTCACAACTTAGACTAGATTCATCGACTTGAGCTGAACCACTACGCAGTCAAGACATGGCATGAGTGCTTGATGAAGTGCTCAAGAGGCAGAGCTGACTGCTCGGTGAAGCGAAATGCAGTGCAATACTTCAATGAGCATGACATAAATGAAGTAGACAACACAGTTGCAAGAGACTTCTACTTGAAGTGAAAAAAGAAAAAGCTGGAGATCTCTCTCCAGCTCTTCTTGTCTTTGCTCACTGAGCTTATCAGCCAGCGATGAGGCGAACTGCCTTAGTTCCGTTGTAGAACACTGAAGCTCCAACAAGTGCTTCACCAGCGAGGTAGCGAGTGCCAGTTGCGAGATCAGCGAACAGACGGAATCCCAGTGTGAATCCACTGTTAGGATCAACAGCCTTCCAAGTAGAAGGATATGCACCAGCGAGAGGTGCGAGATAGCGAGATGCAATGCCAACTGTGTTGCGGTTGACGATGACACCATCGACACCATCTGGGAGATATGTTGAGCACACGACTGACTTGAATCCAGCGTAGCCAGGGACATATCCGTAGCGGATTGCCTCAGTGCCACCATACTGCATGAAGTCAACATGTGGGAGGAGAGCTGCGAACTGAGTTGGAGACAGGATGACAATGCTGTCAGCAACATCAAGCCCATTGTCAGCAGCGACCTTGTAGAGATTGGTTGTTCCAGCCTTTGTAGAGAGGTTGATGCTTGCTGAAAGTGGGATGTTTGTGCTGTTGAACATGCCCATGACGTACTGGTTGAGACCACGTCCAATCACGGAAGCGATTCCAGCAGCTGCGTCCTTGACGAACTGGACACCAGTGTCAGCAATGTCACGATCAGTGATAGCAACACTCTTGACGAGGTGCTTGTTGAGGATGACATTAGCTGCCTTGATCTCGTTCACACCACCAGCATAGTTGTTGGACTCAGCATCGAAGTCTGCAGCAGCTGACAAGTCGTAAGTTGGAATCACGATTGCAGAGCCAGGGCGATCCTCGAGCTCAGTGTAGTTCTTTGCGAAGTCCTAGAGCTTTACGAGCTCAGGATAGATTGCCTGTAGAGCGCTCTCAGACATAACCTTCATCTTGAGGTCGGAGAATGCGCCGTCAAAAGTCATTTCGGCCATAGTAGTAATTTCCTTGTTTTGTTTAGTTAAAGTTGTTTGTATGTTGTACTTATATCAAAGGCCACTCAGCCTTTGATCTCTGGGTGAGCGGCGAGATATTTCCAGAAGTCATCACCATGCAGGTTCATCCACTCGGTCTTGCCTGAGATGTCACCTAGAGCAGTTGGAGCTGCATTCAAGGCTTCAATCTTGATGACTTCTTCTTTCTTCTCGTCTTCTTTCACTTCTGGTGCTTCAGCTTCGTTCTTCACTTCAGCCTTGTCACCACAAGCGTTTTCAACGATTTCGTCGGCAAGTTTTTCAACAAATGCGTCTTTCTCAGCTTCAGTTGGCTTTTCGGACTCATCTGCTTTCTCGTCAACTTTCTCTTCTTTCACCTCTTCTTTCACCTCTTCAGTGACTTCAGTGTTGCAAGCTTCTTCCTTCTTCTCAGAGTTCAGAGCAGCAACTGTGTCCTTGATGAGAGTGACAAGCTCTTCTTTAGTCATTTCCATCTTTAGTGTTCCTCTTTCATCTGGAATCTTTGCAGACTCCGTGTTCAAAACCGGGTCAATGAATCCAGCAAATGCAGGCATGTTTGTCAGAGATGCCGTGTGGAGCTCTGCTGGAGTTCCATCTTCATTCAGTGAGAATGTTGGTGATATGTATCTGTACTCACGATTCTCAAGAAGCTCTCTTCCGTGCTTTGTGAGTTTCAGTGTTGCAAAAAGCCCTCTGAGTGGGTCAACAACAAACTTGTGGAACCAACCAGCTGCTTTTGTGTCTTTCTCTACACCACGCTTTGCAGCGCCGTGGTCAATGTCAGCTAGCACTTCCGTCTCAGTAGAGTTTAGCTTGTCAGCAAGCTCAGTGAGAGCCTCTGGGGTCAACTTCTCTGGAATAGGATTTCCCTCAGCATCACTGCCGTAGTACTCACCAATTGGTGCTATCTAGACATTCTCTATCACACCGTTGTCAATTGTGTCGGCGACGATCTCTTCAATGATCTTCATGTCTTTCTCTTCCATGTTAAATCTACTTATACCAAGTGTCATCCAAACACTAGCTTCACTCCATTCAAGATTGAGTTGTATGCGGCTGGATTTGCCGCTCTTCTTGTCTCATAGCGTGGATTGAGAGGATTCAGTGGAATCTCAGCCGTAGACAGCTCTTGCAGAGCACATCTGCAGCCATAGTGCAAGAATCCATCTCTTGTTGCATCGTCCAATGTTGGTGAAGTGCTGCCATCAAGCGAGACAATCTTGTCTTGCCACTTAGCACAAGCTGGGCACACTTTTGCATCTCCAACGGTCACAATCCTCACTTGCTTTGAGCTGCTCTTTGTCTGTGACAGCTGTGCCATGTCTTCAACAATCTGCTGCTCAGACATTCTCTCACCTTGGTTCACTTGCGCAGAGAAGTCTGGAACCTCATCATACATCTTCTTTGCAAAAGTCTTCTAAGCTGGAGTCAGCTTGTCATATGAGCTCTGCTTCTGTATGTCCATGCCAATCTAGTTTGCATATAGAACTGCTATAGCAAGAAGAAGACGCTCATAGTTCTTCTTCTTTGTGTCTTCAGCTTCTTTCTCAACTTTCTCTGCTTCAGTCATTGCATGCTCTCCTCAACTGCTGCACTATGTCTTCTATTGAGTCAACTCTGTACTAGTCTGGTGGATATTTGCTGCTCTTGAGTCTGTCTTTGTACTGCTCCAAGAACACAACAGCTCTCTCTGCCAGTGCTCTGTTCACCTGAACTTCACTCATAGTCCAAGAACTTGCTTTATCATTGCACTAGCTCCAGTCAGAGAGCCAATGACAAATATTGAAGCAACTAAGCCTTTGATGAGCCATTGTATCAGAGTGTCTTTGAATGAGCCAGTCTTGCCTTTCTCAAGGTCATCAAGGCGCTTCTCATGGTCAGCAAGCTTGTCAAGTGCTGTCTTGATGAACCCATTGAGCTCACCAATCTGGGTGCTTATCTTCACCCATATGTCTAGATGGTCGGTGTCACTCATTCAGCCACCTCCATCTCTTTGCGAAGCTCTGCTTTCTCTTCAGGAGTCCACTCTTTGTCTGGCTTCTCAGGTGTCCACTCTTGCTCACTGTCATCAATGAACTGGAGCTTTGTCATCTCTTTCAATTTAGTTGCATCAAGCTTCACTCCGAGTGTGTTGAGCTTCAATGCCATGTCAAGATAGTCATTTGCTGAGTACTCATCATCTTCAACGAATGAGAATCTGACTAGAGGCTTGGCATTCTCACCAAAGAGCTTCTTCACACACTTTGTGATGACATTGTTTGTGACGGTGTTGCTGATTCTCTTGCAGTCTTGGTTGACAATGCTGTTGAAAGACTCTTGCTGCACTCTTGCCAAGTCACTTCCAAGGCCAGTGCTGCCACCAATTGTCATGAGTGTTCCACCAGTTGCCAAGATTGAGATCATCTCCATCTGGTGCTGGATGTAGCTTGTGAATGGGTCTTGTCCTCTTGCTGAGTCAAGCACATTGATCTTGGCATCATAAGGAAGTGTTCCTGAGCCACCTTCAAATATCTGCATAGCTCTCTAGTTCCAGAGAGACAGAGCATTGTCAGGAGTGCCATTAGGTGTGTTTATCACCACTTGTGGTATTCCCTGCTTCTCAACAAACCTGCTCCACTGCTCTTCACCAACTAGCTGCCTGAGGTAGAGCATGAGTCCAGGGACATCAATTGGCATGTCGTTGGTCAAGTAGCATATCTCATCTTTAGGAAGCGGGACAACATTTGGTGGCACAGTGCCGGTGTCAAACCACCCTACTTGCTCAGAGCTAGGATTCCAGTAGAAGTGTCCATTGTACTCAAGCACATTCCAGTTGTTCAGCTTCTTGAAGAGCAAGTCACCATCTTCAGTGAAGAATGGCTTCACTGCAGAGCGACCTCTGAATGCAGACATGACAAGGTGCTTCAGCGCATCAGTCAGCCCATCTTCATTCCTCATGTCAGACTTCACAAGCATGTCTTTGACTTCTGCCTGCTGCTTCTTAGCTTCAGGTGAGTCATCAACTGGTATGACATCCCACTCTCTGCCAAGAACTCCAGCAATCCTCTTCTGTATGCACACTTGGTATATTGGTGACTGAATCTCTATCTGTGAGAACACAAGTTGCATTCTGACATCATCACCATGATGCCAGTCTTGGATCATCCGCTCAATCTGAGGCTTTGTGAGCATTCTCAGCGGATTGAACATCTTGCTGAATACATTAGCAACTTTCTATGTTGGGGTGTTTGCCATCTTTCTTCCTCTTTAAGTCATTTTGTCATGCTCAAGTAAGCTGTGATTCTGCTGAATATGTTGTCACAGAGATTCTCATCACTTGGCATCAGTCTCTGGTCTTGCTTCTAGAACACATAGCTCTTGAGTGCAAACAAGAACACTAGTCCTGTGCCAAGATTCTGTGCAAGCAGCTTGTTGCCATTCTTCTTCTGTATGAATACCAAGTCATTGAACTGTCTTGGCGACTTCCCATAGCTTGAACGATGAATAGGAATTGACAGATACTTCCTGAACTTTGGCCTTATGTGCATGTCATGGTATGCTCTTGTCACTCCAGGCACATCTACTGTGACTGATGCCGATGGATTCTCCCCATTGCTAGTCTCATTAGGCTGCACTTTGTCTGGGTTGTAGTGCTGAGACCCTGGATATATTGTCTTGAAGTGGTGTCTGACAGTCCAGAGAAGTCCATCAGAGATAGCTTTTCCAGAGTTGTTGAGGCGCGACAGAATCTCATGAAGCCTGCTTGATGCAGCTTCATGCAGATCTCTTCCAGCGCTGTCAACTATCTTCACCATCACTTCTTGCCTGTCCAGCAGTACCATGGATACACTTGCCAGAATCCTGTGTCAAAAGGCTGTGCTGGGAACTTCATCCACGGCATTGATATAGCTGCATCACTAGATGACAGCACTGTGCTGCTCAACTCAGGGTCATCTGAGTAGTCAGGCTTTGAGACACCAATGTAAGGATCCTTCAGAAGAGCTGATGCTTCCTCATACTGCTTCTTTCTAGGGTCAGACAGAGCAAAGTCCTCTGTCATTGGAAATCTTGTCCATATCTGCCAGCGTGCATAGTTCAGCACAAACTAGACATACTCTGGAGCAACATAGTGGTCTCTTTCGTCAACTGTGTAGCCTTTTGAGTACCAAGATCCTCTGAAAGCATCAGCTACAGTGTCAAGCTGCTGCTAGATGACAGCAGAGAGCTTGTCATCTGCAAGACTTCTCTCAGCAAGCTTCTCCACTTCATCTTCTGCTAACACAAGTCTCAAGTCATCAATTGTGAGTCTCTTCCATCCCATATCTGCTGGTCTCCATGCTCTTTTGATCTAATTATATCCGTCATATCAACGCAAGCAGCGCTGTCAGCTGTGCTTCAGACAGGCTTGTGTTGCCAATTGTGAGGGTGTTGCCAGAGGCTATTGTCAATCCACCGCTCTAAGTTGACCAACCACCTATAAGCTGCTTTAGCTTCCAGCTCATCACTCTCGTGTTGTCGTCTGCCCACAGTTGCCCCGTGTTCCAGTTTACAGTCGTGCCACCACCACTTGGATCCTTCGCGTATCCGACTCTCCAGTTCAGCGACAGCGCCCCAGTGGTTGGCTTGTACAGAATGCCGTCCTTCCAGTCTACCGAGTCATTTCCAGTGCCTGGCTGGGAGAGCTTTCCGTCCTCCCAGTCTAGTGTGGCATTTCCACCTGAGTCGTATCCTTTGCGGTCAGCCCAGTTCAGGCATATGTAGCCTTTGTCGTCTGGGCCATTCTAGTCGTACAGCTCGCAGGCGTGCCAGTCAACCGTCTGAGACGACTCGTACCAGAGTCCGCCATTGTCAATGTCTATAGCAAGAACTTGTGATGCATTGCCGATGGAGTGGCCATAGCAGTTGTCGTCGTATGTTCCTCCGCATTTCCATCTGTCAGAAAGCTCGCTTGACAGCTCATCTACTTTAGCAGACAGCGCTGATATGTCGCAAGAGCACTCGTGGCCTGGGTCGATGACTATTATCAAGTCGGATATCAAGTCTGAAAGTCCAACAACATCATAGGCATACACTGGCGGAGCATAGACTTCTATTCCATCATACACTACTTGCCCATCTTGGCCTTGCTCTGTGTAGTCTCTGCACACAAACTGTATCTGTGAGTCTGGGTACCAGGTAGACTAGCCTGGTCTCACAACATACGAGTAGCTGCCATATGTAATGTTGCACCGCAAGAACTCATTCTGCATAGAGTTGCTGAAGTCATACAGCTGCAAGTAGTCTCTTGGGTGGTTGTGGTCGTGTGGAACTACCTCAAGTGACCTCTGGTCACCAGCCGTTGCATCTGTGTCAACATCATATCTTGTTGCTGAGAGGAAGTCGTGCACTTTGACATAGTTCACACATTTGCCTTCTGGAACTCTGTCGCGCTTGTAGTCGCGTATCACTAAGTCGCAGTCATTCTGGTCTGAGAGGGCAAAGTCTGAGATGCTGTTCTAGTCAAAGTTGAAGAACTGGTGGTAGTTCAAGTCTGAGAGGCTTCTCTCTTGTATAGATGACAGGCCGACAGCTGAAAGCTCCGAGTCTACCCACTCCATCGCCGTCTGCGGGAAAAGCAGTCCGGTCCTCAGCTGCACTAGCTTCTGGTTGTAGACATATCCAACAGTCGTAGTAGCTGCGTCGATGACTTCCCACTGGCCACCGTACTTGTTCTGGTAGAAGTCCTTGACTACTGACTGAGACGGATAGTTCTTTCCGCGCACGACAAATGCATTCTTAGTAGGGCCGTACTGCGTGTTGTCAGTAGAAAGCTGCATCTTCTGGACTTCTATCGCCTAGCACCCATCAGAAGGTGACTTCCAATAGGTGCCTAAGTCAAAGAATCCTTCCTTGTCGCTTCCGTCTATCAGCATCTGCGAGCCTACCAAGTGGACTGAGAGGCGGTCGCCATCCTCGCTGTCGCCTGCACCATTGACACCTTTGCCACCGACAATGAATATGTCATCGTTGTCTGGCTGCATCAGCTTCACTTGGTCTTTAAGCTGCGAGAAGTCATTGCCAAGGTTCATCGAGTATCCGTACCACACTGAGGACAGTGCATACTCAGCTGAGAGTGTCTGCAAGTCTTCATCAGCTGTTCGCTTGCTCAAGTGCTGCTTGAGCTCGAACTTCAGCTAGAAAAGTGTCTCTACACAGCGTCCAAGCATATTGTTGAACTGCGGTGTTGGATTAGGGTAGAGAGAGCCATTAGGAGTGTTCACAAACTTGCCAGCAGGCTGCATCAAGCCGTTGGCTGCTTGTATTATCTCATTCTGCGTCTTAGCAGATATCTTCTCTCCTGGCCTGACTTCTTGTATCATAGCTTCTCAAGCTCCCATCTTCCACTTAGGATGTTGTTCTTGTTGTGCACAAATGAAGTGTGGTTCAGCCAGTCTCCATAGAAGTTCTTGTCAACTCCCTTGAATCCAGCATATGTCTGTCTTCTCATAAAAGAGACACCTTGGCGCGTCTTTGTCTGCGTCATATCGTCGCCAACTTTCACAAAAGTCCAAGTGTTGGCTGGAAACTTGTATGGGCAAGCGCTTAGGTCTGAAGACAAGACTACAAAGTCAATCTTGCCACCAACTTCTCCACTGTACTCAGCTGAGAGCACGGACCCTTTCTTCACAGTCTGGTGCACAAGCACTGGGTAGTGGTATGTAGCTGAGCGTCCAAGAAGCTTCTTCTGCAGCACAGCTCCTTCTGCTCCGTTCAAGAAAAGCCTGTAGTCTGTTGCACCTGCATCTGGAGCATAGTAGTAGTACTTCTCGCCTTGCACGGTCTTGCTCTCGCCAATTCCGTTCAAGTACTTGTCGATGTGAGCTCTGCTTCCAGTTCTCTGCCAGTGGTCACCAGGAGGAAGAGCGTTAGTTGGGTCGGTGTCAAAAGAAGGGGAGCAAGGATATGGTTCAGGCGCATTTCCTTCCAAGAAGTTGTATGGGTCTACTGAGTAAGCTTGCCAAGTCATTGTCCAGACATCTTGGTATGGATCGTCAACTAAGTCATCACTGTCTTGTCCAAGTGCTGCATCGCACTCAATGTAGAGAAGTCCGTGATCTCCAGCTTCAAGCTCTTCTATGCGAATCTTAGATATCTTCCACGAATACTGCTCACCACCACGTGCTGGGCAGGCTGGTGTGTTGAAGTCTTTCTAGATGCCTTGGCCAATTCTGTTGAGGTAAGTGTGAGCATCAGCAAGCCACTCTCCTACCCATATGTGGCCTAGCACCTCCTTCAAAGTGTTGTAAGGTCCTTTGTAGCATTCATCTAGGTGCAGTCCTGACTGGTCTTCATAAGGCTAGTTGTCAACTGACTGCTTCACAAGGCAGTCTAGAACACCAGAGCTTAGCACCGGTGCTGTTCTTCCTGTTGGTATTGGGTTTATTGCCATAAGTCGCCTTTCATCAGCTGTAGATAGCTGCTTCTCCTTCTTTGTCCTTTATCTCTCTAGTCAAGTGAGCAATCTCGTTCAGGTACTTGTTTGTCTCATCAAGCATAGCCTCGTCTCCAAAGCCATTTCCTATCATAAATCCTTGGCTTGCTAGAGAGTTGACAGGCGTCATATCTGGAGCTTTCAGGTTTGCAAGAGCTTCTTTGAACAACTCAGCTTGCTGTGCAGCCGCAAGCCCTCTAACACCACCCATTGCACCATATCTTGTCCAGTCTTTGATCTCTGGATGTTTTTCTGGATCTAGGCCAAATCTGCTAGTTGCAAGCTCTCTTGCTTTCGGTGCTTTGGGAACTATGCCCTCTAGCTGCTCTATCCTAGCGCTGTGCTTCTGCAGCCAGTATGCTTGGTCTTTGTACACATCGACCGTCTCTTGGCGCTGCTTGACTTCTGCATCGTCTTTGCCTCTCAGCTTCATCAGCTCCAGCGTCCGCTTCTCATAAGCTTCAACACCACCTTCAGCGGCGATTCCAGACTTCTCCATGTTAGCTCTGACATTCTCATACTTCTTCTTAGTGTCATCAAGCTGCGTCCTGAAGTATGCCATTGCTTCTGACTTCTCTGCAGCTGTTCCAGAAGTCTGCTTCTTCAGCATCTCTTTGTCTTGGCGCTGCTGCTCGAAGTCTTTCATCTGGATGTCAAATCTGCGGCCCGACTTCACCCTGCCTGCTTGTCCCTCAAGTGCTT
>UZAT01123868.1_pt1 | contig 10124 bp, 17 predicted proteins | sample 2160861 | NCBI WGS metagenome assembly UZAT01 (sample SAMEA5138306, study PRJEB28736) | viral metagenome | reverse complement strand
TCGAGGACGGTGTTTCCCTCATTTTTGACGGGCAAGATGTTGCCACCCAAAAGCATTACAAGGTCAATAATTCCATTGTTTTTAAAGCTGGAGACCGGGTCAAACTTTTTGCAGATAGCGGCACTTACGTTGTCGAATATGCAATAGGATATCCTAGAAAATAGACACATAAGGAGGCACCATGCAATTACTTAAATTTACAGTGAGGGATCAGGTTATCCACTATTCGCCTTGTGCGCGGGTTGTTGTGGCGGAATCCCGTGGACATGTTTTTGCATCCTTTGACTTAGATGAAGAGTGGGCAGGCCTTGATGTAACCGCAATTTTTGAAAATGACAGGATTTCGGAATTGTTTCCGGTGCAGCTTAACGCGAATCCAGTTGAAGTTCCCGCAAAAGTGCTTGTACCCGGAGTCTTGCGAGTGTCTTTAGAAGGAATCACCAAAGGGGACAATCTTTTTGCCCCCTCTAAAAATTCCACTCGGCTAACAACAATGCAAATGAATCCGCCTGTTCGCGTGCACCGTGCATAATCTCGCAAGGAGGTATTTATGCAGCTTTTAAAATTTACCGTAAACAAACAGATCCTCCGCTGGATCAACAACAACCAATGTGTAATCGCGGAGTCCAGAGGTCATGTGCATGTTGCGTTTGAACTGGATCCGGAATGGGCCGGTTTGGCTGTGACAGCAACATTTGAAAATGAGTTTAGCGCGGACGCTTATTCTGTTCAGATCGGCGCAGAACCTGTTGCGGTCCCTCCGGAATTGCTGATTGCCGGAGGACTGCGCGTGTCTTTGACTGGTCTTAACAATGACGGCAGCCTGCGTCTAACCACTAAACGTATGGACACACCGATCCGAATCCATCGCGCCGGCGCCCTGGTCGGAATCTTCCCGCCGGAAGTAACTCCGGATCTCTGGGAGCAGGCGCTGGCGCAGATCGGAAACTTGTCCAATTTGGACACAATCGACAAGTCGTCTTTGGTCGCCGCTATTAACGAAGTCGCCAAGAACGGCGGGCCCTCTGCCGCAGAGGATGGCGGATACTACACGCCGTCTGTGGAGCAGAAGGATGTAGGCAATGTGGAGCTGTCTTTTGCGCCAAGCAAGGACGGAATGCCGGGCGTGCCGGTATATTCCATCACGCTGCCTTCGGGCAAAGACGGCAAGGATTATATCCTGACCGATGCTGACAAGGAGGAGATCGCCAAACAGGCGGCTCAGATGGTGGACGTTCCGGAGCAGGATATGAGCGGCTTCGTACAGTCCGTCAACGGTATTGAGCCGGATGCAGACGGCAACGTGGAGATCGAGGCATCTGCACAGAACGTGGTCAACGTGATGAAATACGGTGCGACCGGTGACGGCGTTACGGATGATACTGCCGCCATCGCCGCAGCCATCGAGGCTCTGAGTACGGGCGATGCTTTGTATTTCCCCGCCGGTGTGTACAGGGCGTCTAGGGTTGGTTTGAAAAGCAACATGACGGTGCAGGGCGACGGCTGGTGTTCTGTCATAAAGCTGATTGATAACGCCCCGGATGATTACACCAACTGTCTGGACATCGAAGGCGAAGAAAACGTCATCATCCGGGATATTAAACTGGACGGCAGCAGGTGGGCAGACGGGGAATACAGGCAAGCATCCACCGGGGCGTCCAAGGATTACCGGCTGAACGGCATCCGCATCCGAGCATCGTCCAATATCCGCATAGAAAATGTGTGGATGCACAACAATGGCTACCACGGATGCGTGATGACCAAGAGCCGAAACGTGGTCATTGATCGCTGCAAGGTCACGGACAACGGCTTCCGTCCGATCCATGGCAACACACAGGTGTTTAACTGCCAAATCACAAACTGCGTTTGCGAAAACAACGGCCTTGGATTGCAGGGCGGCAGCGGTGCGCTGAACGACAGCATTTTTTTCTTCGGTGTGCGGGATCTTGTGATTACCAACAACATCATCAAAAGCAACCGCAGAGGCTGTATCACCGTGGGAACGGATCAGTCCGGCGTGGCGGACGAAGATCTGACTGAAAGCGGAAATGTTACGATCACCGGCAACGTGTGCGAGTGCTACGAGGATCTTCCGTATGTATCGCCCGGAGAAAGCGATACCGGCGTGGCAAAAGATCCATCGATGGGCATTGCGGTTTACGGAAGCAGCCGGTACAAGCTGGAAAGTGTGACCGTTACCGGAAACACCATTCTTCGGGCAAACCGGGCGTTTTATATTTACTCGCAGGAGACTGGAACTCTTGCGACGATCAATGTTGCTGCGACAGGAAACACCGTAAAAGATTGCAGCTATGGCATTTACGTGCAGGATGTATCAGGCGTTGTGTGCAGCGGAAACCAGTTCCGGGGATTGACTGCCAGCTGGATATACGGAAAGGCCATTGAGGATTGCCAATTCAGCGGAAATCTGGTCTATGCAATGGACATCAACCAGGTGTGCCGAATGTACAATTCCAAGAACGTTGTGATTCAAAACAACGACATCATCGGCAACCAGGCATATGCCATTTACATCCCTGCCAGCAACACCGGCTGTGTTGTCACCGGAAACACCATGTACGGGTTTACACAGGATAATCCGATCAGCAACCCCAACGGCACTACGGCGAACAATGTTCCGGGAACGATGGGCGGCGATTACGTTCTGACCGATACGGACAGAGCCGAAATTGCAGAACAGGCAGCACAAATGGTGATTGATGATGCGCCCGTTAAAAGTGTCAACGGCAAAACCGGAGCTGTGACACTGGCTGCAGCGGACGTTGGTGCAAGACCTTCCACTTGGACACCCAGCGCAACGGATGTCGGTGCAGATCCCAAGGGAACAGCGAACACCGCTGTTTCCACGCACAATGTTGCGACAGATGCCCACAACGATCTGCGGCTTCTGATTGACGGTCTGACTTCCAGATTGAACGCCCTTGCGAACAGTACGGACGAAGATCTCGACCAGATGGCAGAAATGGTTGCCTACATTAAGGAAAACCGGGAGCTAATCAGCGGCATTACGACAAACAAGGTCAATGTGGCAGACATTATCAATAATCTGACCACCAATGTGTCCAACAAGCCTTTGAGTGCGGCACAGGGCGTGGCGTTGAAAGCACTGATTGATGCACTGGATAGTGGGAAGCTGAACGCATCCGAACTGACTGCCGCTATCAATACCGCACTGGCACAGGCAAAAGCAAGTGGAGAGTTCAAGGGCGAGAAAGGTGACAAGGGCGATGCATACACCCTGACCACAACGGACAAGAACACGATTGTCAGTGCGGTGATTGCATCTCTGCCCGTCTACAATGGTGAGGTGGTATAATGGCGAACACGCAGATTAACGTTACGGCAAACGGAACAAAAACGCTTGCAACGGCTGGCAAATACTGCGACAGAAACATTGATGTCAATGTCACTGTTCCGATTCCTGATGGATATATCAAGCCCACAGGAAGCAAGAGCATTACATCCAACGGAACGCACGATGTGACAAGTGTTGCAAGTGCTGTTGTCAATGTTCCTGTACCGAGCGGATATATCAAACCGAGTGGCAGCAAATCCATCACAGAAAACGGCACTCACGATGTTACGCAGTTCGCCAGCGCTGTTGTCAATGTGGCAGGAAAGCCTACTCAGTTTACAAACCTGTATGATCCTGCAAATGTTGTTGTACGCACGAGGTTGGATGCTTCTTCGAGTGGTATAACATATACGGCAGACAACTATTGCAACTATATCAAAATACCGTTTCATCATATCAAAAACGAGCCTGTTGTTCTTCGGCTTCGTGGTATCGGGACAATTCGTGATCGATTTGGTTCTGCTGTTCTCGCAAGCGATGGGGCAACTAAAGTAATGCACTATAGCTTTCACGAAGGTTCTTACTTTGATTTGTCTTATGACGAACATGGTGACACAATGATTACCTTTAAGGGCAATATTATCACCAGTTATGAATGGTATTACTTTGCATTTAATTTCCAGTATCCTTGTATAAACCAAAAAGCAACAGCACTAACTGGCCCAATCATCACCATCAACGAACCCATCGGAAACGGAGGACATGTATGATCAGCGCATGGCATTTAATTTGGATCATTCCGACGGCAGCGATGTTCGGCCTTGTGCTGTGTGCGCTGGTATCGGTAAACAACAGAAATCGAGAGAGGTGACAGCATGGCCAGAACAAAATACTATGACCCGGAGAAACAGGAGTGGGTATATGCCGACAAGTCGTTTTCTGCTCCCGGCGGCACACCGGAGAACACTTACACCAAGGAAGAGATCGATGCCATGTTTGGCAGCTACATCACCGACATTGACACCCTGGTTGGAGGTGATGCGTAATGGCAACGGCTGAGAGCGTAAAGGCAAAACTGCAAGGGCTGATTGCCCTCGCCAACACCACCACGGGCAAAGCCGACACGGATCTGACGGCGGCGGTCAATGCGCTGATCGCCGGGTTCGGACAGGGCGGCGGCTCTTCCGGTGGGACAAGCGGTATCTACATGGCGAAGATTACACCGGCGAGTGATACTGGTGAACTTGCTGTAACCCACAATTTAGGAACTACCGATATTTTAGCAGCAGTTTGTTGGACTGAGTCTTTTGGAGATGTTGTACCCGCCTTTGATGGTAGCGTTGCAAATGTTTACTTGAAATCCAGCGTTCCGTTTAGAACGTCTAATTCCAGCAACCATGAAAACATGATTGCCTTTGCAAAATGGAGCGTATCTAACGCAAATGTAAACACTATTGGACAGCCGACCTCTGCAACCTATTTTTCTAAACCTACTGATGATAATGTTTTCCGTTTTGATAGTGCGGGTGCTGTAAGTGCAAAGTATTTTGCTGGCGTAACCTACACCGTCATTATCATGGCGGCAAGTGCTTTTTCTGTGACGGAGGTGTAAGGATGCTGATTAAAGACAATCTCAAATGTACATGGTACGGCGAGGAAATCACAGAAACCCAGTACAACGTAATTCTTTTCATGCTCCGCAGCAGACCGAAAGCACCGGAGGGCTATGCATACCGCCTGACCAAAGACCTTGTATGGGAACAGTGTGAACTGCCGCCTGACGAGGATGACCCGGAACTGAGCGAAGCGGAAGCACTGGAAATCCTGCTGGGAGGTGCGGTATGAGACGGAGCGAGGTTTTGAGACTGCGGCAAGTCATTGAACAGGCCGCACAGTCTTTGGATGACAAGACGGCACTGACCGCCATTCCTCTGCACCCCGTATGGGCTGTGGGCACAGAATATGCCGTGGGGCATAAGGTACAGTATGGCGGCAGGCTGTGGCGGGTGCTTCAGGCACACACAAGTCAGCTTGGCTGGGAGCCGGAGAATGCCCCTGCTCTGTGGGAGCAGATCAACGAAACCCACAGCGGCACAGCAGATGACCCCATCCCGTACAGCGGCAATATGGCACTGGTAAACGGTCTGTATTACACGCAGGACGGTCTGACCTATCTGTGCATCCGCAGCACCGGTGTGCCGGTATACAACGATCTGGCAGAGCTGGTGGACATTTATGTGGAGCTTGCTTGATACCAAATAGGGGAGGGCAAAACCTCCCCGGTATACAACAACGCACAGGCTTGTTTTGTGACAGGATTTGAGAGAATTTTTAGAATACGGAGTGGGATATGGATCTGACAACCATTGCGACACTGATCACGGAGATCAGCATCCTCTTGGGGGTGGTGCTTCCAGTGATCATCAGTGTGCGAAAGATTTCCAACGGCACAAAATGCCAGCTGAGAAGCGAAATGCTTCGGATGTACTACCGACACCGGGAAAGCGGTGAAATCCGGCAGTACGAATACGAAAACTTTGTGATGCTGTACGAAGCCTACAAAGCGCTGAAGGGCAATTCCTTTATCGACAAGATATACAGGGAAGTGCAGGAGTGGGAAGTGGTTTCGTAAGGAGTACGAGTTTCTCTCCCTCCGTCACGGCTTCGCCGCGCCACCTCCCTCATCAGAGGGAGGCGAGGAGGGAATGTAATACAAAAATTATGGAGGTATGCAAAATGAAAAACGGAAGAACATGGATCCATGCGGCAGCTGTCCGCGCAATCAAGACGGTGGCACAGACCGCCATTGCTACCATTGGCACGGCGGCTGTCATGGGTGAAGTAAACTGGATCGCCGTAGGCTCTGCGGCATTGCTGTCCGGCATTCTGAGCCTGCTGACCAGTGTGGCAGGTCTGCCGGAGGTTACCCAGTGAACAGAATCGCCATTGCCTGCAACACCGCCAATTACGGCGGTTTGCGGGCAAAGAAGGTGAAATACATTGTGGTGCATTATACCGCCGGGAACGGTGACACGGCACGGGACAACGGCATTTACTTCCAGAGAAACGAGGTGGGCGCTTCGGCTCACTGGTTTGTGGATGAGACAATGGCGCTTGCCAGTGTGCCGGAGCAATTTATTGCCTGGCATTGCGGCGGTGCGGCCTATGTACACCCGGAATGCCGCAACAGCAATTCCATCGGCGTGGAGCTGTGCAGCAGAAGAGGCAAGGACGGGGAGTATTACTTCCTGCCGGAAACCGTGGACAATGCTGTGGAGCTTGTGCGCGAGCTGATGGAAAAATACAACGTGCCGCCGGAACGGGTGATCCGGCACTACGATGTAACAGGCAAAATATGCCCGGCACCCTTTGTGGGCACAGGCATTGAGGATTGGAAAGAGTTCAAGGAGGAGATTGCCATGAAGAGATACGACGCTGTGCAGGAACTGCCCACATGGGCAAGACCGACCGTACAGAAATTGGTCGACAAGGGCTTTCTGAACGGCACGGACACCGGCTTGGATCTGACACATGACAATGTTCGGATGCTGGTCATTCTGGACAGAGCCGGTGTGTTCGGCGAATAACTGATTGCGGCTGCTGCCCGTGCTCCGGAAAGGAGTGCGGATATGCAGGACGGACGATACAAATTGCCCCCTGACCTGTCGGGATTGCTGAGATCTGAGTGGGAAAAGATCATAGAAGAAGCAAACTATGACGAGGTCGACGAGGGAATTGTGCGAGACTGCATTATGGATCGATGCTCGCAGGCCTATGCCGCCAGCGGTATTGACCGGACGCGCTGCACAGTCTCCCGGAGGCTGCCAAAAATCATACAGAGGGCACGGGCTGTGGCTGCAAAACTGAATATGCTGTGAAAATGCTACACAAGTGCTGCATGGATGCTATATCCGTGCAGCACTTGCTTTTTGTTTTTATGGGACAATGAATGCAGATAAGAAACCCATCGGCAGTTTTGCTGCACTAAAAAATGGAGGTGCTTTTATGAACTATCCCAATCCTTATCCCTCTCAGGGATACTTGCAGTACAAACCGTATCAGCCCTATACGCCATACTCGCCGTACCAGACGGCGCAGCAGCCGCAGGGATATTCTCCATCCAGCATGCCTGTTTCCTCCAAGGAAGAGGCTATGGCGGCGCCTGCGGACTTTTCGGGTGCGCCTATGGTGTTTGCTGATTTTGCCCACGGCAAAATCTACGTTAAGCAATGGAACACCCAGAAGGGCGCTGCGGATTTTGTGACATTTGCACCGGAAGCTCAGGCAGAGCCGGAGCAGGAACAGAAACCGGCTGGAGACTATGTGTCCAAGAGCACTTTCCGCAAGGAGATGGAAAAGCTCTATGCGGAGCTCAAAAAGCTGAAAGGAGAAATGAAGGATGAACCCGATGGCGAATAACTTTATGCGCATGATGGAGCAGCAGGCTATGCGAGATCCACAGATCCGTGGTTTTATGCAGATGCTGCAGGGAAAGAACCAGCAAGAGCTGAAGACTATGGCGATGAACATGTGCCGGGAACGGCAAGTCACGCCCGAACAGGTGCTTCGGCAGCTGGGTATTTATTGACACAGCCGGGAGCGTACGGCCCGATGTGATAAATTCAATTACCAAAATAATACAAAAGGAGATATGAATTATGGGTGAAAACAGTGGAGATCTGAGCCTCGGCTACATGATGGGCCAAAGCGAATCTGGCGGCGGTGGCGGCTTCGGCAATTTCGGCGAAGGCCTATGGGCTGTTATTATTCTGGCTATTCTGTTCGGCCGGGGCGGCTTTGGCTTCGGAGGCGGTGGCAGTGAGTGCGGATGTCAGCAGGCAGTAAGCAGCGGCTTTGCGCTCAACGGCATCGAGAATGGCATCCGGGGAATCCAGCAGGGCATCTGCGACAGCACTTATGCCCTGAACAACTCGATCATGAGCGGCTTCCACGGTGTGGACAACGCAGTTTGCACACTGGGCTATCAGGTGCAGCAGGGCTTTAATACCCTGGGCTATCAGCAGAAGGACTGCTGCTGCGAGACGCAGCGCCTGATTGAACGGGGCTTCTGCGATCTGGGCAACAGCATCTGCAGCCAGACCAGAGACATCATCGAAAACCAAAACGGCAATACTCGCCAGATCATGGACTTCCTCGTGAACTCCAAGATTGAGAAACTGCAGGCCGAGAACCAGGATCTGCGCTTCCGGGCATCTCAGCTGGATCAGAATGCTGCCATCCGTGCAGCCATTGACGCCAGCACGGCCGAAATCATTCGCAGAACCGGCAACGAATGCCCCGTTCCTGCCTATGTGGTTCCCAACCCCAATTGCTGCTACGGCAATCCTGTAGGCGTGAGCTACGGCGGCTATGGTAACTATGGCGGCAATGGCGGTTGCGGCTGTGGTTGCTGACAAAAACTTCGGGGCGGCATTATGCCGCCCCTGATTAGGAGGTATAAACATGAGTTGTAAACCTATTTGCAAGCTCTGCAAAAATCTGGTGTTTTCTCAGGCGGTGACGTTTGCGGGAGGCACACTGACGGTTAACCTGCCAGCCGGAAGCTATGCTAATGGCTGCAAATACTGTATCGTCATCGCCCAGGCAATTCCGACCACGGCAACCATCGCGGCGCCTGTAGTGATCACCATCGGCGACGGAACGGAAGAATATCCGCTGGTCAACCAGTGTTGCGCACCGGTGACGGCCTGCGGGATCCGATCCAGAACCAGGTACAGCACAGTGGTGGCAACAGATGCCGCCGGCGGTACGTTTAAGATGCTGGGCAAGCCCTGCTGCAGCCCCAGCTATGCGCTGGATGCCATCGATGGCACAGCACCTGCTGTGGGAGGTGATGGCGCATGAGAGGCATTACCAAGATGACACTGGCCAACCGAGACCGGGATGACGGCATGCAAAACCGCTACGAACCGGAAAACCGTCGCGACAGCCGCGGACGGTATGCACCCAGAAATGACGGCACATACCCTGATGGCGGATCTATGCAGATGAAAAACGATGGCGGCTGGGTAGTGCAACCCATTGAGGATAACTACGATACGCAATACCGCGGCGGTCGGATGGATGTTGACAGCAAGTTTCGGGATCGAAGAGGACGGGAGCATTACGACAATGGTCGATTTTCTCCCATGCGGTCCGCTTATGACGCAGACGGCGCAGACAGAATGCCTCCGGTATACGACAATCGCTATCGCTATGACGGCGGGTATCGCATGAATGAGGGCGGAGACCGCATGATTGGCTTCTACGGCGACAAAGCGGGTTCTGACTATTCATCGATGCCCCACGATGAGCTGGCACATTATCGCAGTCAAAAACAATCCGGGCATGCCAGCTCCTTAGATCGCCCGATTGATCGCCAGCAAGCCCAAGAATGGGTACGGAAGATGAAGCATTCAGACGGATCTTCCGGCGAACATTGGACTTATGATCAGACGCATCAAGTCATGAAACAGCGGAGCATTGATTGCGACCCCACTGAGTTTTATGCCACCATGAACATGCTCTGGTCCGACTATGGCGTTATTGCAAAAAAGTTTGGAACCGACAATGTTGATTACTGGGCAGAGATGGCAAAGGCGTTTTTGAATGACAAGGATGCCGCAAAGGATAAACTTGCACTTTATTATGAGTGCATTGTCAAAAAATAAGCATAAGAACCGGGAGCTTAAAAACCCCCGGTTCTTATGCTTATTGCGAATACGTTCTGGAAAACTACTATGTAGTGTTCGTCTCCCCGCGTTATGGTGGAAGATTGCACGGAAGAGGCGAACTGGAATTCCGGGGA
>UZAT01164915.1_pt1 | contig 10125 bp, 10 predicted proteins | sample 2160861 | NCBI WGS metagenome assembly UZAT01 (sample SAMEA5138306, study PRJEB28736) | viral metagenome | reverse complement strand
ATGTAGCATAGTTTACCATCTCTGGCGCATTCCTTGCGATGCTCTCCTGAATTTTTTCATTGGGAACGGCCTCTTTTAAAAGATATACATTACGGTCACCAGGCTTTCCGATGATGTCCAGGTTTTTAGGTAACGTGAACACGTCCTTTACTGGGAGGCCAATGTCGTTCCAAGTCCTGAGAGTGTTTGCCGCTTCATCAATCTTGTCGTCTGTATTGGATAGTATGCTTTCTAGAACAGCATCGTCAGCCTTCTTCTTTATATCAGCTACCGACTGGTTGACGGCTGACTGTGGGGCAAGCTTCACGTTTCCCTGCTTGATTGCATCGAGGACAGCCTGGTCGGTTATTGCCTGTTTCAGTATTTCTTCGTTTATTCCCTGTGTGGACAGGTTCACGTCCTGTCCTAGCCTTGCTGCGTTAAGGGCTTCCTGCGTTATTTCACCCTTGTTTACGATAGGTGCGTTCAGCTTGGTTGCAACGGACTGTGCGAAATCGTCACCCTTCTGGCTGAAACTCTGTCCAAGACGTTCGAGAACTGACCTTGCCTTTGCCATTCCTCCACGTGCCATTCCGCCAGCGGAGAAGCGGTCAATAATCGGGCCAGCCATCCTCATCAATCCACGGTTTACACCCTGGTTGATAGCAGTACCTAGAACAGCGTCGCCAAGCGAGAAGTCTGCCCTCTGTTCCATGCCAGGGTCGTTCTCGTCGTAGATTGCTGCGTCGAGACCCTCAGATGCGAACGGGACAACTGCGTTTCCAGCTATGTTTCCAGACATGCGGCCAGCTCCCTTCAATACGCCTTCGGCAATGTTGCGACCTGGCGATGCGAAGTATTCGAGAACCTTGGGTGCGACCTTTGGGGCAACCTTTGTAAATGCCTTTGCGCCTAGACCAGTCAATGCGGCACCAGGGATTGCCATTGCCGAGTTCACTCCAAGGTCAGCTGCGATGTCCTTGCCAGTGAAGTCTCCCTCGTTTTCGAGGTGTTCCCATGCACGGGGAAGCATCAGTGATGCATACATCCCGTAGAGACGGGAAGGGTTGTACCATGGCTTGTCAAACTCGTTCACGGCATTCTTTCTTGCCTTCCTGATGTCGTCCTGCATCTGCCAGTTGGAAACCTTCTTCCAAACGTCGTAGACGGTGTTCCATCCCCTCTCTCCCCATGACGGGTCCTTCGTGAACTTCTTCTTCCATTCAGGTGCCTTCTTCGGGAAGTCCTGCAGGAAGATTTCGTACTTTGTCCTTTTGTCACCGTCCTTCTTCGGGATATAGTCGAGGATGACATCGAGCGTAGGAATGGCAGGGTCGGTAATCTTGTCCGCCTTGTCGAAAGGTTTCATTCCTCCATACTTTTCAAGGAATCTCTGTTCTGCGAGTTCGTCCGTCAGGGCCTTCATACCGTAGAGGGAGTCGATTGCAGAGATGTCATCAAGGTATTTTCCCTGCTTGAGCCAGTCTTTGAGAACTTCTTTTGAGCTTGCCATGTTCAACCTCACTTCATCACGGGTGCAGAGCCGTCAAACGTTGCGTACTTCCTGAGCAACTGGATTTCCTTGTCGTTAGGGTCGTTTGCATTCCAGCGTACATTGAACGACCTGCTTTGAGCCTCGGTCATGTTCTGGTACTTGTTGACGAGCTTCCTTGCATCTTCCTTTTCAGCATTGACCTTGTCGTTCTTGTCCTTAGCTTCCTTCACGGTGGGCGTGTTCCTGACACGCTTTGCCTCTGCCTTGAGACCAAGGGTTTCATAGGACTTTGCAATCTTCTCCCTTTCATCGGGAGAGTTGAAGAGACCCTTCTTGTTAGTCGCAGCAGCCTCGCTCTGCACAAGGGTTGCAACGCTGTCTGAACCCTGGGATTGACCCTGGTTTCCAACAGGGGCGGAAACCCCGTATGCAGCAAGTTCGGAAACCAGCCTCTTCCTCTTCGCTTCAAGGGCGTTCTTTGCACCAAGGTCAGTATGGTAAGGAATCTGTACGTCGAGGTCCTCGATTTCACCGATGAGACGCTTGATTTCTGCCTTGGCCTGCTTCTCCTTGTCTGCCTGCCTTGCAATCTCGTTCTGCTTGGCCTGCCATCTCCACTGCATCGCCGTATCGGCAAGACGGTTCCTGTCGTTCTGACGGGCGATGATGTCGTTCTGGTGGGCCCTAGCATTGCCGAAGTCGCCGATTGCAGCACGGTTGGCGGCAAGCTTCCTGTCGAAGGAATCCTGGTCCATCCATTCAGCACGCATTGTTTCGAGCTGGTTCTGCAAGTAGCGGATTTCGTTCTCGTTGTAGGCGAGTTCACGTTCGAGTTCTGAACGGTTTGCATAGGTATTGGGTGCAGCAGCCTGTTGCTGTGCGTTCCATGCTGCCTCTGCGGCTAGCCTCTGCTGGTTGGCGTTGTATGCGTTCTGTGCGTTGAGCTGTGAACCGTACGAGGCGTATCCAGCCCCAGCAGCATCCTGTGCAGTGTTCTGCGGATATGCGGAGAAGGGTAGTCTTGTGTATTCGGGAAATGCCATTTTAAATCCTCTCTGTTTTCACGGTTGAAAGTAGGCTAGTGGGCCATTGACCCGTCATAGTTCTTGTAGTTCCATGCACCTAGGAGTTTTCCTCCTCTCGACATGTACGGACTTCCTGGTCCACGGCTCTTCACTGGGTAAACTGCACGTCCAATCGAATCCGCTTTGAGGAGTTCCTGTGCAGCCCTAGAAGCCTCGTATGTGTTCGGGTAAGCCTTGAACGTGTACCATGTAGGCTTGTTCTTCCACTGCACCTCTATCCTTGCATCGGGTGTCAACCTGATTCCAGTTACTGCAGAAGATGAAACTGAGAACGGAAGGCGTGATGAAGACTCGTTCCAGAACTGTGGAAGTCTCTTCTCCTCTTCAAGGCCCTGGTTCAAGGCAAGGCGTTGCTGCTTAGGTGTCATGCCTGGATGGATATGCTTGGTTATCGTCCTGTTGTGAAGGTCGATATCCTGCATGATGCCAGCCTCGTCGATGATGGACATGTTGGCCTTTCCGCTGGAGTTCTCGTTAGCCTTGCCAGGTATGTAGTCAACGTCGTAGTTGTGCCACGCATCTGGTGCGAACTCTGTCGGGTACTGCTTAGCCATGAACTGGGATGCAGCATCAGACATGCCTGGAATCGAGGGGGCCGAACGGGAAGCACCAGAAACGGAGCCGAGGATTCCTGCGGCCCTTGATGCGGGCGTTGCGTTCATCCCTGCGCCGATAAGGAACGCAAGGATTTCCTTGGCTATCTGTGCGTTGTCGTTCTGTTCGGCCATCGGTTACCTCCCGAATAAGAACTGGTTCTCGACGGGGATTCCAGAAATCCGCTCTCCTGGGTATGTCTGGACACGCTTTGGCATGTTAGGGTCAAGGTTGACAGCTACACCGCCTGGATAGAGGTCTTCACCCCTGTATCCCTCGTCGGGTTCCACTGCTTTCTGTTGCATTCCTGAGAGGGCAGCCCTGATTTCCTCGTTACGTTTCTGCAAGGTTGCAATCCTGTTGGAAATCTCGTCCATCTTCGTCAGGGCTTCGTTCCTTGACGAAATCAGGTTTGCATATTCCTTGTTTGCCTGCCTTACTTCATATCCACGGAGGGCACGACCGATGTTGTCAGCATCACGCATTGCATTCTCGGTAGTGTCCTTGACCTGGATTTGCGGGATGTTGACTCCCGCCCAGTTGAATGAAAATCCCATGTTTACCTCCCGTTAGGAACCCGAACCGAAGTAGGAGCCTGCGAACTGTGCGATAGGACCGAGAGCCGATGCGATTCCTCCGCCCAAGTTCTGGTTCTGCATTGCGTTGACACGTCCTGCGGCAACGTTCGCCTGCGTCTGCAAGCCACCGAGCCTGTTGTTCATAGCAGCCATGGTTGCATCGCCAAGGCCCTGAGTGTACATGTTGCGGTCGTTTCCGTACTGGTCGATTCCGTACTTTGCACGGTCCTGCGTTGCATTGTAGTTGTTCCATGCGTTGGCGGAGTTTACGTTGTATTCAGCAAGGGCCTGGTTCCTGTCCTGCATGAGCTTGTTGTAGGCCTTCTCCCATTCCTCGCTAGTGTGCGCCTGGGCACGGGCCCCGACACGGCTCAGATAGTCGCTCGAAAACCTGTTTCCGCCAGTTGCAGCTGCATTGTTGATGGCAGACATTTCCGCTTCAAGACGCTGGTTTGCAGCAGGGTCGAAGAACTTGTTGATATCGCCGCCGTAAGTAAATCCCTGGTTCTGGTATACATCGGAGTTAAGGAACTTGGCGAGTGCATCCTGGTAGTTGGCAGCACCCTGTCCATACGTGTTCTGAATCAGGTTCCTGTATGTATTGATATCAGCCTGGTTGTCAGTAACCGTCTTGTTTGCAGCATTGGCTATGCTATCGTAGGCAGCTGCTGCGTCCTCACGGTTCTTGTAGCTGTTGTAGAGGTTGGAGGCAATGGAACCTGCGGCGATTGCCCCTCCGATAATCAAAGGTACCATGTTACTTCTCCTTCTTCTTCTTGGTTTCTTCCTTGCCCATTTCCTCGTCTGCCTCGTCGATTTCCATCATGTCGATGAAATCCTCCATCAGGGAGTTGAGCATCTTCAATTTTTCGAGCGTCTCTTTCTTGTCCATTGTTGAACCTCGCTTTTTCTAGTTGGAAAGTAGGGCCGCAACCCTTGCAGAATCCCCGAACATCTGCAGCTGGAACAGGCCAGGTGGGGAAACGCTGATGGCAGTCGGGCCGGGTTTCCCTATCACGGCTCCGACTGAACCGTCAGCATGCGACAGGGTTCCCGCCACTGGTTTTGTAACCTTGAACGGAAGCTCGGTTGAACCTGCGTCAAGCGTGGCCGTAATCACGGTAAAGAACGGGGTTACGACAATGTGGTATGAACCCTTGTCGTACTCGTTCCATGAACCCGTGAGCATTTCCAGCACGTCTACATAGGGGCTGGTCCTGTTTATGATTCCGCTCTTCATCAGATTACCGCATTGGTTGGGGTGATACGTTGTGAACAGGTGGTCAGTTCAAGGCTGGTCGGGTGAGAGTATGTAACCCTAAGGACACAGAGCCTGTTGTAACCCAGTGAATGGAACCTTACCCTGTGGTCATAGTTACCAGTCCTTCCCAGCTTGCAGGAACGGACGTTTCCGAAAGTGTTTCCACCGTCCTTGCTCACTTCGAGAAGGATATCGGGTTGAAGGGAGTAGTCTGCCCAGCAACCGACGTTACATTCTATTCCAAGCTCGTTGAAGATGAACGGCCTGTTGTTGTCAACAACGACTGCACCCTGCCTGTGCCTAATCATCGGGAGTCTCGAACCGCCGACGTAATCCTCGTACCAGTATTCGTCAGTATGCTCGTACATCGCACCGTCGTTGCAGAAGGCTATGAACTTTCCTCCGAACCAGATAAGGGCAGAAGGTCTCCAACGGGTTTCAACACCAGATTCCAGCACACGTGAGCAACGCTGGTGCCACTCGGATGTCTCCGTGTCGAAAACCCATGTTTCCTGCAAGTTCTGCAACTGGAGCACATAGAAGTTGTGGTCGCCCTCTGCGTATGCGAATGCGAAAGCCGTATCGGAAGTTTCCCCGAGCAGTTTCTTGTCCAGCCAGTCTGGGCTAATCTTCTTGTACTGCTGTCCTGACACCATCATGATTCCCTTTGCGTAGGATTCGCCAGAGCCGAGATAGTAGAGGTTCGAACCGCAGATGGCAACCGAGTATGGCGCCTGCAATCCGTTCGAAGCATTGGCCGTATAACTCTGTCGAATCCATGTTTCGTACTCGCCTGAACCACGCTGCCAAATTTCAACCGTCTTTGAACCTAGAAGATACAACGATGCACCAACCGCTGCTATCGCTTGGAGATTATCAGACGAAACTTCTGCGTTGAAATACTGCTGTACGCCGTAGTTGTCGAGGAACATGTACGACAGGGAATCCACCTGCTTCGTGAGGACTTTCAGCGGGTTGTTCTGGTCGTACTGGACTTCTCCGTTTACGATATCGAAAACTTCCCTCGTCTCGCTGTTGAGAGGATAAGGTATTGAATAGTATACGAAGCCAGAGCCAGAATCCGTGATACAGACAGAGCCTCCAACCACGCATACATGGGTTGGCCGAATCATGCCTCCGTCGCCAGTTACACGCTCAGGGAGTGTAACCTGTTGGAGGTTCCCGCCTTCGAGCAGGTTGTAAGCCCACAGGTTGAAACCGTCAGCGATAAGAAGCATAGGCCTCAAACCTCCCGTTTCGGCAAAGATGACACGGGCAGCGCCAGATGCGACCTGTCCTATCATCGTCGAGTTTCCAGCGATGTCGATTCGGTAAATCTTGTTTCCGAAGCAGACGAATGCGTTTTCCTGCTGGTTCTGGACAGTGAGGCCGACAGAGGACACGTAGGCGCCCCTGCACCTTGCTGTCGTCTGTAAACGCTTAATCAGTTTCAGTCCAGGGAGGGAAGCGAGATAGTTGTTGGCCGCATTGATTTCCCTGAACATGTTGCAAGACCAGGCACTTCCCATGGTAGCGGGATGCTTTCCACGGTTCGTAGCTGGTTCAATAAGGTAGTTGGTAACCGAGGTCTGGGACATTGTTTACCCCCACTGTGCTGGGCAGAATCCGTTCACGTATGCATCCTCGTAGGAACCGCAAAGTGCTGCACCAGACTGGAGCATTCTCTGCGTGATGTTGTTGCGCTTGATGAGGTTGCATGCAGTCTTGAAGTCGGTCTCGCATTCTGCCTTCTTTGAATCCGAAAGGTCGTGGAACTTTGCAAGGCGGAATTTCAATCCTTCGAACAGCATGTTGTTGTACAGGTCTGACAGGTAAATCTTTCCGTCGAGGTTGTACTTCGGAAGCTTCGAATTGTACCAAATCCTGAGCGGTGTCGTGCTGTTTCCATCGAGGGTCAGGACACCGATTTCACGGTGGGTTTCATCCAGGGTTGAAAACTCGGTTGGCAACTCCTCGAAGTCCCTTCCGTAGTTCCAAGATGTAGGAATCGTGTTCTGGTTCTTCATGAACAGCTGGATGGAATCCTTAGGGTTAAGCGGGAGATAACGGCTTCCCATCTTCCTTGCGACACCCTCGATTTTCTCTGGGGCTTCCATGTCGATGCTGTGGGGCTGCGGTGCCTCTCCAGGTTTTAGCTTTCGGAATGTGATAACCTTTGATGCCGACACGTCGAGGAACTTCTGCATGTGGGAAATATAGCCCTCGGAGTTGAGCTGCGATATAAGCTCGTTGAGTTCACCGCAGGCAGACTTTGCCATGGTACCGTCAGTGGCTTCACCGAGTCCAGTCATGTTGAGAGCCTCGTATGCTCTCTGAACTAATTCGTTCACTGCAATCATATTAGACCTCCGTCTTACGATTTGCTCTTCTTTTTGCGTTAAACTTTTCCCTGTTGGCGTAATACCACCTGTTGCAGTTCTTTTTGTTGTATTCGACAGGGTCTTCATAACTGTGGACGCCTAATTCTTCTGTAACAATGTCAACACGCTTTGTGTTTCTCTGGTTTTCAGAAAGTGTTGCCCACCTTAGGTTTTCAACAGAGTTGTCACACTTGTTCCTATTGATGTGGTCTACGCATGGTTTGTTTTCTGGATTCTCAATAAAGGTCTCAGCAACAAGTCTGTGTACCAATACGTTTTTCCTACCATCTTTTGTGCTAAGGATAACGTTCATATAACCGCTGTCATTCTTAGTGCCCTTTGTCCAATGTTCTTTAGAGAACTTGGTGGCAGGTATGAACACTCGGCCATCACTAGCAACAAGGAAACCGTATCTAGGGTGTGGTTTTACATCAATCATTGTTTACCTCTCTTTCTGTTCGAGAAAGTAGGGTCACAAAAAGGGAGCCAGGTTTCCCCAGCTCCCTTAATGGAGAGTATTGTATGTTTGGACTATCTTATCGAAAAGCCGATTAGACCTTCTTAACGTAGATACCCACGGCAGAACGGGCGTCCCAAATACCCGATGCGAACGGGCAGTCAAGACGTACGAGCTTCGTGAGGTTCGTGCCGTCGCCGTACGTGCTCATTTTCACGGTCACGCCGCCAACGGTAGAAACGTCTTCGTTCTCAGAACCAGGAAGGTTTTCGAAGCGGTAGCTATCGTAAGCCATACAGTCCTTAGTTCTTACCTGACCTACCCAGTAAGTCGTGCTTGCTTCGAGAGCAGGGGTGAGGCTGATGGAAGTCGTGCCTGCCTTGACGTATGCGTTCGGGTTGCCCTTGCCCTTGCCTTCGACGGTGATACGGAGCGGGCTGATTCTGCCCTTCGTACCAGCTTCGTTGACGGAGAGAACAACGATTGCAACATCCTGTTCAGTCTCGATTCCAGACTGGTCAACAATCTTGAGGTCGCCACCCGTGGTGAAAACGAGTCCAGCCTTCAGGTTGGTACCAGAGATTTCCTCGACAGCTTCGAAACCGTCGGAATCTTCGGTCATTTCGAGAGCGATGGAAGCGCTGCAAGAAGCAGGAGTCGTGATGGTCGGGAGCAACGGTTCCTGAACCTGTTCTGCACCTGCGTACTGTCCGAGGTAGTTGCGACCGTAGATTTCCTTGGCTTCCTGACCGCTAATGAAGTTAGCGAGGCCACCAGCAGAAATCTTGCCCATCACCGTCGGGTGCATGAAGGAGATAACTTCGCCAGAAACAGCGAGTTCGTTCAAGGCAGCAGCAGCGTCAGAGAGTGTGCCGAAAGATGCGGTACCAACCACGGCCTGCATGTTCTTGAACACGTTGTCCTTGATGACTTCCTTGGCAACGGTACGTGCGAGCTTCTGGCCCTTCGGAACTGCAATTTCCTTCTTGAAGTCCTCGATATCTGCAATGTCGTTCCATGCGTCGAGGGTGCAGGAAGTGTTGAAGTTCTGAAGCTTGATGTTGGCTTCGACTTCCACGATATCATCGGGAGAAGCGGTCAAACCTTCGTGAACGGTGCCGACATCAGGCAGGTAAACGGAATATTCCTTGCCGTATTTCTTGCCCTTGAATTCGGATTGAGGCATCTTGGAAACAGAAGCCTTGACATAGTTGAGTTCGTCTGCAACAGCAGCTGCAACGAGCTTCACTTTCTTGTTGTGGGTGAGTTCGTTAGTGCCACCCTGAACCTGATTGTAAAAAGACATATTTTCCTCCGTCACGCTCTTGCGTAGTTGAATCCTGCGTGACAAAAAAGTTTTGACAGGGACGTTCGTCTCTATCGGTTGTTGGTTTTCTCCTGTGCGTCCAGGAATGTCAAATCGCAGAATCCGTATAGCCTACGGTTGGCGGAAAGGAAAACAGTTAGCTACACTCTTCTTCTTTCTGGTTGAGATAGTAGGGAAAAAGAAAAGCGGGTTCAAAACCCGCTGTTTTTATCTTGCCCGAATGAACTTTATCAGGTCTCGGTCCGAGTCAAAGACGCTCGTTCTTGCACCTCCCGATACCGTACCTGGCTTGCCGAGGTGAGGCATCTGCTTCGGCTGCTCTGGTTGAGGAGCAGGGGTCGGTTCAGGCTGTTTGGAACGGCTTGCGATTTCCCTTGCGAGGTCATGCATTTCGATTATTGCTGACATCGGGTTTCCAGCATTGCTCATAACCCTGATGAAAGACTCCTTGTTCGAAAGCATCTCGTTGAGGACAATAGGTCCGTTCGGGTTTCCGAACACATAGTCCCTGATTGCCGGGGCGTTATCAAGGATTTCACCCAGTCCGTTCTGGATTCCCTTGTTGACCTTGGTTGCGAACGCTGCGTATGTCTGGTCGTCATCGAATGCAGCTCTGCAGTTCTGCTGGAACGATTCCGATACGGCCCTTTGCTGCTCGTCGTATTCACGCTTCTCCTTTTCTTCCTTGGCCCTCTTCTCCTCTGCTTCTGCACGTTCGGCGTCGTTCTGTGTCTTGACCAAATACTTGATGTATTCGTCATCAGAAGGGAAATCGCTTCTTGTCTTCGGTTCTTCCTTAGGCTTGTTCTTGTTGAACTCGCTCTTGAACTCGTCGAACTGCTTCTGGAAGCTTTCGTGCATCTGCTGGATTTGGGTCTCGTACTTTGCCTTCTGCTTTTCGAGCTGGCGCTTGAACGCATGTTCTGCCTTCTGTTCCTTCGTAAGGCTGGAGAGGTCTACCTTTTCCT
>UZAT01238655.1_pt1 | contig 10135 bp, 7 predicted proteins | sample 2160861 | NCBI WGS metagenome assembly UZAT01 (sample SAMEA5138306, study PRJEB28736) | viral metagenome | reverse complement strand
TCTGGGGTATTGACATATAGGCTAGCCTATGCTAATATGAAGCTACGGAAGGCAACCAGCTAACCGTGACAACTGAAAAGGAGGTGCAAACAAGATGCCGACCGAGAAGGAAATCAAGCGCATCGAACTTGCTACCGTGTACGAAATCCGGTTGATGCTTGACAGCGACGACAAGACCCAGTACACAAAGGAAGAGCTTCTGAAGATGCTTGACCAGTACGCAAGAGACAAGAACACTCCCGTGTAAGTCGCCGGGGCGGTGTAAAATCCGCCCTAACCTAAAAAGGAGGTGTCCATGGCTGACAGTCAAGCAAAGCGAAGCTGGGCCGCAGAAAACACCGTGTGCGTCAACCTTCGCATCAACAGAAATCAAGATCCGGAGTTGTTCGAGCTACTTACCAAAGCCGATAACAAGTCCTCAGTGATCCGGGATCTGTTGCAAAAAGCAATGAATAAGAAATAAAAAAGCCCCGGCAGGATTTACCAGATCCCACCGAGGCACCCGGAAAAGTGTTACCAGCACTTAACCGGAATGCTACCCCAAATTAGTCACCACAACCAAGTCAAGGAGCATATATATTTTACCTCCTTGACACCCATTAGTCAAGGAGGATTTATTATGAAAAAGACATTCAACTTTGGAAAAATTAAGTACACCAACAAATCCAATCGCGTTAACCTGGTAGAGATTGACTTAGAGCTGAGAACCCGCGGCGGCAAGGACACATTCACCATTGACCCGAAGACCAAAGAAAAGACCATCGTAGGAAAGACCCCGGAATATGTAGAGCTGAGCATTTGCGGTACGATCTGGAACGCACGGCACACGGATTGCGTTTGTGCTGGTCAGTGCCTGGATACCATCGCAGAATATCGGAATCAGCTGTCAGATCCGGAATTATTCGATACCCTGTATAGCCTTTGGCGCAATTACCACCTCAACGGAATGCACGCAGGAACTCCTGAACAGGAAAAGGCCATTGAAGAATGGAAAGCAGAGGGAAACCGGTACGAATACAAGGCAGTTTGCGATATGCTCAAGGAACGCGGTTTGTACGAAGTCAATTATACCGGTCTCTCCGTTGGTAGACGCTATGAGAACGAGCCTTACAAGTACGGCCATGCATGGCTTATCCGGCAGCTTCCCGGTGACGTTTTGCTGAAGGTCGAGCATATGCTTTCTGTGTAAGGTGGTGCAGGATATGATCTACTATATCTTAGCTTGCATCGTTCCGGTTCTAATCGGCGCAATAGACGCAACATATAACGGTTCGCAGTGGTTTTGATAGGAGGATAAATACATGAAGGTTTCTCAATTATTTTGTGGTAATAAGTACAAGGCAACCTGTTTCAACGGTGACACTTGCGTGTTTGTTGAAGTTATAGAGTATATAAGTGAAGAGTGTTCTCTAGTTGCGGTTATCTACCGGGGAAGACGTTACATAGCAAGCTCATATCAGCTTTACAAAAACTAATAAAAAAGCAGCCGCCCCGGAGGGCGGCTTTTCTTTTACCCGTACATTGCGATCAGTTTCTGTTTCATGCTGCCGCTATGCACTTTGTAGATTGCGTTGGCTGTTTTGTAGTCGTAGCCCAGTTTCATAATATCGGCAATCTTTCCGGCTTTCTTTTCGCCGTCAAGATAGGCTTTGTATGTGCTGGCATACTCCGCAGGACTGAGATCCAGTTCTTCCCGGATATACTGGTACTTGAATTCCGTTGTTTCCGGGCTGTCATCGGTTTTGTCATAGTCGGGCATATATACTCGCATAAGCTTGTCCACCTCTGCCGGGGTCAGTCCGGTTGTTTTTGCGATTGCCTGCCGTCGGTCGATATCCCGCACGGTGCCGTTTTTGCCGGTGCCTTTAACGTTGTTTACATTGCGGGCCGTGGTGATAAAGTCTGCGTGGCTGATTCCCTTTTCCCGTGCTTCGATATACTTAGCAGCATTGCCCGTTGCGAATTCCTTTACCTGCCGTTTCTGGTCTGCGGTCATTTTGCTATAGCTTTCATAGGCCGTTTCCAGTTCCCGGCTATAGGAGTCCGTAACGCCGGTGCTGTACCTGTTATCCCATGCCGTGTCCAGATTGGACATTGTCCGGTTCAGCTCAGAGTTAGTCACCCTGCGAAGGATGTAATCCGCCTCTTTTCCTTCCCGCAGTTCCTGCATCCAGCTTTCAGAATAGCCCAGGTGGTCCGGGAAAGCTTTCTGCATGGCTTTTTCCCTTGCATAGGTGTAAACCTGCTGCATAGCTTTTGCCCGCTGGTCATCCGTCATAGCGGCATAATTCTTGCTGCTGATCATGGCATCGAGAATTCTTTTTGCCGTCTGTCCCTGAGTCTGCGCGAGTGTCTGGTATTCTTCCTCCGTCATGCGGTGGTTTTTGTGCTTGTTGCCGTCTTTGTCCGTGTAGCTGATGACTTTGGGAACGTAAGCCGGGGCTACGTTTTCCTCCTGGGACTTATTGAGGCGGGAGATTTCCTTTTCCAGTGCGCTGTTGTCAATCTTTTTGTATGTTCCGGGATTGATAAAGGCATTGAAGATACGTTCCCCTGCTGTGCCTGTGCTTTCTTTTTCACCCCAGGCATTTACCTTGTCGGTTTTGTAGGGATTGCCAACGCCCACACCTGCGGCGAATTCTTGCGCGCCTTTGATGATTTCGTCGCTGCTGGTGGGTAGTGTTGTCTGTTTATATTCTGTCGCCGCCTGCGTTGCCTGGCGGGCTACTGCGGGAATGCCCTGCGTCAGGTAGCTTGTGGCGGCTTTTACGATAGGGATATAAACAGCTTCATTTTCTCCGGCATAGCGCATACTCTCCGCAAGATCGTTAATGCTGCTCATGCAGGACAGTTCCAGAAGCGGCTCCAGCGCGCCCTTTGCGGCATTAGCTGTTGCAGTAAGGAAGGACTCCGTGTCCGGTGCTTCCTGCATTGCTCTGATATTTGCGCCCAGGAACAGCGGCAGATTTGCAGGGGAAAGCCAGTCGATTTTATAGCTGAATTCTTCACCTTTAATGCTGAACTCCAGCGCATACTTCTGGTGACCCTGTCGCTCCTCGTCTTCGTCTACTTCGCTGCCGGTGAGCTTAATACCCATCAAGCCACCCGCAAGCATATAGCCAAGCTGAAGCGCTGCCGTTCCAGTAAAACCGGATGCAATCTGATCAACGGCTGTTGCCGCAGATACCTTTCCATTTCTTACATTGAACGCTGCATTCCAAAGACCCTGTGCTAGTCCAACGGGCGAATAGTCCTTGAAACGCATAACGACGTTTGCGGGGGTTTTTCTGAACGGCATAAGGCCTTCACCGAAAATATTGATTGCTTTTTTGACGGGATTGTCCGGATTTTTATACCGCATATTGGCGATAGCATCAGAAAACGCATTGCTGTCATTAAAGGTTGCCTTCAGCGCCTCGTTTATGGCGTAATTTCTGGCCTCGTTGATCACGTCTGCGCTGATGCTGCCGCTGTTAATGTCCTTGATCGTGTATCCGCGTGCCTTTAAAAAACCCGCAAGGCTGACAGCGTATTCGTGGTTCTTATAAAGCATATCGCCAATGCTGACGACATCACCGATTGCGTTCTGCAGCTCGTTTGCTCTCTTGCCTAGCCAGCTATCACCAAATGTGTTAATGTTGTCTGCAAGAACATTCTTGCCACCGTCGCCCAGCTTATTGGATGTTTCAAGGGCTGTTTTGACAGCTACGTCGATTCTGTCGTTTTTCGCCCAGTTCAGCAGTTCTTTATCCTGGAAAACGGACTTTGTGCGCTGGCTTTTGTCTCTGATCGTTGCCTTTTCCAGAATTGTGCCTACGGTCCGCTTGGCTGCTGTGTAAGGCATCATAGCGGCGTTGCCGAAAAAGTTTCTAAGCTGCGTTTTTGCATTGCCCAACATCGCCATATAGCGCCATGCGTCCCACTTTGCTTTAAAGGTGGTAGGCAGTTTTGCAGCTTCCTCAACGTAAATGACGTTCTGGATATCCTGCATTTTCTGCTGTGCTTCCCGCTTTGCGCTTTCGCTTTTGGCTTTCTGAAGCTCCTGCGCTGCGGTTTTGTACATATCCAGAAGCTCAGTGTCAACAGAAGACCGGTAGTCTTTTTTGACAGTGCCTGCCTTCTGAAGCTTTTCCACATTGCGCTGCACTTCACGCTCCAGCACTCTGGTCTGTCCTTCCGGATTCATTTTCTGGAACAGGCCAAACAACTGCATGGGTCTGCCGGTGTTTGTTGCCAGCTGTGTCAGCGTAACAAAACAATCTTCAGCCAATGCCTGGTGTGTGCTGTCGGTGCTGTTTACCAGCTCGTCGTAAATAAGAATACCCTTTGCAACGTCCAGTGTGCCGGTCCTTCCGCTTTGGGCGACTTCTTTGATGCTGTTCAGCGCATTCTGAATGCTTCCGTCCTCTGCAATAGATTTTGCGGCCTTCTGCAAAGACTCCTCATTTGTCTGTACATCATGGCTGACTTTTCCTTCGCTGACAATGCGCTTGATCGTTTCTGCAAAAGAGTCCGGTGTGCGGGAAGAAGTGTAGATGTTGCCCGCAGTCTCGGATACTACTTTGCCCGTTGGGTCCATGACAGGAATAGCCTGTTCTCTGACTCCATTTGGACGATCACGCTGAAGCTCTACCTGTTCACCATTTTCCGTCTGCTCGTTAATAGCTTCATTCGCCGTCTGTTCGCTCTGAACAGGTGCAGAAGTTACGGTCTGTTCTTCCGTTTGGGTTTCTACTGGTTCTCCTTCAGTAACTGTTTCGGTCTTTGCGGCTTCTGCTGCTTCCGGTGCTACTTCCTGCTGTTCCGTTTCAGCGGCAGTTTTGGGCTGTGTGGGCTGTACTGTCTCTTTAGTCTGCTCCTCAGTTGGTGACATTTTGTAAGCAGCTGCTTCCGTTTTGGCAGCTGTCTCATTTTCCGCAACAACTGCCGCCGGTGCTTCCTGCTCCAGTTTCTGTTCTCCCGGCTTGCCGTACTTCTCATAAAGTGCAGCTTTAGATTCAACCGCATCCTTTTTTCCGGGCTTGTTCAACGCAGGATTATTCGTGGCCTGTTCCTGGGCAAACAGCTGATTGTTCGCTGCAACTGTGCTGACAGCAGAAGAACCGGCACCGGATACCATGGACACCAAGGCAGTGTCTACTGCCTCATCCATAATTTCTTTCAACGCTTCCTTTTTTGCTTGTGCCGGGGATGAACCGTTGATAATTTTGCTTGTAATAGACCGCTGGTAGCTGCTCTTGTCCTTCAGAACAGCCGCTTCTGTCAGAATAGTGCCCAGCAAAGAAAGTTCTTCCGTAGTCGCCTCAATTGCCGCCTGTGCAAATGCGGTTTTCAATGCCTGCACAAGCGTCTGCTTGCCGCCCTTTGCAGTATCAATCAGATTGTCCAGAGGGATTTTCTCTGTCAGCGCTTCAATTCCGGCTGTCGCAGTGGCAAGCAGTGCAGCTTCTCCAGGAGTTGCACCGTTACTCGAAGCTTCTGCCATTGTCTGGGAGAATGTACCGGTAGCGGCCAGTGTGGCACCGCCAACAGCACCACCCAAAAATGCTCTGGCTACAGAGTCTGCCATGCTCATTAAGCCCTGATAACCGACAGAAACTGCTTTTCTCAACAGATTTGGGTTTTCACCCTCGATATTCTGCTGCACCTGTCCTCTGACTGCTCCTGCGTACACATTGCCCAGATTTCCCATTGCGTTTGGGTCTACTGTGCTATAACGTTTGTCGTTACGGCTGAGTTCCTTGATGTAGTCCATCGTTCCCATGATACCGCCAACAACAGATGCGGGGACAGATTTTGCACTTGCAATTGCACCACCCAGTCCGGTTTCAGCTTCTTTCTGTCCCGCTGCAGCTACTTCTTCCGTCATCTTCTTGTTGTTCATTCTGGAAATAGTGTTTGCAAGCTGAGTGACGCGGTCGTAGCCGTACTTGTCGATAAGATTCTGCGCTTCCTGTTCTGCCTTGCCGATCTGCATGCCGTTCTGTGCAAAGTTCAGCGTGTCAAAATAGTTCATGTCTCTGTTGACAGCATACTGTTCCAGCTGACGACGTTCATCGTTGGACATTCCGGTGACGGCCTCCATGTCAGCTTCGATTACTTTTTGATCCTGCTCTTTGTTGTATTCCTCACCGGCACGCAGTGCTTCTTCTTCCAAAACCTTACGCTTTGCATCGTACGCTTTTCTTGCATTCGTGTCGGTAGCGTCGTAGTCTTCGTACTTGTCAAAATCAGACAGAGCTTTTTCTGTGCGGTATTTTTTTTGCTTTGCAGTTTCCGGTGCTTTCTTCAGTGCGATCTGTTCTTCTCTTGCTGTGGTGGGGTTCTTTTTTTGGGTTGCAGATGCGGTAACATCAATCACAGCACGCTGAAGTTCTTTCTTTCTGGCAGCATCAGTAGTTCCGGAGACAGCGCCCGAAAGTATAGCAGCAGTTTTGGCGGCGCTGTTTGGGGTCTGTGCCATCTGTTTCTGGTGAATAGCATCACGGGAAGCAGCAATGGCTGCTTCCTGTGCTCGTTTGACTTTATTTTCTTCAATAATTTGGCTGGTTGTTTTTGCCATATGCAGCCTCCTACATTGTTACATAGTTCCCCACGGAGTTTTTGCGGGTTTGATAAGTTCCTGATATACGGGCTTTGCTTTTCGCGGTCCGGAACTTTCCTCTTCACCGCCGCCATAATACACAGGAGCATAAGCACCGGTACCCTGGATGCGGTCAATCTGATCTTGTGTCAGACCGTACAGTTTACCCAGCACAGACCAATCATTCTGCTTTGCCAGTTCCTGTCCGATCTGCATCTGGGTGTTGTAGAGGGTCTCCTCTTCCTTCTCCGCGGCATCAAACAGTGCTTCTGCTCTGCTCTTATTGATGTCTGCGGTCTTGTCTGCCAGAGCCTGTCTGTAAGCCTTGCCCAGGTCAAAACCTTCCATGCCTAGAGATGCGTCAGCACCCGTCTGCACGCCACGCAGACTAGTCATCGCCCTCTGAAGCTCAGTGTCACGGGCAATGCGTGCAGCTGCCGCTGTGCCGCTTCCCTGTCCGTAGGCTGTCTGCACTTCCTGGTAGTTCTTTGCCTTCTGGAGTGCGTCTATGTAGGCCTGTGTCAGCTTATCATCCGTCTGAGCCTGCTGCTGTCTGCGCTTGGCTTCCAGATCGGACATAGCTTCCTCGTTCTCCATCTGGAGTCCCAGACGTTCCGCTTCCAGCTGGCTGTCGTAGATCTGATTCAGTGCCTGCTCATTCTTCAGAACCTGTTCCCATGTCTGGCCGTCATAATTGGCAGAGGGTGTCTCACCCTTCAGCAAAGAATCCCGGATGGAAGTGTCACCCTTTGCCGCCAGAATAGAGCTGGCATTCTGCCGCAGTGCCAGAAGCTTTGCTTCCTCGTCCTTTGCCGCATTGTACAGCTGCTGCGCCCTCTGCATATCGTTGTCTGCCTGTGCCTGCTTGATGGCGGCAGAGTACTGGCTTGCCAGCAGCTGGCGCTGACGCTCGATCTCCATGTCTGCATCACTCTGCTTCTGCTGCAGGTCTGTGACGTTCTTCTGGGTTGCGTTGCCTCTGGACAGTGCTTCCTGCTGAGACGCGCCCAGACTCAGTTTTGGACCGTTATACTGGTTCTGAGCCTGCTGTGCTTCCACCTGCGTACGGTTCACGTTCTCCTGTGTCTGCTGCTGTACCTTCTGCTGTTCCGTGTTCAGCAGGCCGGAGTTGTCAGTGAAGTTCTGCTGAAGCAGCTGCTTTGTTGTGTCTGTGTTGGTGTCGTAAAGCTTGTTTACGTAGTCTTTTTCGTTCAGCGCATTCAGCGCGGAAGTGTCTCTCAGTGTAGCCATATGCGCCTCCTTTAGAATGTGCCGTAGGGTGTGGAAATCCGCTCAAACTCCGCCGGGATCCTGTTCCGCAGATCGTTGAACGCTTCCCGGTATCTGTTCATGAACCATGCGGACAACGCCTCGTTTTCTGCGCTCAGCAGCTGCGCCGCCAGGTAGTACGGAAGGACAGTCAGACTCAGGACATCGTCCAGAGGGATTGTCTGCTCGAAGTCGGGGTTCTTGTAATCGTCGTAGAACAGCTGTCTGGGTGCAGGTCTGCCTGCGCCTGTTGCGTTGTACGTTCCGGAGAAAGGATACAGCGCACCGATGACAGAGTTCAGAATAGAAAGTGTGCGGTACTTATATTCTTTGGTGTCAACGGTCTCCGTTGCGCCGGTGGTCTCGTTCTGCTCATCCATAAGGTGGATGGCCATGTCAAATACCTGCTGTACTGTTACCATAGTTCAGCCTCCTTTACTTTGCCATAGATGCAAACCGGATCTTCTGGTCAACGCTGAGAATGGTTCCCTGTGCGCCCGGCTTGTCGATTCTGAAAATCAGTTTGTAATATACGAACTTTTTCACCTTTAGCCGCACCCTGTTGATGGTGGGTCGGTCGTTGGTGTTGAATGTCCAGTCGGAGAAACTGGCGTTCGACCACTCGAATACGTCGTTCTCCACTTCCTTCTCCAGGTAGTCATCCCGTTTGTCCGTTTCTGCTGTTACGATGATATGAGAGTTGCTCTGAGGGAGAACAGAGATGTAAATCTCACTGGAATACTTTCTCCGGAAATCTGCACCAAAGTGCATGAATCCGGACTCCCACTGGGCCTTAATCTGCTGAGCCTCTCCGCTGGCCTCCACAGCGGCATCGGAAGTAAGACCGTCAACAAACTTGAATGCTTCCGTGTCGTTGCAGAAAACCATTTCTCCGCTGTGCATCATGGCGTACCGGACATTCTTAAACAGATTAGATTTGTAGATGCACCATGTGTTGCCCTTGTTCAGCTCGTACCGGTTGACCAGCAGGGTTCCGTCATAGTCGTTGAGGAACACATAGTAATTCTTCTGGAAGTCATCGTCGCAGGTGACGATATTGTCAAAGGATGCCCTCTTCAGAGACAATCTGACCATATCGCTGATTCTGTTGGCGTAACGTTCGTCCTTGTAGTAGGAGGATGTGATCTTCCACTCGTAGATGCCGTCCTTCGTCACAGATCGGGGATAGTTGTTGACGGTCTGAACCTGACCCAACAGTTCGTTGCCGAATTCCTTGTTCATGGGTCTGAGGTAGAAACCTGCAACTGTGCTGCCGTCAGTCAGCGTGACCGGTTCGTAGCTGATGGAGTGGGTGCCGTCCTTCTTGAATACCAGCAGCTTGGAGTAGTGGCGCACCAGACCAGTGATGGCGGAACCGGACATATCCACAGCCACTTCGTTCATGGCAGGGAAATAAAGCGCAGTCGCTTCACCACTCTGGGTGACTCCTGTGTAGTAGCATCTGTTGGTACCGTCACCGGCGACAAACAGTCTGGTATCTGTACTGCCGTTGTACTCTTCGTGCAGAGGGCAGTTGATGATCTGCATACGGCTTGCCTCTGCGGTTTCCGGGTCTGTGCTGTATGTGATCTCCACATTGCCAACGCCCTTGACTGGTGCAGTTGTGAATGTGAAGGTGTGTGTGGCAGTATCGAAAGTGCCAGCACCTTCCACAGCCTGCTCCACATTGTCAATGACAATGCTTTCGACCTTCACAGCTTCAGCAGGCAGTACATAGCCCTTGGATTCTCCGTCAGCACTGAAGGTCATTCGCCGCTTGCCTGTCAGCAGGTTAATGTTCTCCAGTGTGGTACCGCCGCCTGCTGGTTCAGCACCGGCAATGACCAGCGGGATGTATGGTTCTTTCTTCCGGAAGACATTGTCCTCATAAACCACCGTGTTGCCATTGGACATGACGTACAGATAGCCGTTGAATGTGAAGATGTTGACCTTTGCATTCTCCGCGGTAGTCAGTCCCAGCGCTCCGGTCTGCTGATGCACAATGACATGCAGGCCGTCCTTTCCCTTTTCATAGACGTACAGTCTGTCTGTTCCATCGCTGAAGTCGCACAGCAGTAACAGGTCTCTGCGTCCTAAAAAACCAGACCACGCAGCCAGCAGTGGCGCAGGGGTTCGTTCTGCGTTGAAGTCGATTCTCTGGATGCCCGGACGCAGTGCCAGGTTGTAATCGTCTGTAATGGTGAAGTTTTCCATTTTGGAGGCTTCGCCCATTTTCAGTTCGGTCTCTCCGTCACCGGATTCGTTGATGCCCAGAAACTTGTC
>UZAT01088194.1_pt1 | contig 10149 bp, 6 predicted proteins | sample 2160861 | NCBI WGS metagenome assembly UZAT01 (sample SAMEA5138306, study PRJEB28736) | viral metagenome | reverse complement strand
ATATGGTTTCACAGGAGCCGGTGCAATCGCGTTGCTTGGTGCTTCCATGGTGGTATTTGCGGCAGGCGCGGCGCTTGCGGGAGCGGCGGCGGTTATACTTGGCGCGGGATTGGCAGTTGTTGCTGTTGGTCTTGGTTTGGTTGGCGCTGCTGTATTGTTGACGGCGGCGGGTGTTTTGGTGCTGGCAGCAGGCGTTACTCTTTTGAGTGCTTCTGTATTGCTTTTGGGTGCATCTTTGACACTGGTGGCCGCTGTTCTTCCTCTGGCATCCGCTGGCGCATTGTTATTGACAGCATCGTTCACAGCCTTGCTTGCAGTTTCATTGTTGCTTACTGCATCACTTACATTGTTGAATGTGCCTTTGGTGCTTGTTGGCGCTTCGGCACTTGTTGCCAGTGTGGGAATGCTTGCATTTGGTGTGGCAATGACCACAGGCGCGGCTGGTACGCTGTTGATGGCGGTTGCGTTAGAAGCTGTGGAGTCACAGATGAAATCCATTGCAAAATCAGCGAAATCCACAGACAAGGCGCTTGACAGTATGCGTGAATCTATCAGCATTGTTGAGGAAGGTCTTGGCGCATTGGAAAGCAAAGCAAAGGGCGCTTTAAAGAGCCTGAAAAATGCTTTTGATGATAGTGCAAAGGAAGCAAAGAGCGCTGGTAAGGATGTCGGCAATAATTTTGCAGATTCCATGAAGCCTGGCTTGCAGAACGCAGTGAACAATACAAAGGACACCACAAAGCAGATCAAGGGGGCGTTTGATGATGGCACAACACAAGCCAAGACTTCTGGCTTAGAAGCTGGAACAGGCTATTCACAAGGCTTGTTTGGTGGTTTGGCTGCTTCTGTTGCTGTTGCAAATACGGCGGTTGCTTCTGTTGTTTCTGCGCTTAATTCCGGCTACAGCAGTGCATATAATTCTGGCGCATACATAAGCCAGGGCTTCGCAAATGGTATGTGGTCACAAGTTGGCTCTATCCGTGCAGCGGCTGCAGAAATGGCTGCGGCGGCAGAAGAAGCAATTAGGGCAAAGGCTAAAATCCACAGCCCTTCAAAGGTTGCAGAGGGCCTGGGCGAATACTACGGTGAAGGTTATGTGGGCGGCATACTTGGCATGGTGAAAGATGCGTGGAATGCGGCACAGGAACTTGTTTCCGTTCCGCAGATCGCAACACCGCAGTTGGCTACTGCATACGGCTTTGAAATGTCAAGTGATTATGAATATTCGCAGAACCATGCTTATACAATCGAAGTGCCTTTGGCTGTTGATGGCAAGGAATTTGCAAGAGCAACTGCGGACTATACGCAGGATGAACTGAACAGAAAGCAAACGAGAGAGAATAGAAAAAAAGGAAAGGTGTAGGAAGGTAGTATGTATAGTTTTAGGGATGTAAATGAAGCTTCGGATATTTCAATACTGCCTTCCGAAGCTTTGCAACTCAATGGTGAATACATTGAAAATCTGATTGAGGGTTACAGAACTTTGTCGGTGTCTGGCCGAGAAGCTTTGTCCCCGGAATTGGAAACATATGAAACGGGAGTGCGTGATGGTTCTACATTGAAGTCGAAAAGATACCCTGCGCGCACAATCGTTGTGCAGTATATGCTTCAAGCTGAAAGCCCTGAAGCGTTCAGAGCGGCTTACAATCAGTTAGCGGGCATTCTGGATGTTGAAGAAGCAGAACTGATCTTTAATGACGAAAAAGACAAATATTACACTGGTACTCCTTCTGCTATTGGCGAGGTAGAGCCAGGCAGAAATTCCGTTGTGGGTGAGTTTGAAATCTTATGTGTTGATCCTTTCAAATATTCTGTTGCGGAATATGAGGTGGAAGCCACAAAAGATGCAGATGGAAACACGGCATTTAATGTTGACTACAAAGGTACTTACAAAACATATCCAAAGCTTGTGACAGAGTTTTACAACGAAAATGAAGCAAGTGCTGATGGCGCAAATGTAGTGGCCTTGACTGGTGCTGGTGACTGTGGATTCGTTGCGTTTTTCAATGAAGATGCGAAAATCATCCAACTTGGTGATCCTGAAGAAGTGGATGGAACGGATGATAGACCGAAATCACAAACACTTATCTCTCAGAGTTTTACTTTGGCCAATGGTTGGGACAGTGCAGCAAAAAGATTGTGGTCTGTGAATAATGGTGTCACTTCATCGTATGCGGTGGAGCAGGTTGGAGCGCCTGGAATTGCCAAAGTGAACACGCTTCAGCATTATTTGACTGCTAAAGATTGGGGCAGTGGTGATAATTGGCATGGGCCTTCTATCACTAGGGAGATTCCGGCTGATGAGTCAGGCATTTACGGCGCAGTGAATTTTGCACTTTCTTATTCGCAGCATATGTGTATTGGTGGCACTGGTGATGTATTCCAGCTTGGAGCATTTCAGGTTATGTTGACGGATGCAGAAGGGAAGATTGTATGCGGCGTTAGTGTGTACAAGGGATTGGCTGGAAAGATGGCAAAACTGCGCTTTTATATGGCAAATGGCGTTGCCAAAACTGTTGATATTGACTTATCACACAACAACAAGTATTTCGGAACAGTGCGCAAGGCTGATAAATCAAAAGGCATCACTGCCATCAATCCCGTGAACACATCAAGCATCACAAAGGCAGGTTCAAAAGTGTCCTTCAACATTGGCGGTTTGAAATATGTGTTTGTAGATTCCAAGATTGGAACAAGCGCAGTAACAAAGGTCACTTTCACATTTTCAAAGTTCGGGCTGAAACAGCCTTTATATTTTAACGGCTTGTATTGGGCGAAATTCATCAAAAATAATTGTGACACATGGCGCGACATTCCGAACAAATTCAGTGCAAACGATGTGCTTGTGGCTGATTGTGAAAGCGGTGAAATCTTCCTGAATGATTTACCAAAGCCCGAATATGGAGCGCTGGGAAATGAGTGGGAAGAGTTTTACTTAAAGCCTGGTTATAACACAATTGGATGCTCATATTCCGAATGGCTTACCGGGGATTATGTGCCTACATGTAAAATGATATATAGAGAGGTGTTCTTATGATTTTATATTTTGCAAACAGACAAATGGAAATCCAAGGACGCGCCACTACTCATTTGCGCAAGGGCTTTGTAATCACCGAGGATTTGAAAACAGAGGATGTTGAAAGCGGTGTGGCAGTCTTTGACTGTAAAATCGGCTATAATTCCAGCAACAGAAAACGCCTTGAAAGCATGACTGTTGCTGGAAACTATATCTTGCGCCAAAGTGATGGGGAAACAGAGTTTTACACCATCATTGACCGCGAGATTGACACAAAAAGCCAGAGCATTTATGTATACGCAGAAGATGCCGGTCTTGATTTATTGAACGAGATTGCAGAAGCCTATGCTGCCACAGAAGCACATCCTGCTTCATGGTACATTGAGAAATGGATCATTGACAGTGGCTTTGAAATCGGCATAAACGAAATCCCGTCAACTAATGCAAGGAAACTGTCATGGGATGGTGAAGCAACCGTGACAGAGCGCCTTTCCAGCATTGCAACACAGTTTGGCGGATATGAAATTTCTTTTTCATTTGCTATTAAGGGAATGGAAATCACCAATAAGTATGTCAATATCTATGCGGAACGTGGAAAGAATACTGATGAACAATTGCGCCTTAACAGAGATATTGACAGAATCATCGTCAAGGAATCTGTGGCAAACCTTGCAACTGCACTGCGCTGCACCGGTGGAATGTTGGAAGACGGTGAGACTTACATTGATTTAAAGGGCTATGAGTATGATGATGGTGATTTTTATGTGTCGGCAGATGGTATCTTGCGTTCAAGAAATGCCGTTGCGAAATGGTCAAGGTATGTTTGGAACAAAGAACCGGGCAAACTTGATAATTACGCAGGGCATATCATCCGCACATATTCTTATGACACATTAAGTCAATCAACTTTGTGCGCTCATGCTGTTACAGAACTGAAGAAGATTTGTGATGTAGAAATCAACTATGAGATCGACATTAAAAAGCTTCCTGAGAGTATCAAAATCGGTGATCGAATCAATATTGTTGATGCAGACGGTGAATTGTATTTGTCTTCACGGATTTTGAAGCTGGAAACATCTGCAACAGAAAACACGCAGACAGCCACCATTGGTGAACACCTGATAAAAGAAGGCGGCATTTCCTTAAAGGTTGAGGAAATGGCCACAAAATTTGCAGAAACAGCCAAAAGCGCTGCGAGGGCGCAGGCTGTTGCAGATGCGGCCAAAACTGCTGCGGATGATGCCAAAAGGCAAGCCGGAGAAGTGTATTCAATGTCTGAAGCGGCCAATCAAAAGGCCGATGAAGCCAAGGCAGCGGCAAGCGCCGCCACTCAATCTGCGGCTGCCGCACAATCCGCCGCCAATGAAGCGGCTGCTGCTGTGGAAAGTGTGGAAAAGAGTGTTGAATCTATTGGAAGCACAATTGAGAATGCGCAAACAGCGGCACAACAGGCCCAAAATGCGGCCAGTGAAGCACAGGCAAAAGCAAATCAAGCCGAACAATCTGCAGCCAAGGCCCTTGCTGATGCTGCTGATGCCAAGGCACAGGTTGTAATCGCGCAAACCAATGCGGAAACTGCGATTTCAAACGCTGAAGCTGCACAAAGCGAAGCGGCTACAGCAAAAAGTGAAGCGAATACAGCCAAGGCCACAGCAGAAGCAGCCAAACAAGATGCAGCCAAGGCAAGTGAGGATATTTCAAATCTTGGCAAAAATCTTGATACAATTTCGCAGACTATGGAAGCTGATTATGCCCGGAAGACAGACCTTACAGAAGCAGAAGCGCATCTTCAGACACAGATCACTCAGAATGCCGGACAGATCAGTTCCACAGCAGCAAAGGTTGTTGAAATTGATGAAACGGCAAATAATGCTGCACAGTTAGCTGGGGAAGCCCAAGCGGCGGCAAGTTCTGCGCAGTTAAAGGCGGCCCAGGCAACGGCAGATGCAGAAAACGCACAGAACGCGGCGGAAGCGGCAGCAAGTGCAGCGGAAGCAGCCCAAAGTGAAGCAGATACCGCCAAAGCGGCGGCGGATACAGCCAAAAGCGTTGCAGATAAGGCTGAAGCAGACCTTGAAGCGGCAAAAGCAGACCTTGCAACAGTACAATCCAGAGTGGATGCAACTGAAGAAGAAATAGAAGCGGCAGAAAAAGCTGTTGAAGCGGCCCAGACGGCGGCCAATACCGCAAAAGCAGACGCTGCCACTGCGGCTCAGAACGCGGCGGAAGCGCAAACTACAGCAAATACTGCGAAGACAAACGCGGAATCGGCCCAGGCAACGGCATCCTCTGCAAACACGAAAGCTGAAGCAGCCCAAGCAGCGGCAAACGCTGCAAAGGGAGATGCAACAGCGGCACAGAAGACAGCGAATGAGGCCAAAGCCAATGCGGAAGCGGCACAAACAACGGCCAACACAGCCAAAACAAATGCTGAAACTGCACAAAGCAAAGCGGATGCGGCAGCACAAGAAGCTTCGGCGGCTCAGTCGGCAGCAGAAGCGGCAGATGCAAAAGCACAAGCTGCGGCCGCTGACCTTGCAACTGCGCAGAGCAATCTGGCGGCGGTTACTTCCAGAGTGGATGCAACTGAAGAGGAAATTGCTGCAGCGGAAGAAGCAGTGGCGGCGGCTCAATCGGCGGCTAGTGAAGCGGCGGCAGACGCGGCAGCGGCTCAAAGCACCGCAAATACTGCCAAAACCAATGCTGAAGCTGCACAGACGGTGGCCACCAATGCAAAAACTGCGGCAGACAATGCCCAGAAAGCAGCAGATGATGCTCAAGACGCAGCGGATGCAGCACAGGCGGCTGTTGATTCATTGGCGCAGAGAGTGACCACGGCTGAAACAAAGATTACTCAGAATGCTGAACAGATTGCTTTGCGGGCTACCAAAACGGAAGTTACACAAACTTTTGGTGGCTATTACAACAAAACGCAAACTGATGCATTGATAAAGGTTGAATCTGATAAAATTGCGAGCCAGGTGACGGAAGTCAATGGTTTAAAGTCAAGAATGTCAACGATTGAGCAGACAGCAGAAGGATTGACTGTGGAACTTGAAAATCTTTCTGTGGGTGGCCGAAATCTGATTGCAGACACAAGCGAAGAAGAGATTGCATTGGGTGGTTATCCTTCAAGCAGTTATTCAGAAGGTAAAACTGGAAAGACCATCACCGCTCCAACTAAAAACGAATATGTATTATCGTTTGAAGCGAAGTCTACAGTTGCCAATGACAAAATTGTGTGTCATTTTTTCAGCCCGAATACAACAACTAAAGTGGAAAGCTCCACAGGCTTCACTGGTACATCGGCCGATGGTAGAGCCGAGATAATACTTTCAACGGCGTGGAAAAAGTATTATGTAAAATACACACAAGACGGCGCAAGCACAACAACTCAGAAAAATTGGATTGTAGGCCGAAGAACCGCTGGCCATGGTACTGGTAGCATTTCAATTCGTTCAATCAAGCTGGAAGAGGGCAACATTGCTACAACGTGGACACCTGCTCCTGAGGATGTGTCTGGGGATATATCCACAGCACAGACTTCTGCTAACAATGCGGCAACATCTGCAAGTAATGCCCAAAGCACCGCCAATGCAGCAAACAGTACAGCAAACAGTGTACAGACGGATCTTGCAAATAACTATACGAAAAAGACGCTTCCAGACACCAGAAGCGCAAATGAAACGCCGCAGTGGTACATAACCAATTATCCGAAGCAGATCATTACAGAATTTAAAGGCGCTTCGACTATCGGCTTATCGGGCGAAACATACTGTACGCTTGAAACTGTTGTGCCTTGGACTGACAGCAGTGGTGGTTGGCCTAAACAGACAGCCAAAATTGGCAATAAAGAATATTGGCGTATTGGCACATCGGCTACAACGTGGGGCGGCTGGAATGACGCAAGCGCAACAGCAACCAACTTTTTGAGTTACGATGCGACAAACGGCCTACTGATTGGTAACAAGTCAAGTGGTTCATGGAGCGGAAGCCGGGCGCAGATTCTGCCTTCTGCATTTAACATCCTGGACAGTTCCGGGGCAATACTTGCAAGTTACAGTGCAAATACAATTGAATTGGGAAAAAATTCTGAGCAAACACAGATAAAACTGTGCAATGGCAAAGGAATGATCACTGCTTCCGACACAGATTTTGCAAATGGCACGTTAGTTTTTGAAAGTGACAATATACAGTTTTCTGGATATGCAGCCAGAATGTATGCCACAAGAAAAACATCAAACACAAGTGCGTACACATCGTCTTTGGCCGCGTATCCTCTTGAAACCAGAATGTCATATCAATGGAGTAACAATCTGGAAAGTGATGGTACAGGCATATGGAACTCCAACACAATCACGCTTGACATGAGTGGTATGTATTCGCTGTGTGATAGGGTGCAAATGGTCAGCCGTTCTGAGTTTATAATTAGTGCTGTCGGTTCTTCCGATGTAAGCATATCGGGAGAAAATGTGAATATTGGTGGCACTTTAAATACAACCAGTAGAATTAAGGCGCAAGGCGGCCTAAGACTCAATCTGGGCGGACAAATAACAGCGCTGAATAGCGGTGGCCAGGAAATGACAATGCTGCAGATGAATGCTGATAACTACACTATGCTTGGCTATGGTAGTTATTTGAACAAAATTGGCAGAACATATGTGGATGGAAATGCTATTTACATGAGATCCCAAGGTGATATTGACATCACTGGCGCTACGAAAATCAACGGCACGTTGACTGTTACCGGCAATTTCACAGCAACAGGTGGAAACGCTACACTGACTGCGATTGAATTATACCGTGCTACTCCATACATTGACTTCCATTATGGAAACAGTACTGCTGACTATACTTCGCGCATTATCGAGGACGCAAGCGGACGTTTAAGCTTCCTGTGTACAGCCGGAGTGCGTTTGGGTGTTACAAACGAAAAAGTGGGCCTGTATACATCATCAAGCTCTACATACAGCGCACACTTCAGACCTGACACCGATGCAAAATGCACACTTGGTATTGCGGCCAATCGTTGGTATGCAGTATATGCATCAAATGCAAGTATTCAGACTTCAGACAGAAGAGAAAAGGAAAACATCAAGCCATTTGGATTGCCTGAAATGATGATCACCGAAGGCGAAACAAAGCTTGTTGACTTGCATTCAGAACTGTTTGACAGACTGCAGCCCGTGCAGTATAACATGATTAACGGCAGCGGAAAAACGTGCTTCGGCTTGATTGCGCAGGATGTTGTGGAATCCATGCGTGAAATTGGTATTGGTGAGGATGATCTGGATTTGGTACACCATGACTTCTGGACGGACGAAGAAAGCGGTGATACAAAGGAAAGTTATGGTCTGGCCTATACCAACTTGATTGCAATGCTGATTCACGAAGTGCAGAAGCTGAAAACGGAAATTGCAACAATGAAAGGATGAAAAGAATGAGTAGAGAAGAAATGGTACAGTTACACAACACCCTGGCTATGGTTGAAACAAAGGGCGAAAGCACCAAGATCATGGCCAACTGCTTGCAGTTCCTTGAGCAGAAGATCAGGGAAGCAGAAATGCCGAGCGAAGCGGTTCCGGCATAATAACACGGCAAAAAGGCGCTCCATATGGGGTGCCTTTTTCTATGCAACTCATTGACTTATTTTCAAAGAAAGGGTGAAGCATTATGTTAAAAAACAATGTATTCAATCCATCCGTTGACCTTTCAAAGTGGCTCAAAGCCGCCGTGGTCAGAGCAGTAAAAACTGTTGCACAGAGTGCCATTGCAGCAATCGGCACATCCGCAATCATGGGAGATGTAAATTGGATTGCGGTGGGTTCCGCCAGCCTTCTGGCTGGTATCTTGTCTCTGCTTACTAGCATTGCGGGCATTCCTGAAGTATCTGAGGAATGAGGTGGAGACAATGGGCGAACTTGAGTTCATCGGCTATGCTGTCACATGCATTATCACGCTTGGTGCATTCATTACAGTTGTTCAGAAGTTCACTACTCCAATTAACGAATTGAAGCTGGTGATTCAAAAGTTGAATGACAATATTGATGCGATTAAATGTGAAAATGCTACGCATGACAAACGGCTGGAAAAGCATAGTGACCAGATCGACAAGCTTGACAATAGGGTTGGCAGGCTTGAAACAAAGGTGGATTTATACCACAAGGGGCAGTCTTAATGGCTGCCCTTTTAACATTGAAGGGAGTAGTTAAAAATGGGAAAATATGCAAGTGTAATTATTGACCAGGCGAAGGCTTGGATTGGCAGAAACGAAGCAAACGGCACCCACAAGGCCATTATTGACATTTACAATGCCCACAAACCGCTTGCCCGAAATTACAAGGTGAAATATACAGATTCTTGGTGCGCCACATTCATTTCGGCCCTGGCAATCAAATTGGGATATACCGACATTATCCCCACAGAGTGCAGTTGTCAGAAGATGATTGATTTGTTCAAGGTGATGGGATGCTGGGTGGAGAATGAGAACCGCATCCCCGCTCCTGGTGATATTATCTTCTATGATTGGGAAGACAACGGCACCGGGGACAATCAGGGATGGTCAGACCATGTGGGAATTGTTGAGTATGTATCTGGTGGAAAGATTTCAGTTATCGAGGGCAATTACAGCGATTCCGTGAAGCGCAGAACACTTTCCGTGAACGGCAAGTACATCCGTGGTTATGGTGTGCCGAGATATGACAAGGAAACTGCGGAAAGCAGCAAGCCTATTGCATCCGCTGCGAGTGTGAAGGCAAAGAACAGCGCTGCATCCTTCCTGGCTTCCCTAGCTGGCACTTACAAGGTCACAGCTTCCGCGTTAAATGTTCGCCACGGTGCCGGCGCTACAAAGGCAAAAATGGTGGTCATTCCTAAAGGAACAGCGGTGAAGTGCTATGGCTATTATACAAAGGTGCTTGGCACACGTTGGCTGTATGTTCAGTTCGATTATAACGGTGTGAATTACACCGGCTTTGCTTCGCAGAAATACCTTGCGAAATAACGCTGTATTCGCCTTTTTAGGCGTATTTACGGTGTTTGTGATAAAATACTTGAATAAACAAGAAAAAGCCCTATGGGGGGCAAATAGAGGGCATGAAGAAAGGGCTGTGATTAATTCGCAGCCCTTTCTT
>UZAT01055221.1_pt1 | contig 10200 bp, 13 predicted proteins | sample 2160861 | NCBI WGS metagenome assembly UZAT01 (sample SAMEA5138306, study PRJEB28736) | viral metagenome | reverse complement strand
TGAGGGGGTTGGAGGGGAAGGCGATGAAGTAATTTTACATTTTAACAAAAAGTTGGGGAAAACACAATAACAATGTTTAACGTGCGTTATGAAGATATAACACCGAAAAAATGGAAATCAGTGATTTTTTGCTTTTTTGTGCATGTTGGATTGTTGGCATTTTGCTCTACTCTTTTTACCGAAATAAGTACCCGAAGAATTGGTAAAAAAGGCAAGGCGAAGCCTACCCTTATACACTAAAACCATGCTGCCGCAAGGCAGCATAAACACAAAAAAAACACCCTGCCATCATTTTATTTTTGATGCACCCATCACAAGGGGTGGTGGGTGGGCGAGGGCGAAGCCCGAGGAAAAAAACAACGGGGGGACTGGGGGCGCACTGCGCCACCCCCGCAGCCTGTGGCACCGAGTTATAGAGGAGAGCGCCTGAGGCTTCAGGGCGGTAGCCCGAAGGCGCGACGTCCCGCAGGGCGCAGGAGCCCCCAAGCCGCAGGCGCAGGGCAGAGCCGAAGCGCCCGAAGGGCGCAGAGGGGCGACAAGGGAGAAAGCAAAACGCAGACACTCCCGACAGAGGGGAGGAAACAGCGAGAGCGGAGCGAAAGCGACAAAGGAGCGCCGAGCCGGAGGAGGGAGGGCCGCACCCCCGAAGGGGGGAGGAAAGAAACGCGAAGCGACTGAAAGCTATACACGCGACACGGACAATCGGGTCGAAGGGAAGGTTTGTGCCCAAACAACGTCCGCGGGGGTCGGGAGCGGGACGTTGTAGCCGTGGCGGTTGGGCATGAAAGCCCTGAGACACGGCAGGCACACCCAGCAGGCTACTCGTTGCCTGCGTTGTCCGAACGTAGTGAGGACATAGCCAAACGGTTGAATATGCGTCCTGGCGGGCAATTGAAATCGTTGGGCTAAACTCTGCCTATAGGCAGCGTGCCGCATGGTGGCGCGGGGCGGTTTGCGCGACCTATAGGGAGCGCAAGAGCGGACGGACACGGACGCAATGCCGCCAGAGGTGGTGGCGGCAAAAGAGCCCCGCGCCATGCGCCCACAGGGCGCAGGAAAACACCAGTAGAGGTAATAAAAGCGCGCGCCCAATGGCGGACACCGCGATAGCCATGCGCCCACGAATGCGGGGGAGTTCGATACCCCCGCGTGAGTGGGCGCAACTCTCTCGCGACTTTCTGAACGGGCAAAAGGCGGACGCTCGGGGCTGGAGCCTAAAGCAAGCCAGCGGAGAGTAAAGCGCAGGGGCGAAGCCCCGAGCCATCGGAGCAGGCGCGAGGCTCCAGCCCCGCAAGGTGCGTAGTGGAGTGTAGCAGGTGTGCCGCTGGAGCTGTTGCCGTGGTGAGGGAATCTCCTGAAAGCGGAGTATCAGCGCAGCTGACACGTAGCTGTAGGGAGTTTCCCGAAAGTGAGTGTCTGGTGGTAGCCAGACACGAACGTCCTCGAGCAACAGCGACAACGAGCAAGCCTGCACACGTAACGGAGCACCTTTTAGGGGTGGTGGGTGGGCGAAGGAGCGGCTTTGCCGCGACTGAGGGTTTGTCTGCAGGAGCATAGAGGGGGGTGTGGGCGGCATGAGCCCCCACATAAAGTCAGCGGCTGGGGTCTATCCCCTGCCGCTACCTATGTTACCGGAGCACTGATGCTTAGCCCACACACGCAGTGCAGGAGATATGGCACCGACCCAGGAGGTGTCATATCTCATGCACGTAGGGGGAGGGTGTAGCATCGGTGCGGAGGTCTCTTGGTAGGAGTAATATCGGAAGGATGATAGCCGATTAAGGGGTGTTGGTTCGGATGGCGATGGTGAACGGGTGCGGGGCGACATCAGGAGCCCCGCCAGCAAGTCTTGTTATTGGTCTTGTATCACATACCAAGGACAGATTTGTGAACCAGCTGCATCATTGATTGAGTTCATCGATGATATATTCTGACCACTGATGTGCTATTGCTCTTGCTACCTCGGGAAAGGTTCGGCTACGGTATTTACCACGACTGCATGTAACGAAACATTTTGGATTGGGGTACTCCAATTCCGGCATGATGGGTGGCAGGTTTCGTAGCCAGTATAGTGTCTTTTTGGTGTATTTGACTCCGAACCATGATGGGTGCAGGAAGCATGATGGTTTAGGCAGTTGTGCACGTTTCATTGGTAGTGGATTCTCGACTGCTACATAGTGTGCTTGTGCATTTAGGCAGGTGTAGAAGAAGTCGCGTGCTTGTAACATTTTAGTATATCGTTCCTGCTGCAGCACTCCTTTGATGATCATGTGGACGCTGCTAACTTTACATAGGTATGTGCATGGTGGATGTGCTATTATGAGGTCAAATTTGGGAACGGCTGTTGGGGTTCCGTCCTGAGTGATGAACTGTGTAGCACCTTGTAAGTATGGTGTTACGTCACCATGTATGTGCCATTCAGGATGACCATTTGGGCGACAAGGTTGTATGTCGCATGAGTATGCAATGTGGCCAATTTCCCTGAATGCCTGACACTCTGCCTGGGATTCCTCGCAGGCTATGAGTACGTAGAGGGTTTTACGTGTGTGCGTGTGCATGGGCGCGGGTGTGTGTGAGGGTTTTCGGTGTAACGTGCTGATTGGGTTGGACTTAGGTCGATTCGTATTGGAAATCCGACGCCAGTACTACTGTACTGGCTTTTGCTACGGAATCAAATCACCGATTTTGTAGCCACAATAGTCGTAGTCAATATGGAAGCAGCAGTCAATACCGACTTGATTGGGCATACAGAGTGCGATAAATTTTTGGTTGCCATCACCATGTTTGCACAGAGTCTTCAAGTCGCAATAGTAACATACTCCTTTTGTTTCATCTGGTTGGATGTCTACTACTCGTTCCAATACGTATCGGAAGCCATTGTAAATGATGATTGTTTCGTTAAAAGGTAATTTCTGGTACTTCATGATGTTTGGTTGTTTGATTAAAAAATCATTGTTTTGGAATTGATGTGAAGGAGGTCGGCTATCTCGGACATTAGGGCTGATAGTGTTGCATCTGTATCGCCTGCCTGTCTACGTGATATGAGTTGTTGGATGGCAAGGGTCTGTTGTTGTGACCAGGGATTGTTTTGCTCTTGTTTGAGTTGGAGTTGCTCTAAGAGTTGTAGCAGTCTGAGGATGGATTGGAGTAGGTCGCCATATGTGAGGGTCTGAGAGTAGAGACGTAGCTTCCTTATGAGTTGTAGCAGGAGTGGGGAAGGTGTCTTGGAGGAGGGTAGGGTGGTTCGGTCTACCTCTACGAATTGCTGCAGCTCGTTCCATCTGAACAATACACGGTCTTGGCAACGGTCTTTTCGCTGACCTATCTGATAACGTTTGAAATGGAAGTAGTGGTTGGCAAGGGATGCGAAGATACACAGCTGTTTGGGCTTGGTATCGTAGCAATCCAATGTGTTGTGGATGGACTGGTAGGCTTTGGACTTGCCATCGAGCTCGATTACAAACCATCGTTTGACTGAGGAACGGATGGAGAACTCGACTCGCCATATCTCTTGTGTCTCGCCTTTGAGTGTGCATCGGTCGAGGTCGTCAATGAGTCCATTGTTCAACCAGGCATATCGTATGTATGGTTTGCCATAGGAGTTTGTCTTGGGGTCGTAGAGTTCCAAGGTTTTGTTGTAGAACTTGGTCGAAATCATCGAAGAAGGTGAGCCCCACGATACTGAGTTCCACACTCGCCCGGTCCACGCATCTGAACCATGGGAGTGGATGGTAGATTGGTTGAGTTTGGAGAACTTGCCACGCATGTATCGCTGCATGAAGACACGGGGGATGGTGTTGTCATCGAAACGGACGAAATCAAGGCAGAGGTCTATTCTGCTGACTCTCTGAAACAGGTAGCGATGAACTGTGATAAATCGCTGCATGATGTCGGCTGCATCGTCAAGGTAGCAGGTTCGGTTATGCAGACGGAGATGGCAAGCACTGGGATGCATCAACGGATTCTTCGGGCATCGTCTGACCTCAATCCAAGGTTCACCGTCTTGTAGGATCGTGAACATTTGATTGTAGATACGGGTACCATACTCGCGCACATCAACCACGTAGCCTTGCGACATGAAGTAATTCGGGTCGCAAGGCTGTTCCGTGGAAGGTTCGAAGCAGAAAACCTCGAGCCAGTCGATGTTTATGCAGCGAGGTGTCATGCTATCTCGATATGCTTTAGGATGTGGTTTGTCTTCTGAGTGAGGATATATCTGTCACAATCGAGATGCAGGATGATGTCGTTTCCGTTCGCCATATGATGCAATCGACATATTACTTGGTTACCAACTCGGGTTTCGTGCCTGAGTTGGTAACCGTCCTCTAAGAGTGAACGTAGTCGCTCTTGGTAGGATTTAGAAATGGTCTGGAATTTGTTCATTGCCATTGTTGTTATCGGTTTGGGTTGGTTCGATTGGTTTCACCCAGCCATTAGCGTCAACACTAAACTGTCGACCCTGCTGACTCATGAGGGTGGTGTCCTTGATATCGGTGAGGTACCATTTTGATACGTCATGCTGCACACCATTGGAGTCGTACAGACGTGAGGGTACATCATCACGCTTGCCACCCAGGAGCTCGATAATATTCACCTTGATTTGCAAGCCAGCCTTCATGCAACGGTCTTTCTGTGAGCTGTACACACGTAACTTGGTATCGCCTGAGACGAACACCTGAGTACCCGGAGTGAGGTATTGGATGACATTCGGTTTGCCACTCATGATGCAGTCTACCCACACGGTGTTGGAGTGCTGGTTGCCTGCATCGTCTTTCCAAGTATCGTTGTGTGCGATACGGAATGTTGTGAACTCTTTGCCATTAGCTGATTGGGTTTGGGGTGCGGCACCAATATTGCCGACTACTGTTGTTTGTAACATAATTGAAGTGTTTAAAGGGTTAATAATGATTGAACAATAAATTGTTGAAGAAGCGTTTGATAATCTGCCATCTTGTATAGATGACCTCTTTTGACACATGATAACGAGCACCTGCAGTTAAGCAGATACAGTCGCATCGGTCTAAGGATAGCACACATTCATCACACGATCTACCATTACGGCTGTCATGCTCGATTGTGATTGTCGACTTAAGAAAGTCGTGTGTAAGTATCTTTCTGTTTGCCATTGTTGATTTGGTTTTGATTTGGTTTGTTTACCTAATATTTACCTAATATTCACCTAAAAGTTACCTAATATTCACCTAATAGTTACCTAATAGTTACCTAATAGTCGCCTATCAGTTGGCTAATATTCACCTAACAGTTACCTAATAGTTGCCTATCAGTTGGCTAATGTCTGCCTATTAGTTGCCTTATAGTTGGCTACCAGTTGGCTGTTAGGGCTCTGAGAGTAAGCTACTAAGTGCCTACATGATTGGCACTATCGAGCTGCGTATCGCCTATCTGAGTACCACTAAGGGGCTGCATCAGGACTAACTATCGCTCAGTAATCAGCTAAAGAACGCTGATAGAATGATGAGAGCAAAGCCGAAAACGGTGCATAGAACACCATAGGTTGTATCGTTCATTGCTTAGGTTTTAATACGTGAGACCGCTAGGCAGGATGATTTCATTTTCGCTGGGTGAGTGCGCTGCTGACCCGGTATGATAAGTCGAGTGTGAGACGCATCCTGTGCTGATTATGAAGAGTTCCGTGTGCTAGTGGGATTTCCTCGGCAGACGCAAGGGCTTTTTTCAAGTCCCTGGGTGAAACTAGCATAGGCGAGAGGGTTCGACCTTGGATTGAGTGTATGACCTTCAAAATGAAGTTATCTGAATCTTGGTCGATGATGTGAAAGTAGTGATTGTGGGCATCTGCAAGGGCTCTGAGGGCATTGTAATCACGCTTGCCCTGGCGACTTTGACCAATGCCAACCTTGTAAATACGCGTGGTTTCGTCAATGACGGGACCTGCTGCAATGTAATAGTGATAGTGGGTCATAATGATATCGTTTTTATTCAAAAATTTCTGCCTGATGTGGTACCGAAATTTGATAGTTCATGAGAAGTACTTCGGTCTTGGTCGCCTTAGAATTACTGGCCATGGTGGAGTCCTTTTTCATCTTGAGAGTTTTTAGCAGCCAGTTATTCCGGACAGAAAATTCCGAAATGAGTTCTGAAGGGTAGTTTGAGAGGGCGAACTTGCCTTTGATATTCTGCAGAACTAAGAGAAGTTTCTGCAGATCATCGAAGGTGTAGCCTGAGTAGTGACCTTGATTTGTACCGGGATAAGGAGGGTCAAGATAGAAGAAAGTATCAGGAGTATCCCTTTCCTCGATGACCTGGATAGCATCACGGCAAGATATTTGCACATTCTTTAAGCGTTCCTGCAACCATGGGCAGAAATTTCTACGTGCGTGTTCGAGAACGATAGCAATGTGAGAACCGCCAAAACCTTGCTCAAATTTCCAACCAGCTCGCGCTGAAGCGTTCCACGATTGAGAGAAAACAATCCAAGTAGCTATCGCTTTTTCGATATCATCAGCGGACTCAGTACCGTTATAGATGGCGACTGCCTTCTTATACATTGACTCAGAATGTAGTGAGCTGCGTATTCCCATGGCCAGTTTTTCAAAGTTATTCTGGATCTGGAGATAGAAGTTAATGAGGTTGTCGTTGATATCGTTGATGACCTCTAAATATGATGGTTTTTTGGCAAAGAAAACAGCACCACCACCAAAGAAGGGCTCGCAATAGATACGGTGCTCAGGTATGTGACTGAGCACCCACTTTGCGATTCGCTGTTTTCCACCATAGTACGTGATGGGGGTTTTTAACTTGACGGTTTCTTTTTTCATGAGTATGATGTTAGTAGATGGAAACACAAGGACGGTTACCGTTTTTCGTATATAAGAAATAACGGAGGTCATGTTGTTTCACTATACGAATAATAATTTCGATGCAAACGCTCGAAATACAATTTCTTAATTCGATAGGGATAACATCAACGAAGATTTCGTCATCATCAGGAAATTCCTCAATGGAAACTTCATAATCATTGAAAGACGAAAGTGCCTTTCTAACTTCTTCGCAAACTAAGGTTGCCTGTTCTTTTGTGCTCATAATTCAAAAATGCTAAAGTCGGTTTTCAACTAAAAACTTCCGCTCTGCATCATTTTTGAATTATAATCGGCAGTATGTTCAATAGATTCGTTTTTTCTGCCGGATTATGCTAAATAAAAAAGTGGCTCAGAGGATTCATCCGTGAGCCACTTCGTATAGCATTTCTGCCTGAGCGGTGCCAAGTTACGTTCGCGGGTCGCACCTCTGCGTTGCCCGTTATCCTACTGGCAATGCAAAGGTACGAAATATATGGATATGAGTCAAGGAATGGGGTGTTAAAAAGGGTGAAAAGTGGGGAGAAAGAAAAGGAAACTGCCCTCTCGGGTGGTTTCCTTATGCATTTTGCAAAGTCGGAGTTTGCAAAATAAGCTAAAAACCTAACATAACAAAAATCTAATTAACAAATCATACTAAACCTACTATAATACATGAAGTGGAAAATTGAGTAAAGACTAAACAACACATGTGTTATGCAAGGTCGTAGCCTTTTTCGATGGTCTTGCTGTTGATGGGCTGACCACACTCTACCTGAACCATGGCGGCAATGAGGGAGCAGATGGACGCTTTGTCCTCGTAATGGAGCTCATGCATGGGGGAGAGGTGGGAAAGTTGACACACTGTGTCAACGTACGTAACGGTGTTGTTTTCGGTTGCTGGAGCCCATGCAGCAAGGATATCAGGGATTGTAGTGCGCCGGTAGTGACGGATGTAGCGTCTTATCAGGACACATGCGGCACGGATGCCATACTCCATTGATACGAACTGTTCAAAGTTGGGGTCGGTTGGGTTCTGAACCTCGCCCAGCCATACGTTGCCAATGCGGATATTGAGGGGGTTGTTGTTGCGGATGCCGCGGGGGATGTATTGTTGTTTCTTTGCCATGATGTGAAGGGGGTTAGAATAGGAAGAGGGATTTTTTGCAGCCAATTGTCCTGAGCCATGAAGCCATGCCATCATCGTAGTCGGTGATGTTTATCAGGGTTGCGTCTATGGTGAGGGGAATGGGTTTGTTAACCTTCACCCAGGCACTGGGTGTGCTGTCGTTATATTTGCAGCCAAGACAGAAAAGTCCGCCTGTTCCGAAGGTGACTATGTATTTGGAAACACCATCAGCAGCTGTGATGACTACGATGTAGATGTTATCAACTTCTACGAGGTCGATTTGGTAGCGGTTGTAGCAGAACCATTGATAGACGTTGTTACCTATATTGACGTTCTCCAGATACTGCATTGGAACGGACATATTGTATTCGGGCATACCTTCTTCCACTAAGCGAAGTGTGAGAGGTTCAGACTCCCACCACGTTAATAGTACCTGGGAAAGGTCATACATTGACATGTGAAATTGGTCGGGATGCCATAAGTATGGACGGTTGTAGACTGGAGTCTTGAACAGATAACCATTCATGTTAGATTCGGGGTCGTAACACGCTATGTAGTAGGTGTTACCATCTGAGAGGGTGGCTGTGAGATAGCCATTATCATTCCGTTGGATGGATTCAACCTCGACATCCTCGATGAGTTGACCATCTGCCCGAAGGAGGGGGAGGGGAGAGGGTGCAGATTCGTTTAGCCTTGGCCAGTTTGCCAAGACACCATACTTGGGAGTGAGCAGCGTCCAGAATGAGCCATTGCGCCCGCATGCATGAGATGACGCACAATCGCTTACGGATTGTTCGGAGTCGATACGCTGGGGGTAGAACTGACATAGCTTGTTACATTGATAGCCCGACAACCGGCACTGCAGTAGCTGGAGGTAACGCTTGATGTAATTGGTGGTGTATTGCTTGAAAAAGGGGGTGTAGGTGAAGTTCCACCTTGAGCCGCCTTGACCAAAGGCATCAGTTATCATGGGCATGAATAGGAGGTCACTACTACCACAACCATGCTTTCTGAGACACGCTACCCAATCTTTATGATTACGAAAGGGCTCTTGGTAATGGCACCACGCACAACGTGTAGTATAGCCGACATTGGTTGCTTGAACCAACTGTGCAGCTGGATTGTTGGAGTCGAAGAAGATGGGGCGGTTTTTGCCCTGATAATTGATGCTCATTTGTGTAGTACGTCTGTTATTTTGCGAATGTAGTAGTCGAGCCCGAATATTGAGCCTGCCAAGAGGAACGCTTGGGCGATGTACATGAGGACACCTGTCGCCACGTCATCAATGTCAACGACCTGGTAAATAGCAATGGCGATGCTACTGCAAATGAGTAGCACCGCCATTGAGTAGCGTACGTGCGATGCGCCTAACTTCATGTGTTAAGATTAGGCATTGTCGAGCTCATCGCCATCGAGGTACACCATCGGGTTAGCACCAGCAGCGGATGCGCTGTAGCTCTCGATGGCAGCAGCCTTATAGGCAGAAGTGGCGATTTCTGTGAGAAGACTACCGTCTACTAACAAATCCTGGGTACTGCGACGCCATTTGTCATTCTCAAAACGAGCAACGATGACAGCACCAGCTATCAAACGGTCATCATCATGTAATACACACCAACCTTCATCTTCAACATAAGATAGATTGAAACCACCCTTACTAAGTGTTGTTAATGCAACCACACTGGTATTATCAACAATGAACTGTATAGTAACGGGAACAAAGTTACCATTAGCGGTACTACCATGGACACAGATAATGGTAATAACATCACCATTCTGATAACCAGCAGCAATCAAATCAGTTGAGAATTGACCAATAGTTGTATGAGTATCACCAGTTGCAGTAATACCCAACTTAATAATGTAAGCCCCGTCACCTATACTCTGAGGTATTTGTGGCAGAGTACCCTGGCTCAGCTGATAGGGGAGGGGGAAGAAGCCGATGCCCTTGGGCAGGAGCCAGTCGTTGGCGCGTGCCTTGTCGGCATTGACCTTGATGAACTTAGCGTAGGACTTCGCCTTGCTGAGACCCTCGAAGGAACGCTCGAGGACTACAGCCAGCGGGCTGAAGAACTTGGGGATGGGTGCCATGTAGGCACGCTGACGACACTGTGCTTCGGTCTTGGGATTTGCAATCTTGCGGACGCGAACGCGAGAAACCTGTGAGCCCTCACGGCGATACATAACTACGTCACCTACCGAACGGGCTGCTGTTCCAAGAAATAAATTTCCTTTTGCCATAACTGTAAAATTTTA
>UZAT01561278.1_pt1 | contig 10207 bp, 8 predicted proteins | sample 2160861 | NCBI WGS metagenome assembly UZAT01 (sample SAMEA5138306, study PRJEB28736) | viral metagenome | reverse complement strand
GGGCGGCAATAAGCCGCCCTTTTCTAAAATTTTCGGAAAAAGTACGACAAAACGCAAATCCTCTACTATCATCAAAGGTGTATATCGAAGCGGAAAGGAGCGCCTATGCTGATAGCAAGTTATGTGATTCCCCTCGACCCCAGAACGAAAAAGAACAGCCCACAGATCGCCGGCACCGGAAAGCGCTGCCCATATTGCAATAAGTTTACGCGCCAGTTCATCGTACCCAGCAAAGCCAACAAGCTGTATGCAGCGCAGGCACTTTTGTTCTTGAAAGAAAAACAGGAGCAACCTATCGATTATCCTGTGCATATCAAGTACCTGTTCTATAAAGGCACACGCCACCGGGTGGATGCGCTGAACCTTGCGGAAGCCGCTGACGATCTGCTTGTGAAAGCCGGTATTCTTGCCGACGATAACAGCAATATCGTTGTGCATCACGACGGCACCCGTGTTCTGTACGATAAGCAAAACCCAAGAACTGAGATTTATATCTACGAATATAAGGAGGAAGAAGATGCCTGACAAAGTATTTTCCGTGGACAAGTTCCTCGGCATCAATGAATACGCCGACAGCGAAACGGAGCTGAAGCCTGGGCAGGCGTCGGTGATGCGCAATTTCCGCATCACCGACGGCGGCAACCTTGCCCTGCGCCCCGGTGTGCGGCGCTTTGTCCCGCTCCACGATGATTGGCCGTATACCAATTTGCGGGAAGCCTTCCCCATGTATATGGATGGAAAAGAGTGGCTTTACTGCTCCTTTTGGACAGATGGCGGCTTTGTCGTTGCCTTCCTGCGGGAAGATGACGAAGATTGGGCAAAGTTCGGATCCGTAGACAATGACGCTTCCGGTCAGCCTGCCTATAAATCCTTTGAGCACGACGGCAAGGTGTGGGTCTGCTGGAAGGACGAAAACGAAACCATGCGGGCGGATTATGTTCCCTTTGGTATGCGGTTAAATACAGAGACTTATGTTCCGCTCCTCATTTCAGGCGGTGATCCTGCCGGCGGCGGTGCTACCGTGGAGCCGCTGAACATTCTGTCCGACTTCTTCCGGGCAAAGTACATCGCCAAAGACAGAGCAAAGCAGTATAAGCTGCCAACCGTTGCCAGCGAAGTGGTTTCCGTGACCATTGGAAGTGACAAATACGCGGCATCTGACCAGGGAAGCTTTGATGCCAAAACCAAGACCTTTACTTTCACAACAGAGCCTAACGACGATTATGATGTGGAATTTCTTTGCAAGCACGCAGACGAAGATATCCGTTCCGCCCGCCGTCTTTTCTTTGAGATGCGGTATTATGCCCACTTCAACGGTGCTACCGACACCCGTACCTTCTTCTATGGCGGCGGCGACGCATATTACAGAAACCAAAACATCTGCTACTATACCGGCGTTCCTGCCCATGGCTCCGGCCTGTATGTCCCCGCAGGAAATGAACTGGCCGTGGACTTCTCCGACTCTCCCATCACCGGTCTTGTCCGCCACTACTCCCGTTTGCTGGCCTTTAAGCCGGACGGCGTAGATGCCATTACTTATGAGCCGGTCACCCTTGCTGACGGATCCGTGATTGCCGGCTTCTTCCTGCGCCCAGTCAGCCGTGACTTTGGAAACGATGCTGTGGGTCAGGTACAGCTTGTGGATAACGCCGCACGGTCTCTTACCAAGTCCGGTGCCTATGATTGGCGTGTTTCTGCCGGTAACTACCGGGACGAGCGGTATGCAAAGCGTGTCTCCGATGCCGTGGTAAAAACTCTATCGGACGCTGACGCAAGCCAAATCGTCACCTGTGATGACGGCAACACAAAGACCTGGTACGCCTTCCTCAATAACGGCAGCGGCACGGTGCTTGTCCACCGGTACGGCTTGGATGTATGGTTTGCGTACCAAAGCGAATTCCTGGATGAAGTCACTTCCGCCTTTGTCTTCGATAAGAAGGTGACCTTCTTGAAAAACGGCAGGCTATTTTTCCTGGACGAAAGCACCGCCATGGACGAGGACGAAGATGGCGATACCTTCCCCATCGAAGCCATATGGGAATCCGGCTTTCAGGACTTTGGCGCAGCCTTCCGCCGCAAGGACTCCGACCAGCTTTGGGTGTCCATGCTCCCCGTAGACGGCGCAAGCGTCCATGTCTCTGTGGAAACAGACGCACGAAAAGACTACGAAGAGCGGGAACTGAGTACCGCCCTTGCGCCGGAGTATGGAGACGCAGAGCCTAACGGTGTGCCCTTTGTCACCCGTCTGCGGATGAAGGTCAAGCGCTTCGTCTACTACAAGCTGCGCTTCCGGGTCAAAGACCCCGGCGCTTCTCCTGTCATCCTTGGCTATGACCAGCACATCCGCTTTTCTTCCTCTGTGAAATAACCGAAAGGAGAACGATATGGTAACCGTTCAGCAAGTATTTGATACCGCCATCAGCCTCATTAATGAACAGGCACAGCGCACCGGCGTGACCATCCACGCCGATACCGTGGACTACGCCAACCGCTGCATCCCCATCATCAACACCCTGCTTCCTCATCTGTACCTATACTCCGACGATCGGGAAGTCCCCAAATCCGGCAGACCGGAATGTCCGGTGCTGTTTGCCACCCCCGGCGGCGGTGAGCCGGACTTCCTGCAGGACATCCCCTTGGATAATACCCTTTGCCTTGGTGTCCTGCCCTACGGCCTTGCCGCTCACCTTGTGGCAAATGAAGACGGTGAGCTTTCCCGTTGGCTGCTTTCCCGTTACAATTCTGTGTTTGCGGATATCCGGGCAAACATCCCAGCTTCCTTTGAGCCTATTTCCACACCCTACGGTCTGTTTTAAGAAAGGAGAATCCTATGGCAACAAGTGATGAACTGCTGAAGCAGATGTATGACTCTAACCTTGCGTCCCAAAAGGCGGCACTGCAATCCGACTATGACGCAGCCATTGCGGATCTGGACGCCCAGAAAGCCCAGAATCAGCAGCAGGCGGATAACAACGTCCGGCTGACGAAGACAGAGGCAGACCGCTCCGCTGTAAACGCCGCCGAGTATTACGAAGCCGCCGGCCTTTCCTCCGGCGCAAAAGCGCAGGCCCGTGTTGCGCAGGATAACCAGCTCCTTGCCGACCTAACCGCCATCCGTGCCGCCCAGCAGCAGGGCGATATCGATATTGAGCGCCAGCGTGGCCTTTTGGGTCAGCAGTTTGCCGCCGCCATCCGGGAAGCCCAGGCCAATAACGATATGGCCCGTGCTCAGGCGCTTTACCAGCAGGCCAAGGAGGAAGATGCTCGGCTTCGTGAGAACCAGAAGGCAGTAGCAGAAGCCTTGGCGGGTATTGGCGATTTCAGCTTGTACGGTCAGCTTTATGGCCTCACGCCCGAACAGGTGAAAGCACTTGAAACCGCATACAAAAACAAGAACGGAGGCTCTCAGCCCGAGCCGCCCCCCACGGTAAAGGAACCCGAACAGCCCGGAGCAATCCCTGGTCAGCCTGTAACGACACCTCCAAAGTTCAGTTTCCAGATGTTCCCTTCCATGACAGGAAACGGGCTTCTCCCGATGCGGCCATCCTTTGCTGCAGGTGATACAGATGGTCTACCCTCCGCCACGGCGGACAGCATCCTGGCACTGGGCGGCCCGCTTTCGCCCTCTACCGTGGCTCAGATGGTAGCCAATGGCGAAGTGATCATGGACACAGACGCAAACGGAAACACGATCTTCCGAAAGAAGCAGCCGTTTGCGACCGCAGCAAACAACTGGGGACGGGGGTGGTAATTTGAGCTGGATGTCCCAATTTAACGAGGAATTGGACAAAGCCAGACGGCGCAATTTAAGCGCCGCTGGCATTCCTGAGATCCCTACTCAGCAGAATATCAGCAGCGGCCAGCAATATCTGCCGGCTGACTACGGCACCTCCGCCACGGTTTCTGCCGGTAAGACCGGATGGGCCGACTATCAGGCACAGCAGGAGCGGTATAAGAATCAGCCAAAACAGGAGCCGAAAGAAAAAAGTCTTCTAGACACCATTCTGGAAGGCATTGCCGGAATCGGCTCCGATACCACGCTCCCCGGTGTGGGTGGTAGTCAGGTGGTAACTATGTCCAAGGAGGCACAGGCAAACGATCCCACAATGCCCCGTGACAACTGGACGGATGACGAGCGGTATGCTTTCGGCTACCTGTGGAATACGCAGCGGCAGAAAGCCTATGATTATGCGCGGGCAGTAAATAACGCATACGCCCGTCAACAGGAGGAAAAGGCTGCAAAGGAAGCGGCTGATAAAGCGTCCTCCGGCTTTTTGAGTGGCGTTGCAAATACCGCCGGTGCTATCGCAGCTGCACCCCTTGGCCTTGCGGATACCTTGAAAAATCTCATTGACTACGGCGCAACGGGTCATATGCAGGAAGACGGACAGCTTTCTCCCTTTGAGTGGTCGCAGGCCGCCACCAGCGGTATCTCCCAAAAGCTGAACGAGAAGGGCGGAACGATCAGCGAAAGCGTCCCCATTATTGGCGGCAAAGGCTGGGGCGATGTGTACGGACTTGGTACAAGCATTGTAAAGAGTATCACGGCAGCCTACACCGGCGGCGCAGGGCAAGCGCTGATCACCAATTTCGGCCCTGCTGTGGCCTCTGCCACAGAAAGCGCAAAGGAGCGTGGCGCAACCGACGAACAGGCTATGAGCTATGGCTTTCTGAGCGGCCTTGCGGAAGCGGCTGCGGAAATGGTCGGCGTGGATAATCTGCTGAAACTCGGTGCTGCTGACTCCCTGAAAGCCGTGATGAAAAATCTGTTGAAACAGGGCACAACCGAAGCGCTGGAAGAAGGTCTGACCTCCGTGGTGGACAACTTGGCGGACAACCTTGTTTTGCAGAATAAGTCCGTGCTGAATCAGCGGATTGCCGCATACACCGGACAGGGAATGACTCCCGAACAGGCAAAGAAGCAGGCATGGATGGATATGGTCGGTGATGTGATTTTCGATATGCTGGGTGGTTTTGTGTCCGGTGCGGCCAGTGGCGGTTTGGAAACCATCGTGCAAACTGCGCCGACGCTCGGGAGAAAACCCAGCGGAACCGCACAGCAACCCCAGAGCGCCACGCAGAGCGGAGAAACGGCGAAACCAGAAAAAGTACCCACCCAAGCAGAAACGCCAACGCAAGCCGCACAGACGGCGCAGACACCCTATCAGCCTATGACACCGCAGCAGGCAATGCAGGAGACCATCGCCGAGATCATCGGCGTACCTTCCGTTACGCAGGCTGTGGAAAGCTACCGGGAGTCCGGCACCGTCACAAATAAGCAGGCGGAAGCCATCGCTTCCGACGCAAATGCCGTTCAAGAACTTCTGGAGCTGGCCGGCATTTCTCCGCAGCCTACCAAGTCCAAGACCCGTGCCGCCGTCAAGCAGGCCGTCGCAAAGCTTGCGCAGGAAACCGTCAGCGATAACGCAAAAATTGCGTCCGAGTCCACCGGCGCAGACGCAACTATTGCGGAAACTACGATTCCTGTGGAAACCACACCTAACCCCAACGACTCCGTGGGCGCTGCACCTGCAGGATTCAGTGGCGATGGTGTTTATGAGGAAATGAAATCCAGGTATGTCACAAACACAATGGCAAATGCCACCGACGAGTCTTTCCGTAATAGCGGAAAAGCAGCATTGAAAGCTGATCCTGACCTTGGTACTTACTATAAGTCTAAGGAAAAGGACAGCCTCCGCTTTGCACAGGCTCGCACGCAGACACCAGAAATGGTGGAGCAGGAATATAATTACCTCATGGAAAACGGCATTAATTCTGCTGAAGATGTGGACACCGCCAAGATTGTGCAGACAAAACTTTTTGAAGCGGGAGACCGCCGGTTCATTGATATGGCAAAACTCACGCGCGGAACCGGTACTCAATCCGGTCAGATCATCCAGGCGTTTGCCAAGTACACTCGAATGACCGGCGAAGATGCCGCAGCAGAAGTGGTCGTCGAAATGGACAAGCTGAAAGAATCCGATGTGCCGAAGCGTTTTTACAAAGACAGCGGCTTTGAACAGTGGAAAAGCGATGTTGCCGCTTCTGCAATGAACATCGCCAAGCAGATTGATTCTGTGGAAGATGGCGATGTGGACGGCATGAAGGACATTATCCGCTCCATGGCAAAGTGGCGCAAGACCACTGCGTGGTTCGGACTGTCCAGCAACCTTTCCAAGGCTGCGGAAGCGGCTATGAAGGGCATCGACTTCGAAACCGCAAAGGCCATCGCCAACGCTCAGCTCAGCACACTGCCCGGCGATTTCAAGAAGCGCCCTGTGGGTCAGGTGGTCAAGACAATCCGTATCCACAATATGCTTTCCGCTCTCACTACCATCAACCGAAACCTTGTCGGCAATACCGCTGTTGGTTTCATCGATGCCACATCCGACTCCACCTCCGGCCGCTTGATTGATGCCCTTGTTTCCAAGGTCACCGGAAAGCGCACCGTCGGTAACGATATCAAGTACGGCAAGACCTACATGGACGCTGCATGGAAAGCTACCAAGATGGCATCCCTTTGTGCGGAACTGGATATCCCCATGGACTCCGAGTCCCGCTTTACCACCGGTACCACAAGAACCTATTCTCCGCAGGGCAATCCCATTATGCGCTTTATGTCGGCTTATGAAAAGTACATGAAGTATGCACTGGAAGTCACCGACCAATTCTATCAGGGCGGTGCCAACGCCGCTGTGGATGCCAGCTTGCAGGAGATCAGCGGCAATGGAACGCTGACGCAGGAAGAAGCGGAAGCCATAGCCAAACTGGCAGGACAGCGCAGAACCCTGAAAGACGAGCGTGCTGCCACCCGCATGGCAAAGAAAGTGCGGCAGGGCTTGAACGAATTCGGCACGGAAAACATGGGACTTGGCGATCTGACCATGCCCTTCGCTTCCATCGGCTCTACATCCGCTCATGTAGCTGTGGACTATACCGCCGGCTCTGTAACGGGACTTGCACAGGTGTTCCAGCTTATGAGCGATGTGAAAAAAGGCCGATATGTGGACGGTGTAAAAACCATCTACAAAAACGGAAAGCCTGTCCGTACCGTTACCCTTGCCGAAGCGCAGCGTGCCGCCGTCACCAATGCCGGCAGAGGCATTACCGGTCTTGGCCTTGTGACGGTCTTTGCCGGTCTTGCCGCCGCAGGTATCCTGAAGGCGCACGACGATAAAGACAAGGATAAGCGTGGCTTGGAGCAGGCGCAGAACCTCTCCGGTGCCCAGCTGAATATTGACGCTGCTCTGCGTGGTTTGCAGGGTAAGAGCACGGATTGGCAGAATGACGACCTTGTCATCAGCGTCGATTTCTTGGAACCCTTCAACGCCCAGATGTATCTCGGCTATCTGCTGTCGCAGGACGAGTCTGTTCTGGATGCGGTAAAGTCCTACCCGAAGCATGCAATCCGTTCCGTCGTGTCTTCCATTGCGGATATGCCGCCTATGCAGGGTATGCAGGAAGCGCTGGACATTCTGTCCGGCTTGCAGGATGTGGGCGATGAAGAAGGTAGTCTTGCCCAGTGGGCAACGGACTCCGCCGGTCAGGTCATCGGCAGCACCGCTTCCGGTTTCATCCCCGGTTGGCTGCGGCAGACGGCGCAAGTCATTGACCCCTATTACCGGGACACTTCCGGCGACACCGCCACTGATGCCGCCATCAATCAGGTGAAGGCTGCCATCCCCGGACTCAGCCAGACCCTGCCGAAGAAGTACAGCGGCCTTGGACAGGAGCAGCTGCGTGACGATGATTGGATCTCCGGCATCTTCAACACTATGGTCAATCCCGGTGATGCTGACCGCATCAAGACCACGGAGGTCACCGAGTTCCTCGACGAACTGTATGACCTCACCGGTGACCTTGCTATCTACCCGGATGCGGCAGCGCCCAAGAGTTTTGATCAGGACAATAAGACCTACACCATCAGCACCAAGGAAGAGACGGAAACCTACCAGAAGACCTACGGCAGCGAAGTGAATAAGCTTTATAGCGAGATCATCAAATCTGCCGACTTCCAAAACCTTGACGGAGCAGACCAGGCAGCGGTGCTTGAAAAAGCAAAGGAAGCAGCCCGTGCTTTGGCAAAGTCCAAGATTTCCGGAAAGTACACGCCCCCCTCTTCCATTAAAAACAAGCCGATTTACAAGAACGATGCCCAGGCGATCCTCGATGCGTATCTCGAAGCAAAGAGAAAGGCCGAGAAAGAAGCGCAAAAGGAAGCCTTCAGGGAATCCTACTGGGCAAGCAAGAACGGCCAATAACGAAGAATACCCTCCCGTGTTGGGAGGGTATTTTTTATCCGTTGCGGTACATCTCCTGATACCGCTTTGCCTCTGCCAGTTTGTCGATGTGCTTTTTATGCACATAATCATATACCGCCATCATGGCGGCGGGCGGCTCACCGTGTTCCCGGCGGTAATCCCCGATGATCTTCACCACTTCCCCATGCAGCATCTGCTGATGGCCTTCTTCCTGTGCGGAAATCGTATACAAAACCTGGGCGAGCTGTGGGTGGTCAGCTTTCAGTTCCACCGCCATCTTGGCGTACTTCTTCACATCGTGAACTTCGTCCTCGATCAGCTCTTCTAATTCTTTGATCAGTTTCATGTCATGCCTCCTTGATATAGCGCAGCAAAGCGTCAAATTCGTCTCTGCCCAGCTTGATGGTCCCCACCTTCGGAATGGTCACCGGGATCTTGTCCATGCCAAGCTGAGGAACAAATGCGTTGTAAAGGGAATCAATATCAATACGGCCTGTCTCTGCGTCCCACACGCCAAGCGCTGCCACCATAGGATGATTGCCATATGTTTTCACCAGTTTAGGGAAATTCGCCGCCAGCAAGCCTGCAGCGCCTCCTACGATGGCTCTCTGCCAACCGTCAAAAGCAGCAGCAACATGCCCGTCCACAAACCGGGTAAAGCCTCTTTGTACTTGCTCGATAGTAACCATATGTTACCTCCGTAATAGTAAAGTTGGGGGCGGTTTTCCGCCCCCCGTGGGTCTTCGCTTAGGTAGTGGGTGCAGTGGTGGTGGGAGCCGTCCAGCTGTTATACCGGCGCATCAGCTCGGGGCAGATGCTGTCGATGGGGATAACAGTCTTGGTCAGGGCGCTGAGGGTGGCGACGGTGTTCTGCAGGCAGCTCAGGTTTGCGGTGACCTGTGCGTTGACAACAGCCTGGCTGCACAGCTGAGCGTTGATGGCATCGAACTTGGCATCGATGTAGTTGCGAAGCTTGTTGATCTCGCCAATCGTGTAGGTGTTGGCGTCCCGCAGCTTCACCTCGGTCTCCAGCTGTGCGATCCGTGCGTCCTTCTCTGCGTCGTAACGGCTGACATAAGCGCTGCCGCCGTTGCCGCCGCCAAAGATGCCGCCCAGATTGCAGTTCTGCATCAGACCCAGCGCGGCACCAGCAATCGTAATCCTCCATTGTTACCAATGGTACTGACTATCTCTTAACCTCATAACGAGGCAAGCCCGTTTCGAGTGGTGACAAACTCCACCCTACTTCCCTTCTGAGGAATAGTCGATACAGGTTCCGTAATTTTATTACGGCTTCCCACGGGATTGCCCTCAACTAAATGGTAGGGTTTCCCCGTTAGCGCAAGTCAGAAGCCTTAATGCCAAACGCTTTATGTCCTTTGACTCTCTGGCTCTTTCTAATTGCTCGTGTTACTTCATCGTTTGTCGTGCCTAGATACTCCGCCGCAGATCTCGCACCATCAAACTGAAGCTCGCTTCCGTCGGGAGATATTAAACGAACAAGTACATATTGTGTGTATTGATTCATAGCCCGAATTCCTTCGTTGGCGTAATCCCGGAATCCACCAAGATTGTTGTCATACGCATGCTTGGTGTTTTGAGATTTTGTACACCATTCCAGGTTTTCAATCCGGTTATCCGTCTTGATTCCGTTTTTGTGATTCACGCAAGGAAGGTTATGCGGATTATCAACAAAATGGATAGCAATAAGTCTGTGAAGCAATACAGTTTTGGTTTTTCCGTCTTTAGACAGAGCCACCTCTTTATATCCGAATTTGTTCGTTTTCGTGCCGAGAATCTTATATTGATTTACAAACCGAGAGCCATTCTGCCTTGGACAAGACACAATGTTCCCAATGCTGTCAATCAAATATAATCCCTCGTATCCCAACAGATTTTTGACAATTAGATTCATACCAATCCCAACCTTGTTCCTAGTATAGGAT
>UZAT01186926.1_pt1 | contig 10218 bp, 12 predicted proteins | sample 2160861 | NCBI WGS metagenome assembly UZAT01 (sample SAMEA5138306, study PRJEB28736) | viral metagenome | reverse complement strand
ATGAGAATATGTTCTGGAATTTGTTTAAATAAGGCAAAAATGAACATTGAAGTTATAGTCCGAGAGTTGCAGATCCGCAAAGCTAGGACTGATTTTTATACATATTGCCGGTTGGTATATCCGCAGTTTAAATTCGGTTGGTTTCAGCACGTCCTGTGCGAAGAGTTCCAAAACTTCTATATTGATTTAAATGCGGGGAAACAACCCCGATTGATGCTTTTTGCTCCGCCTCGCCATGGTAAATCAACCACGGTTCATGCGTTTTCCTCCTGGGTATATGGGCAAAACCCTGATTCAAAACAAATTGGTGCTGCATACGGTAGCGTTCTTGCTGATAAAAATAACAAGTACGTTCAGCGTATTATGGACTCGGATATTCACGCCGAGATTTTCCCTGAAGCACAGATTCCGGCAAAAGGGAGTGGCGGCAGGACAAGTACAGAGTTTTGCATAATTGGGCGCGAAGGGGAATATCGGTCTGCAGGTGTTGGCGGGAGTATCACTGGTTCAGGAGCTGATGTCGGAATTATAGATGACCCTGTTCGAGGGATGAAGGATGCGGCAAGCCCGACGGTTCAGGAGACTCAAAGGGATTGGTACCTTGGCGACTTCTATACTCGCCTATCACCGGAGTCTGGCATTCTGCTTTTCCTGACCCGGTGGAATGTAAAAGATCTCGCAGGCTGGCTCCTCGATGAAGAAGAGAGCGGTGGAGATAAGTGGCGCGTGCTTTCCTTCCCGGCAATTGCAGAAAATGATGAATATCAATATCGGTTTGAAGACCATAACGAATATGGCTCAGAACCCCGCACTGATTGTGAATGTGTTTTGCTCAGAAAACAGGGTGAAGCATTACATTCTGAACGATGGCCAGTTGATCGGCTTGCGATAATCAAAAAGGCCGGTGAAGCGCGTGGCGTGTGGAGCGCTCTATATCAGCAACATCCGACGATAAAAGGAGGCGACATATTCAAGCTGATTTGGTTCCCTAGATATGACGGATTCAGCGACTTGTACGCACCAGGAAGAGATGACAACGCCATATTTGCCACTGCTATTCATGCAGACACGGCGATGAAAACAGGCACACAGCACGATTACACGGTTTTCGAGGTGTGGGGGATTGGGAAGCATGATGTTTATCTGCTTTATGTCCATCGGGGGAAGTGGGAAGCCCCGGAGCTACGGAGGGAGGCAAAGGCCGTTTGGTCGATGTGGCGTGGCAGGTATAACCAGCTTCCAACTTGCAGGGGAATGTATATCGAAGATAAGGCAAGCGGAACCGGGTTGATTCAGGATCTTCGTCGGGGAACAGATCATATCCCAGTTATTGCCGTCCAGCGCAGCAAAGACAAATTAGAGCGTGCGAATGATGCGGCCCCTCATTGCGAGGCTGGTAATGTTTGGTTGCCGGAAAAAGCTCCGTGGCTGAATGACTTTACTGGTGAGGTTGTGGCGTTTAACAAATCGTTTACGCACGCGCATGATGACCAGGTGGACCCAATGCTTGATGCTGTGGAAATGTGGCTGGGCAAACCAAAGACAATTCTTGATTTGATGGATTAAACATTTTTGTGCAATAAATTGACAAATATAAACAATTGTGTTATATGGACATAATGGAGAAAAATAAACTAGATAGCGAATTTGCATCTTCGTTGATTAACGCAATGACTGGGACTGGCGGCGCTGGAGATTCGCGCACCGCTGGTCTCTTTGCGTATGGTCCGCAGGTTGACCAGTATCAGGCGAACGCCCTTTACCACAGCTCGTGGTTTGCTCGGAAGATCGTTGATATTCCAGCAGATGATATGGTTAAGCACTGGCGTGAATTTCATATTCAAGACGCCGACCCGTCTGTAATTGAGGTTATCAAAAAAACAGAAAAACAACTCCATATTAAATCTCGTGTTCTCACCGCGATAAAATGGGCTCGCCTTTTTGGGGGGTCACTCCTTATCCTCGGCGTCCGCGATAATGCAGACCTTCGAGAGCCGTTGAATGTTGATGCAATAGGTTTTGGTGATCTTGAGTTTGTGCAAGTGCTGGATAAGCACAGAGTCGGGACGCAGGAGACGAACACCTGGAACCCATTCTCTGCAGATTATCTTGAACCGATGTTTTACAACATATACGGATCTGATGTTCATCATTCCAGAGTGATAAAATTTATCGGGCTGGAGCCGACCTATGAAACGCTCCCCCTTTGTGGGTATTTCGGAACATCTGTTCTTCAGCCGATGTACGAAACATTGCGAGACGCTACGCAGGCACTTGCTGCAGCCAGTAATCTGACGCTTAAAGCTAGCCAAGACGTTCTGAAAACGCCTCAGCTTTGGGATCTGGTTGGGACCACAGACGAAGAGAAAATAAACAAACGGTTTTCTCTTATGCAGGCACAGAGATCAATTCTCAATATGCTTGTTCTTGATTCCGGAGAAGAGTTTGAGAGTGTAACAACGACATTTAGCGGCCTTGATAATGTGCTTGACAAGTTGTTGTCAATGGTTGTGGGGGCCGGAGATATTCCTGCAACCCGTTTTTTCGGTGAATCGCCTGCGGGCATGAACGCGACGGGCGAGAGTGATATGAGAAATTATTACGATAGAATCCACAGCGATCAGGAGAACATGTTGCGATCAAAGCTGGAAATTTTGGATGATGTCATGCTGAGGTCTTCTCTCGGTGGAATCCCAGACGAATACAGCTTTGAGTTCTGCAACCTTAATCAGCCGACGCAAGCAGAAGAAGCGGAGATTGAAGACAAACAACTTGATAAACTTGGGAAGCTATTTGATATTGGAGTGCCGACGGAAGTATTGCTGAAGGATGCTCTTGAGATGGGATTGAGCAAGAACCTCACCGAAGAAATTATCGACGAAATGTCAGCAGAACCGGACTTTGATCCTGATGCGCTCGCGTAAACCACGACCCGTTCGAGGGATAAAAGGCGCACGAACAAGCGAAGAAGTTTATTACCGTAGACAACTCCTAGGGATTGTCAATATGATAGAAGGTCTTGTGACATCTGAGTTGGTGCCGGTGATAAAAGCCCGCGAATCTGAGATCAAAACAGATGGTGTCTTAACTGACCTGACTATGCTCTTGGTGAATATGCGGGCTAGAATTGGAGATCTTAATATTCTTGGGAACAGCATAGCAAATAAATTGGCAATGGGCATTGATGTCATGCAATCCATGCGATTTGTTAAAATCATGCGCAAGGCTGTTGGTATTAATGTTGCTGCCAATATGACTCCCCGTGTTTCCTCTGCGCTTGAGGCGTCTGTTGTAAAGAATGTATCGTTGATAAAATCAATCCCGGAGCAATATTTCGGGAAGATTGAGGCGATTATACACGAAAATGTGACGCAAGGACGCAGCTCTGGAAGTATTTTAAAGGACATCCAAGAGCTAGGTGTAGTTACAAAAAACCGTGCTAAACTAATTGCTAGGGACCAGACAGCAAAGCTTGTTAGTAACCTTAATATGGAACGCCAGATGCAGGCTGGAATTATCGGTTATCAGTGGCGTAACTCAAAAGACGAAAGAGTTCGCGGGAATCCTTCTGGTAAGTACCCAAATGCAAAATACAGTCATTGGAACCGGCAGGGAAAATATTATCTCTGGGAGTCCAGCAGTAAGAAGATAATTGCCCCTGACGGTAAACCATATAATAATCCACCACCTGACGGCCATCCTGGAACAGCAATTTGCTGCAGGTGTACCGCTGATCCGGTAATTTAATGCGATACGATACAATAAAGCTTGACGGACAACATTATATTGAGACACCAGAGGGATACATTGTTGTTGAAGCCTATATCGGTCGTGTTGGGATTCAGCAATATCTCGAATCTCAAGTAAAAGACGGCGGCAACCCTGAAAAAGTTGTCAATGTCATGCGCTTGCCTGAGGAAGTCTTTTGCCCTGAGTCAATGCGGTCAATGAATAATCTGACCGTTACGAATGACCACCCGGCTGATGGTGTTGTGAATAGTTCGACGTGGAAAAAACTCGCGGTAGGCTTTGGCGACGATGTTACCCAAGATGGGAATCATCTCAAGACAATGATCCATATTACAGACGCTGAAGCGATTAATGCGTGGAAGTCTGGACGAAAGGAAATCAGCCTCGGATACTTTTGCGAAGATTATTACAGTCCTGGGATTTGTGGAAAAGAAAAATACGATTACATTCAGAAAAATATTGTAGGAAATCACATTGCCCTCGTTGATCGGGGACGGTGTGGAGGTTCGTGTCGCACGCTCGATGCGGAAAACAACGATAAACATGGGAAAAACATGAAAATCAAAATTGATGGGATTGGTGTCGAGATTGCCGACGAAACCGCAGTGACAGTGGTTCAGCAAGCTCTCGAAAAAAGGGATTCAAAAATTATTAAGATGGATGAGGAGGCTAAAGAAGAAAAGGAGAAAGTCGATTCCGAAAAAGAAAAGATTCAAGCTGAAATTGAGGCTCTTAAAGAAAAGCTCAAAAACATGGAAGATTCCGCCATTGACGTAAACGCCCTTGTTTCTGCTCGGCTGAATAACGCTGAGGTTGCCAAGAGGGTCATGGGGGACAGCTATAAATGGCAGGAGAAAACAGACTCCGACATTAAAAAAGATTGTGTCGCAAAGGTTTATCCAGATATCAAGATTGACGGTGAATCCGCTGATTATATTGACGGCCTTTATGCTGCTGCTGCAACATCAAAACTTGTGGTAAGGGATAATGCTATGGGTTCCCTTTTCGCCAACGCAAAGGTCGATGGCGTTGTCAACGACGCCCGCTCCAAATATGTCGATGGACTGGTTAATTTCGGAGGTAAAAAATAATGACTGCAATCCAATCAACCTATTCACAATACTTCAGCGAAGCTTATGCAGGGAATTTTGCACATGTAGGGACTCTTGACGACTGGGTGAGTAAAATCACTGACACCGCCATTTCATTCGGCCTCGGGGTTGTCCGTGGTGCAAAGGACAATTCCGTAAAAGTTCCCGCTGCAACTGGCGGTAAATTCATCGGGATCGTACGCCGGACGCTTGCCCGCTCAAATTCTGACAACGCCAGCACCTCCGCCAGTGAGCTTGGGACATTCCACGACATTATCACCAACGGCTATGTTTATGCGGTTTGCGAAGATGGATGTTCCCCCGGAGACACCGTTTACCTGAGATTTGCCGCAAATACAGGCAGCACTCTCGGAAGCTTCAGAACTGATGCAGATGTTGATGATGATTCAGCGGCAACAGCAGACATCGTTACCGGGGCGACGTGGGAAACGACCACAACTGCCGGGGAAATCGGTGTGATTAAATTGAGACAAGGAGTTTGATGATGAGTATTAAAACTGACGCCGCCGGTGTGATGGGGTTTCTGCAGTCAAATCTTGCGTATGTGGAAAAACAGCTCTACGCCACGCAATACACTAAGCCGCTGTATCAAAACGCATTCGCTCCTGGGGCAATTGATACGTCTGCAGGGTGGGCGCGAACGATTGAGCTGTATTCCGTCGACATGGTTGGTATGGGCCAATTCCTCTCAGGTAACGCACGCGATATTCCAATTGCTGATATTGGGTTCTCTCGCGGGGTTTCTCCGATTGAGTCTGCCGGTATCGGATACAAATACACGTATGAAGAGCTGATGACTGCGCAATATGCAGCCGCAAACGGTTCTGTCGTCCCTGGCCAATCTCTTGATGCTTCCCGTGCAATGGTTTGCCGTCAAGCATTTGAGCAACACATTGACATCGTTTCTCTCTCTGGGGATACTAATAAGGGCTGGACTGGGTTGTTTAATAACACCAGTGTTCCGACTTCAAACGCCGTTGCGGGGGCAGCACTTACCGCAACTTGGGAGACTAAAACTGCGGATGAAATCCTTTTTGATATAAACGATGCTATTGGCGATGTTTGGGCGCAAACCAAAAACATTGATATGCCCGGAACTGTTGCTTTGCCGTCCAGCTCATATATGTATATCGCTGGTAAGCGTCTCGGAACCGTAAACGATACCACAATCCTTGAGTTTATCAAGGCGAAGAACGCATATACTGCCGCTACTGGCCAACCGCTTGAAATCCAGCCTTATCTGCACCTTGAAAAAATGGGTGCCAGTTCCACAAAACGGATGGTAGTTTACAAAAAAGATCCGATCAAGCAAAAGATGCACATCCCGGTTCCCTTGCAGTTTCTTGCACCGCAAATAAAAGGATATGAATATCAGGTCCCAGGCATCTATCGGCTCGGACCCGCTGAATGGCGCTATCCGCTTTCCGGTGTTTATCGTGATGGTATCTAACAAACAACAGCGAGGTTTCTATGTATATCAACACAACTGAAAAACAGATCAGTATCAATGTCCGGGATGAGAAAACTGGGCGACCTGTTAAAATGATTTTCATTCCCGGTGTTCCGCTAGATGCCGATACAGATCTAATCATGCAGGCAAGGAAACAAGCTCCGGTTGTCCAGCACTATTTCACCACAGGTTCAATAAAAAAAGTTGGATCTGTAATCCAGAGCAAAGATGTTTCACAGGAAGAAGATGCTCCATCTAGTGCAAAAGAGTTCATGCTTGAGGCACTGCAGAAATCCGGGATTGAAGAGTTTACAAAGCTTGACAAGCGAAACAGTGAAGCTGGTATCAAAGCTGCATATGACAAGCTCATTGCCGGAGACTTCGAGACTGAGGAAAATGTATGACCGTTACCGCATCTCTCTTTAAAACAAGATTTCCTGAATTTGACGATCTCGAAGAATCACGTATTGAAATTTTTATTGGGGATGCGGAAGACGAGCTTGAGGAAAGCGCGTGGGGTGATAGATACGATCTTGCTGTCTATTACCTTACTGCTCACCTTTTAGCACTGGGACAGGAGACTCTTGCAGGGAATCCCATGGGTTTGTCAAAGATAACTTCTGCAAGCGCCGACGGACTTTCTACAGGGTTTGGGTCATACACGTTCACATCCGCGACAGACGCATATTGGTCTTCAACAAGTTACGGACGTGAGTTTCTGAGGCTTAAACGGATAACATTTACAGCAGCTAGGGTAGTGACATGGCCGTAACTTTTCGAGAGTCAAAACCTGGGTGGGTTAATAAACTGCTCAAGCGATACAATGGCGGAGCTGAGATTGCTGTCGGGTTCCCCGTTGGCTCAGAGGCTGCAGCAATGACTTATCCTGATGGCAAGAAAGTTATCGACGTTGCCATAAAAAATGAGTTCGGAATAGGCGTCCCGGAGCGGTCTTTTTTACGAACTGGTGGTCCTGAATTTATCGAAGATTCAAAACCTTTGATTGAGGCAGCCCTCCAGAGAGTGAACGCCGGTGCAAAGTTTAAAGACGAAGCTGATAAAATAGGTATGAAAGCCGTTGCCGCGATACAACAGAAGATCGTTGATATTGATACACCTCCAAACTCTGCAGCAACAATAGCAGCAAAAGGCTCTTCGAATCCGTTGATTGACACTGGCCTAATGCGCCAATCTGTAACATTCGAGGTGAGATAATGTTTCCGCAGGTTCGTTCTATAATTTCACTTTTTCAGCAGGAATTGACAGTTTTTTATGTCTCGACGATCACCGTTGATGGGCGGGCTGTTAAAACACTGGGCGACGACTACACAATAAAAGGTGTGATCCAACCAGTGACTCCTGAAACGATTGTCTACATGCCGGAGGGTGAAAAAACTGATGGAGCAAAGCTTGTTCATTCTTTCGCTGAATTAACTCCGGGGGCTTCTTATCTCAGATATAACGGAATTGTTTACAGAGTGAATCCTGCAGGGAAATGGGGAGAATCTTCAAACGGTGGATTTTACCGGTATATTTGCGCAGAAATCAACGAAAGGTCGGTAATGAATGCCTGATATTGAAGATTGCCGACAATCACTGAGAACGTGGATCAAGAAGATCTTCACAGACAAGCAGGTTCTATTTTCTGGCCTCAACGCAGATCAGCCGAATGAATCATATTTTAGCATCAAATTGATCCGCACAAAATGGTATCCTCACCCGGTTGAAACGATTATCAGCGATGAAGAGGAGACCGTTGCAGGATATGCTAAATTGTTTTTCTCAATTCAATACATTGGGGGAACAGATCCGAGAACAATTCTCCAGCGCCTTACCAGCAGTTTTGATTCAATAGGCGCAGAGTTGTTTTTTTATAGCGCAGAAATGGGGATATGTGGCCCCACTGGTGAGATAATAGATGTCCCGGTGATTGACGGCCAAGAATGGGAAGAAAGAGCAGCAATGACAATGACGTTTGATGTAATTGTCACAGATATATTTGCACCAGAATTTGCAACGAGTGCAGAAATAACAATCAATGGTGATGAAGTTGTTACCATATCAAGGGAAGAATAAATAATGTCAACATGTGACGAACGGTCGTTGCCACGCTCTATTGATGTAACTGTAAGTGTTACAAAAGCGGCAACTGCATCGACTACAGATTTCTCAAAGCTCCTGATTGCTACGACTGATGCGCCGTACGACCAGGGAACTCCTTTTTCTGCATATACCGATCTCGATGGAGTGCTTGACGATTTTACAAGCACACAGGAAGCGTATAAGGCAGCGCGTGATTTCTTTTCTCAGGATCCACACCCCGTGTATTTGCTTATTGGTCGAGTTTTCACAGATCCTATGGAAGGCTTTATGGAAACTCGAACGCTTAAGGATGGAATAAGCGCAACCACCTTTGCTGCTGTAAGTGATGGATATTTTACCATTTCTCTCGATGGTGCTTCGGAAGAAGTCGGGCCTTGTGATTTTTCCACAGCCACTGATTTTGATGATGTTGCTACGATTATCACAACTGCAATGTCTGCCGGAACTTGCGTGTATGATGCTACCGATTCGGATAATTTCATCTTTACTTCTGGGACAACTGGCGACGACTCCACAGTTTCAGCATTGACTGCCGGAATCACTGGAACGGATATCAGTGGGGCAGGGTTTCTCAACGGTCTTGATTCAGACGATGATGATACCGACGACTTGAGAATTGTTGACGGCTATACGCCCACAGGGATTGCCGACGAATTGAGCAAGCTGAACGATGCCGCTCAATGTGGTAGCATGAATTGGTATGGATGCGCACTCACAAGCGAGTTCCGAGACGATGCGAGTACCCTTGCGGATAACTGGAAACCACGCCTTGCTGCTGCATACATCGAAACAGAAAGGAAAATCCTTGGTGTTTGCTCAAATGATGTCTTGTCTTGCAGCGCAGACATTACAAGCGATATTGGCAGCGACCTGAATGAAAATGGGTATTCCAGATCCTTTGTTGTGTACCACGATGATGAAGAATATTACCCAGAAGTTTCAATACTTGCCCGCCTGCAGTCTGTTGATTTCGACGAGGCTGAGGGCGTTATTACAACCAAATTCAAGGATCTTCCCGGAATACCCACTGTTGGAATTACATCCGCTCAATGGCTTATCCTTCAAGGTAAACGGATAAACACCTTCACCAGCGTTCAAACTGATATCAGGACTTTCAGAGATGGTACATGCGCGAGCGCGAGCTGGTACATTGATGAAAGGTATAACCTTGACGGTCTCGTTGACACCATCGAAACGTATATTTACAACGCCTTCTTGAAAAACGACCGAATCCCGTTCAACTCAAAAGGCCACCTGATTCTTGAATCGGCAATAAGTAAATCTTGCTATCGCTTTGTGAATAACGGAGCGCTGACGGCTCGAAACAGTACCGACGATCAGACCGGTGAAATTACAACAAAACCTGCATATACAATTGATATTCCTCTTGCTGGAGATGTTTCTGAATCAAATCGCTCAGCTCGGATTTGGCCGGGAATCGCTGTAGATGTCAATTTGTCTGGTGCAGTACACTCTGTAACAATTAATGTTGACGCGTACGTATAAAAGGAGTTTTAAATGGCAAGAATGGAATATTATGCGCAAAACATCACAGCGGTTGTTGTTGATGGCGTATCAAGTGTGGATTTTGCAGAAGGGAAATGCGTTACCGTTGAAAGTGGTGGTGAACAGGCAAGCATGAACAAGGGAGCAGATGGAGCCAGGACTTCAATTGCTTTTGACCTCACCGGAAAAATTACCATCAGGTTAAAACCAACCAGCACCACGAACGATCAGTTTGCCGGTATTGTCACGCAACAGCAATCTGGAACATTTCCAGATTTGACATGCACCGTTCAGGCT
>UZAT01081778.1_pt1 | contig 10244 bp, 9 predicted proteins | sample 2160861 | NCBI WGS metagenome assembly UZAT01 (sample SAMEA5138306, study PRJEB28736) | viral metagenome | reverse complement strand
TTTTTAATACTATATGTTTAGGGCCTGTTTTTAGAAAATTAAAAACGTATCAATTCTCTGTATAATCGTTGAATGGGTAGGCCCATAATGTTGAAATATGAACCATTGATGTGCTTCACGCCAATGTAGCCAATCCACTCTTGTACACCATATGAGCCTGCTTTATTAAAAGGGGCATAGCGGTTAATGTAGTATTCAATTTCTTTATTGGATAGTGATGAAAATTCAACATCGGAGGCAACTGAGAATGAAGTTTGTTTAGTGGTTGAGGTGAGGCAAACACCCGAAATAACGCGATGTGTTTTGCCCGATAGACTGTGCAACATGTCTTTGGCCTCTTCTTTGTTAGTTGGTTTGCCATATATTTTATCCTCCAGCACCACAACTGTGTCAGCAGTTATCATCAATTCGTCCTTCTTGAGATTATTGATATACGAGTTTGCTTTTTTTAGTGCCACAAACTCCGCCACTTCCTCTGTTGGCAAATCGCTAGGGAATGACTCATCAATATTGGGCAATACTTTTATTTCGAAGTCAATATCTATTCCTCGCAACAACTCTTCTCTTCGTGGTGAGTTGGATGCAAGCAATATTTTGTAGTCAGTTATTTTCATAACGCTTTGCGCAGTGCTATAAGTTTTGTCAACAGCTGTTCAAGTTGATCAAGAGGTAACATATTGGCTCCGTCAGATTTGGCCGTTGCAGGAGTTGGGTGAGTTTCTATAAATAGTCCATCTGCACCAACAGCAATAGCCGCTTTTGAAATAGTTTCAATCAATTCGGGTTGTCCTCCCGTCACACCCGACGACTGATTCGGCTGCTGCAGGCTGTGTGTAACGTCCATCACCACAGGGAAGCCAAACTTTTGCATGGCGGGAATGCCCCGATAATCTACAATTAAATCGTTGTATCCAAACGTGGAGCCTCTCTCGGTGAGCATCACATTATTGTTGCCCGAATCCACCACTTTTTGTGCTGCAAACTGCATGCTTTCGGCCGAAAGGAATTGTCCTTTCTTGATGTTTACAATCTTACCTGTTTTAGCTGCTGCAACCAATAGTTCTGTTTGACGACACAAGAAAGCGGGTATCTGCAACACATCAGCATATTCTGCCACCATAGTAGCTTCATGCGATTCGTGAATGTCCGTTACCACAGGTATGTCGAATGTAGTAGCTACTTTACGTAAAATCTTCAATGCTTTTTCGTCACCAATTCCAGTAAAAGAATCTACACGTGAACGGTTTGCTTTTCTGTACGATCCTTTAAAAACAAAGGGAATACCTAGTTTGTCAGTTATTGTTTTAATCTTTTCGGCAATGCTGAGTGCCATTTCTTCGTTTTCTATTACGCAGGGTCCCGCCATTAGAAAAAACGTTTCACTTTTGAAGTATGATAAATCCATCTTTTTGATACAATTTATAATTTTCTGCAAGATACAAAAAACCTTTTATTTTAGTGATTTGTATTTGGTACATTTAATGCCAGCAGTCTTTATTAAGAAATAGTGTAGGTCCAAAAAAAGGATGACAAAACAAATTTGTCATCCTTTTTATATGTTTTCATCTCACGAAGGAGGCGAAAATATTTCTTTTAATTGATGCCTAACTTAGCTTTCACAAAAGGGCTAGCATCTATGGCTGTTGGGCTATTGTATGCTATTGATCTTGCAGCGTAGTCTAAGATGTAAGTATATCCTTTTTCATCTCCTACAGCTTTAATTGCTTTTTGCATTTTGTCTTGCACAGGAGCAAGTAGTTTTTGTTGCAATTCTTCAATTTCTTTTTGGCTGTTTTGCATGAAAGCTTGGTATCTTTCTTCTATTTGTTGCATTTGTTTCTGACGATCCATTAGTAAAGCTTCGGTTACATCATCAGTAGAATTTTTGAATTCCTCCATTTTATTGTTGTACTCAGCTTCTAGTGCAGCAGCATTTTTCTTTACTTGTTCTTGCTTGGTGTTAAGTTGAGTTTCAATTGCACCTAACTCAGGCATCATTGCAAATATTTCTTGCGAATTGATATAGGCAATTTTAGTTTCCTGTGCCACTAATGCAAGTGGAGCAATTGCAAACATTAAGATAATTAATTTTTTAAGCATAATAGATTTTATTTGGTTTGTTTTATTTGTTACTTAATTTCGGTGGGCAAAGATAAATGTTTTATTTAGAATATCCTAACTTTGATAAAACTTCATTGCTGATGTCAATGTCGGGCGATGCAAATATCATTGAAGATGCAGAGGCTCTGTCAATCACTGCCTGATATCCATACATTAAAGCAATTTCTTTGATTGCGGTGTATATGGAGTCTTGAATAGGTTCAATTAATGATTGACGACGTTTAGACATTTCGCCTTCGGCTCCAAAATACTTGTTGCGCAGTTGTTGCAGTTCATTCTCTTTCGCAACAATAGCGTTCTCTCTTTTAGTCTTTTCGTCCGCTGAGAGTTTTGCTACACTTGCCTGAAAAGTCTTGTACATATTCTGTACATCTTTCTGCATTTTCTCAACTTCTTCTTGCCATAGTTTGCCAGTCTTTTCCAATTCCTGATTGGCTATTTCATAAGATGGAATGTTCTCAAGGATATACTCCATATCAACTAATGCATACTTCTGAGCAAAGCTACTTGATGCAATAGCAAAAAACAATCCGATAAATAATAATGTTTTCTTCATAATCTTTCAAACTTTAATTTGTTTAGTACTATTGACGAGCTAAAAGAGAAATCGTTTATAGTGGTACTTGTAAATTATGTTAATGATGTGTTGGTGTTAAAACTCTTGGCCAATAATAAAGTGGAATTGGCTACCGCCATTTTCTCTACCACTGCCAACTTTATCAAAACCATATGCCCAGTCAATACCCATCAATCCAATCATTGGGAGATGAATACGAGCACCTACACCAGCAGATCTTTTTAAATCGAAAGGATTAAAATCACCTACATTTTGCCAAGCATTACCTGCTTCAATAAATGCTACACCATAAATGGTTGAACTAGGTTCGAGAATGAAAGGGTATCTAAACTCAAGGCCCAGTCGGGTGTAAGCGCTTGCACCTCTGCCAATTGTACCGTTTTGATATCCACGCAGGGCTACGGTTTCAGTGGCATATTGTGATGAGTAACCCGACATGCCATCTCCACCCACATCAAATGTTTCGAAAACAGACTTTTTGTCTTTGTTGTAATAACCTAAGAATCCAAATTCTGCACGTGTTGCTAATACTGGAGTACGTTTAATGGCCATTGAAGAAAGAGGAGTGTAAGTTCTCATTTTGAACTTCCACTTATGGTATTCAAGCCATTGATATTTTTTTGAGTTCTCATATCCATTCTCATCTTTTGGCAAGTTCTTATAGTCCACTCCGTCCCACAGTGAGAAGGGAGGTGTTAAACTCACGTTGAAAGTGAATTGAGAGCCCATGCGGGTGTATAATGGATTGTCGATGGAGTTACGAGCCAATGTGAAGTTAAGCGTTACACTGTTACTTACACCATTTGGGATTAAGAAGTATCTCCAGTTTTTCATACGATATAATTGATATCCAAGTTCACCTTGTAAATAAAAGTAGTCATCGGGCCATGATAATCTTTTGCTATATCCAACCGATGCTCCAATTACCTCAAATACTTTGTCGGGGTCATATGAGTATTCTAGCATGTCTTGGTAACCACCACCGTAATTGCCATAACCACTACCATAGCCACCGTATCCACCGCCGTACCCGCCATAACCACCACCGTATCCTCCACCATACATTCCACCCATTCCATAAGGGTCTTGGTATGCTCTGTCGCTAATGTCAGACTGACGAGAGTAGAACGCACTCACTGAGAAACTGTTTGGGCGTTTGCGACCAAACCAAGGTTCTATAAATGAAAACTGGTAAGATTGGTAGTATTGTCCGTTAGTTTGTGCGCTCAATATAAGTGTTTGTCCTTCTCCTTGTGGGATGATACCACGATAGGAAGAGGGGTTGAGTAAGTTTTTGAGAGAGAAGTTGGTCAATTTCAAACTTAACTTACCCACAAGTCCTGTCATACCCCAACCAGCCGAAAATTCTATTTGGTCGTTTCCTTTAGATACTAGAGGGTAGGTTATATCAACTGTTCCCGATTCTGGGTCAGGTTGCACATCGGGTTGTAAATTCTCTGGATCGAAGTGACCTGTTTGTGCAATTTCGCGAATCGATCTAATCAACTGCTCTTTGCTAAACACTGCGCCTGGTTTTGTGCGAAGCTCTCTACGAATAACATCATCATAAAGTCTGTCGTTACCTTGAATCTTCACTCTTCTGATGGTGGCTTTGCTTCCTTCTATCACACGAAGTTCTAGGTCAACTGAGTCATTTGAAATATTTACTTCGATGGGGTCTATATCTGAAAATAGATATCCGTTATTTTGATAGATATTTATTGCTGCATCTTCGTCATTTTTAAGGCGCTCTTGCAGCTTCTTTTGATTGTAAACATCACCACGTTTCATATTCAATTCTCTGTCTAGTTGAAGAGAATTGTACTGAGTGTTACCCACCCATTGAATGCTACGTATAAAATATTTATTTCCTTCGTCAATTTTAATATCGATGTTGACAGTTTTATCGTCGTGACGATACACTGAGTCCCATACAATTTCTGCGTCTCTAAAGCCTAATTCGTGGTATTTGTCTAGAATTAGTTTCTTATCCGCTTCGTAATTGTCTTCAATAAATTTCTTTGTTCTGAACAGATTGATAAGTTTACCCTTTTCATTGGTCTTCTTCATGGTCCAAGCCAATTTACTATCTTTCAGTTCCTCGTTGCCAATAAAGTTGAGACTATTTACTTTTATCTTCTCTTTCTTATCAACGGTAATATCAAGAATCACCTGGTTTTTTTGTTCTGGATCAGGTTTCTCCATAATAGTCACTTCGGCATCGCCAAAAGCTTTTTCAGCAAAATAAGCCTGAATAATGGTTTTAGCTCTGTTCACTTGGTCTGGTGTAATTTGATTACCCTTTACCATCCCTATTTTTTTCTCAATGTCGTCGCGTTCGCCCTTCTTCATACCCGTGTAGTGGATATCCGAAATGCGTGGTCGGCCAGTAAGTCTAATTTCAAGCCACACTTTGTCTCCCTGAGTCTTTTCTACCAATATCTTAATATCAGCAAATAGTCCTTGTTTCCAAAATCTGTTTACAGCATAGGTCATTTCTTCTCCTGGAATAAGTATCTCTTGTCCTTCAGATAATCCCGAAAAATTAACCATCACAAAGGCTTGTTCTTCATACATTGTTCCTTCAAGACCTGTTACATTGATTTTTTCAATTGTATATTTCTTGGGTGTTGCTGTGTAGTTAATTGCTGGTGCCACAATGATACTATCTTCGGGATTAGTTGACACTGGCGGATTGTCCGTTACTGTCTGACCCAAAATATTTGCCTGAAAGGTAAAATAAAATATCACTATACCAATAAATGCTTTTTTCAACATTGTTTAATTTTTTCGTTTCTCTGTATTATGTTGCTACAGGTTGTTTAATTTATCTCTTTGCTCTTCTTCAATTTGTTCACTCGTTTTACCAAATCGTCTCTCTCTACATTGAAAGTCTGATATTGCTTTATACAAATGTTCTTCCCTGAAGTCGGGCCAATATGTATTTGTAAAATATAATTCGGCGTAGGCCAATTGCCAAAGCAGAAAGTTGCTTATTCGCTTCTCTCCACCCGTGCGTATTAGCAAGTCAGGGTCGGGAATTCCTTTTGTACTCAAATAATCTGACAACAGCTCTTCATTTAAATCACCTATTGTCAATTGTTTATTTTGAACATCCTCAACTATTTTTCTGGCTGCATGCGTAATTTCCCATTTCGAGGAATAGCTTAGTGCCAATACCAGCGTTATAATATTTCCGTCTCTTGTCTCTTCAATGCATTGTTTTAGAGCACATTTTGTTTTGTCTGGCAATCTATCATAATCACCAATGGCAAGCAATTGTACTCCTTGCTTTATCAGATCTGGTGTTTCTTTCACAATAGCGTGAACCATCAGCTCCATCAAAGCATCGACCTCTTCGTCAGGCCTATTCCAATTTTCAGTCGAAAAGGCATATATAGTGAGAAACTTCACATTGGCTTGTATTGCTGCTTCTACATTTTTGCGAACTGCCACAACCCCTTCTTGATGACCGTTTGCTCTGTTTAAGCCACGTTCTTTAGCCCATCGCCCATTGCCGTCCATGATAATGGCGATGTGTGAAGGTATTCGTTTGTTTTTTATTTTCTCTAATAAAGACATTCTCTATTTGTCCTTGACTTGTTTATACTGACACTAATGCTGCATGCAATATACATGCTTCTTAAAAGAAAAGCTCTATTTAATAAACAGCTTGTTGATACGTCCTTTCCAAATCTCCACTAATTGTGTTTGATTGGTCGAAGTTCCTCCAAATATCCAGATATTGTTCTTACTATCAATATTTACCGACTGATTTTTTCTGTTAGTAAAAATAGCAGGTAATGATTGCTTGCTACTTGGTGTTTCCCAAAACACGCCATAGTTGGTGGATGTGTAGAATACATTTTTATTATCTACAGAAGTTAGCAAGTATATTTTGTCATCGTAGTTGAACAATGTTGAGCCTGTAACATTAAATTTTGATTGCTTAGAGGTACTTGTTATTTTGTTTTCACTCTCTTGCAATAGCCAAACGCTTTGATTAACTACACCTTCTTTATTCATTCCTCCAGTTACAACTAAGTATTTTGCTGTGTAGATGAGAGGGTCTTTCACTATTGTAAAAGTGAAGTCCTCAATGGGGAAACCCGATGGAATTTCATTCAAAACATTCATTGATGAAAAGTCCATTGTTTTTGCAAATCTATATTTGTCATCATCTTTCACTATAGTCAAAATAGAATCATTGGTAAACGAGGGTAGTTGGCCAAAAATAGCTTTGATTGGATGGTCAGTTGATTTCATTGTCCAACTTACACCATTTTTAGAAAGATACAACTTGTTGTCTGTGTCTAAAGCAAACCAAGCTTCGTTTCCTTCAAGCGATTCGTTGCCTATCGATTTCAGTACAATATTTTGAGGCAATCCACTTAGCGGTTGATCCATCCATGTTTCTCCATCTGCAACAAGCGAAGTTGATAGTTGCAAGCTGTTATTTGTCTTGTAGTACGTGAAGAAATTGGTTTTGTTTGAAACCGTTACTTGATCACTCGGAACTGATATATAGTTGCTCTTTATATTTTGCCAAAATATTGTGTCTGGGTCTTGCTGATGAGTAGTAAGCTTGAATGTGTATGTTTTCTTAGTCTTTCCATCTTGTGCAAACACCTCTATCAGTTTCAATTTTTTCAACATCACAGAGTCTTGCATGTTCCAGATATATGAGCTGTCATTGTTCAAGTGAATTTTTATTCCACTTGCATTGTTAGTCGTAACACTCATACTAACATTCGTAACGTCAAACAAGTAAGGCAACGAGTCTTTGTTGAATATGATGGGAGCGGACGATACTTGATTAATTGAAAACTCTACCTTAGGCAACACATTTAAGCTGTCTTTGTTGGATGAGAGTTTTAGGGATGTTATTTGTGCGTCTGCTGAGTACTGATATTCTATCTCCTTGTTGTCTGAGTCTAAACAAGAACTCAAGATAAAAGTGGCCGCCACAAGCGTCAAATAGTAATAAAACCGGTTGGATATCATTTGTTTCAAAAAATTTGTATAATCTATTTAATCTGTGCAAAAGTATGAAGTTTTTCCTCTTCTACCATAGATAAATTAATATTTAATTTTAATTTCGAGTTATTTCGTTCTTTATATGATAATGAAGGGAATCTATATACTTTTTAGCATTTATGAATGAGCCACTTAGTATTGGAGCTCTAATGCCACAGCCAATCTTAATATCAGCTACTTCTACAAAAGCTTCATCCCAAATATTGTTTTCAATGAACGAAGAAATAAGAATATTGCCTCCTTCAATCATTATTGTTGCGATGTTTAAATCGAATATTTTATGGAGTATTTGGTCAATCACATTTTCATCGAAATTGATACAAATGCTTGTTACATTTTCAATAGTCGGGTAGGGGTTTAGTCCTGTAAAAACTATTGTGGGTGCATTATCGTCAAACAGGTGGCTGTTTGTTGGTAGCTTGCCTGTTTTGTCTATAACAATGCGCACAGGATTGTCACCATACCATTTGCGCGTATTCAATGTAGGGTTGTCCTTAAGTGCTGTGTTCGTTCCCACCATTATCCCCATATTTTGACTCCGTATTTTATGAACAAGGCATTGGGTAATGCTATTGGACAGTTTGAGTGGCGGGAGCTCGCGGTCTGATCTTTCATAATCAATGAATCCGTCTTTCGTTTGTGCCCATTTCAGAACCACATAGGGGCGTTTCTCTGTTTGGTTCACAAAGAATGACTCATTGAGCTGTCTTGCTTTTTCCTCAAGCACACCCACTGTTACATGGGCACCTGCATCTTCAAGCATCTGAATGCCTCGGCCAGCTACTTTTTCATTTGGGTCTCTGACAGCTATCACAACTCTTGGAATACATTTGCTAGCTATTAATTCTGCACAAGGCGGAGTTTTTCCGTAATGTGAGCAGGGTTCAAGCGAAACATACATAGTAGCTTCTTTTAATAGTGAGGCGTCCTTTACCGAGTTGATAGCATTTACTTCGGCGTGCCCTTCTCCTATTTTTCTGTGGTATCCCTCGCCAATAATGCTATTGTTGTGCACAATAACACTACCTACTAGTGGATTATTTTTTGTCGCTCCAATTCCTTTTTTCGCCAATTGCAAACAGCGCCACATATATTTTTCATCTACACCCATTTTTATTTATCTTTGTTGTTCAGTGTTTGCAAGATAAGCATATATTAAGCCTATCTTTGAAATCGCAAACAAACACTCGATAAGAGTAAAGCCAAGGCTTCGAAAACACTTGATGGTCTTGTTGCCTGATGGTTACATAGTAATAATAAAAAAGATTCCCAATGTTTGAAAATCCTGTTGATTACATTCGAACTCATTTATCCGATATCTTTACACTCGGAGAAATCAGAGCTTTCACCACCCTTATTCTTAAAGAGGAGTGCAATATATCTTTTTCAGATATTATTGCGTGCAAATTTACTGAATTATCTGACAACGAAAAACAAAATATAATTAGCATTGTACAACGTTTGCAAAACGGCGAACCTATACAATACATAATAGGTCACACAGAGTTCTATGGACTAGACTTTAAGGTGACACCCTCTGTATTAATTCCGCGTCCCGAGACAGAAGAGTTGATAGAGTGGATATTGTTGGAAACAAAGCAGCTGAATCCTCATATAGTAGATATTGGTACTGGCAGCGGATGCATAGCAATAGCGTTGGCAAAGAAAATGAAATATGCCACAGTTGATGCATGGGATGTGTCTGCGAAGGCATTAGAGGTGGCTAAGAACAATGCAATATCTAACAGTGTGTCAATCAAATTTACGGCAGTAGATGTGCTGAAGGAGCAAAGTTTCAACAAAAAGTTTGACATCATCGTTAGCAATCCTCCCTACATTAAGGATTGTGAGAAAGAGGTGATGAGCAAAAATGTTCTCGATTTTGAACCTCACCAAGCTCTATTTGTGTCTGACAATGATGCACTCATCTTTTATAACCGAATTGCAGATATAGCCATGCAACAGTTAAACACAAATGGATGGGTCTATTTTGAAATTAACCAAGCTAATGGGCTAGAAGTAGTGCAACTATTGCAAGCGAGGGGCTTTGTAGATGTAGAATTGAAGAAAGATATATCGGGCAACGACAGAATGGTGCGTGCAATGAAAGATTAAGAGAAACAATAATAACATGGAGGAACAAATACCTAAAATAATATCAGAATCAAAGGCCCTCAGCCGAATGGCTAATTTGTGCGCTAGAAGAGAATATTGTGTTCACGATATCGAAACAAAACTACAGCGCTACAATCTAGAGAATGATACCATCAAAAGCATCATTGCGAAACTAAAAAAAGAAAAATACATCGATGAGCTTCGTTTTACACGCAGTTTTATCAGAGATAAAATCCGTTTTAATAAATGGGGTAAAGTCAAAATAGAATATGCGCTAAGACAAAAGAGGATTCCAGAGAGTATTGTGAACGAGGCTTTCATGGATTTCACAGACAGCGACCTGAACGATTCTCTTCAAGAATTGCTACAAGCAAAATGGAAAACTATCAAAGCC
>UZAT01151190.1_pt1 | contig 10256 bp, 11 predicted proteins | sample 2160861 | NCBI WGS metagenome assembly UZAT01 (sample SAMEA5138306, study PRJEB28736) | viral metagenome | reverse complement strand
CCTCTCGACAACCGCAGCTCCAAAAACCCAGTTAAACTATGATGAAAAGAATTACTTGCCGCCAAAAGCCTTTATTGTGCTAAACCCGTTGATTTCGTCAACCTCCAAGCTGTCGCCATTGTTTGTAAACACCATTGAATACTCATGGCCACCAACCGTTGCTTTCCATGTAGGATTTGTCGGGGATGTATTATCATAGGTCAGGTTTGCTGGTCCATAATCAGGGTCGTCAACGAAGAACCAAAGGTCGCCAAGAGAGGACAGATTGATCAGCCCTTCGGTGCAAAAGATTTTCAGACGCGACCGAGGACCTTCCACTGGAGATGGAAGCTGATAATTCAGATAGCAGTGCAGGCGGTTTAAGCTATTGCCTGTAACCGCTGTCTGCAAAGGGTCGACAATGTGGTTGATACTCTTCATATCGTCACGAAGTTCTTTTGAACAACGAAGTACAACACGCAGTCTATTGAATCGCTCGTCAATATTTATATCTTCAATATTATCTACTGCATCGAAAGACATCGAAAGACGGAAATTGCCAAGACCACCCAGCTCAATACTGTGTCCGTTAAGGAGAAGCTGGTCAAACTGAGTTTGATAAGCACGCAGAGCGGCGTTCATCTGCTCTTCAGTTATACCTGCATCGTTGGCAGCCATTTCTACGAAATAGTTGCGGTCGAAAGTAGTGTAACGAACAGGAGCCAAACGGTACTCGTTACGCCCCTTAGCTGCATTGTAAGCGCAGAATTTCTTACAACGGATTTGTCCAGAATACTTGCTCATATTAGTGGTTACCGTTAAGGATTAATGACTTTTTTACTTCACGCAGTTTTGTCGTCATGTTTTTAGTTGGACGGCAGATAATACGCTGATTGTAAATGTCACGTGCAGTTACAGCAGCGAGCGAAGTCTTTGCCTTGCAATTAAAACCATAACGCAAATAAAAGAGGTTTCCAATAGGGAAAGAGTGACCATTAAGCAACATCTGCTTAATCTGCTTGTTGATTGCACCGATAGCAACCGAAGCGACTGCCTCAGAGAGTCCACTGTCGGCGGCAACGTGTTTCAGGAACACATCGCTGCTGATTGTGTTGTAGCGAACAACTCTCGTGACATACATTCGCTTTTCCTTAAAAGCAATGTTTTGCTTTTTAGAATTTAGAATTACAGCTGGCATAGAGAGAGATTTTTTTTGAGTTAAACAATATGTGAACTAACACGCCGCAAAGATAGCGTTTAGTTTATTTCTGTGCAATAGCATTACGTTTTTTTAACGTACAATTTTGCTTATTTCCTATGTTTCCATGATGTCCATTGTTTCATGCGAATTCTCGTGAAAGTTCGCTCAAATTGTCGCCATTCTTCGCTCTATAAATTACAAAAGTTAAGTCAAACTTACATTAGGTAATTACTAAAGTGAATATATACCTAAGTATTCCAATTCTTTAGGTAGTATATTATACTTAGATAAGCGACATTTGCGATTTATTGTGTGAAATAATGGAAATAATGGAAACATCTTGTCGTTAAAAAGACAAAAAAAAAAAAAAACGGTTGTTAAAAGTTAAAACATTTTGTCGTTTGAACGAAACCGCTTACCTTTGCGGCGATTTCTTGCAAGAATCACAGTATTAACGTAAACATTAAGAATCATGAGCAAAGTAGTAAAAGGGTCGGCACTTATCGACGACTTCGGAGGTGTGACATTCACCCCCTACGATTCCAATCCAGCGGAGAATTCTCCCTGGGTGGTACTCGCGACTTCCTCTGCTGGTAAACTCCAGTGCACAAAGAAGAAGGTCAATCTTGTTGTGACTATCAACCGCCCAGCCCAAGTGCAGGAGGTTATTAGTTTGCTACAAAGACAAGCATCCCAGCTGATATCGGAACTTGTCAAAACATCAGTCCAAAAAAAATACCAAAAAACCGAACACAAAAGATGAAAAGAATCGAAAATTTACGTCAGTTCTTAGACGAACTGCAAGAGAACATGGCTAACCTTATAGGTGGTTTCTATGGCATTATTGTCATAGAGGGTGAAATTAAGTCAGCATTTTACGAAGCGCCCGATTTGGAAACGAAGAATCTCGTCATTCAGGACGCTCAAAATGTAGTAACAAGTTCCCGTAAAATGATAGAGGACGCAACAATAACCAACAAGGATGTTGGCGGCCGATTGAAAAACTATCCTGAAGATGGCAAGAAACACGCAGTCCAAGAACATTTGAAACTGAGGGAGCGTGTTCTTATTGATATAGAAGCCTATATCATTTCTATTGAAAGCCAAATAAACGAACTGAAAAATGAAATTTAGTTATTTTGCATCAATCAAAAGCAAGCAGTGTCGGCAGCTATCCGTTGCCGAACTGCTTGACACGCTGAGAGTGCCAGCTTTGAAAATGATGGCAGATGGCATCAAAGATGCCCTTCAACGTGGAGACGAGACGGCGGCTAACAATCTGAAAAGTCAGCTGCCAGTCGTAGTTCTTAACGAGCTTTACGAGCAGAACGCCCCAAGAAAGCAGGGCAGTGGTCAGCTGACTGGTATTGTCATGATCGATTATGACTACTGCGAAAACGAAGAGCAACTTGATGAACTTTGTTCGGAAATTGTTACTTTGGCTGCAACCCATCCTGTTTTGAAGGAGCACATCGTTGCTGCTCATATTTCGCCTCGTCGTCATGGTGTGCACGTTTGGTATTCATGGCTACCCGACTGTCATAACATAAAGGAATGTCATGCCAAATTTGCTGAATTAGCAGACCTCCCCAATTATGACGAGGGCTGCAATGATAGTAGCCGTTGCAGCTATGTCGTACCTTTCGATTACTTTTTCGTTCACAATTGGACGGCAATGGATCATAGCGAAGCCGCCGCCGCCCTGCAAAAATCATTAACAAACAATGGCAGAAATATTAAACCAAATGCCGCCGCAACAACTGCTGCAGCTGGCAGCTTGTTCGACATCGCTTGCAGTGGGAATTCTGATTCTCCTGCTGTGGTGGGTGTGGGAGTGGGGCCAAAGGTAGAGCATCCCACAAAGTATGAAGGTATCGAGTATGAGCGCATTTTCAAAGAGCTCGTAATCAAATGTGCACCTGCGTCTAAACTTGACGATAACGGCAATGTCATGCAGGGCGCAAGGGACAACACGCTTTTCAAAGTGGTGTGCTTGTTCAGGTACATTTGCGACAACAATCCCGACTGGGTGTGTGAATACCTACCCGACTGGGCTTTGGACTTAGACAAAGAACAGCCAGGTCGTTGTCGTAAACTTGTAGAAAGTGCTTGCAGTCGTGGGCTTTCATTCACAACGCCACGCACGTTGGCAATGACTATCGCAAGCCTAAAGGAAAGCGAAGAAAGCGAGCAGGTAAGCGACAGCGAACAGCAGCGCTATGTGAAGGAACTGAATAACATAGAGGCAGGCATGCGAAAATTCTTTGAACTGCCAGCAGAACTGCCTCCTGTTTTCAAGGAAATCACAGCATCATTTCCTTTTGCATGGAAACCCGCCGCCGTTCTTTCACTGCTGCCCATGCTGGGAACAATTATGTCGAGAATCAGAGGCACGTATTTGGACAAGCGTGTTCACTCGCCGTCTTTTCAGACTGTCATTGAAGCCAAGTTTGGACGAGGAAAGGGCAACATCACTGACCTTGCCAAGATGGTGCTGGAACCTTTGGAAATTGCCGACGAGGTAGGCAACAACGAACTGAACATCTACAACGCAACTGTGGAGAAAAGCAATGGCACTGAAAAACTGCCCGACAAGCCTGATGTTTGCGTCCGCAAAATCACTGGCGACTTTACGGTCGCTGGTTTTGAAGAGGTGCTCAATACAAGCAAAGGTCTGCACATTTGGTGTGGAACTTCGGAAATAGACGAAGTCCGAAAGATATGGGCGGCTGTTAGTCACATTCTACGCAAAGCCTATGACAATGACATGTACGGTCGTAGTTTGCAGAGCACAAAAACATTCAGAGGCGAGCGTCCTGTGTTTTTCAACACATTGCTATGCGGGACATCGAGAGCCATTAACCGATGCTATGCAGACCCCGAAGATGGACTTGTTAGCCGCACCTTGTTTTTCAAACTGATGCTTGACGACGAGCACATGCCTGTGGTCAAAATGCAGCCAAGCACAAGAAACCGACTGAACGCTCTTGTCAAAAAGCTGCATGACAGTTACTCGCTATCACCTGAAGGAAAGCCAGTGCCTCAATCGCATTTCAACCTCGATTTTGTAAACCGAGCCTTGAAAACGTGGTTGGCTAAGCAATACCAAGAAAGCGTCAGAACTGGTAACTCAGCAAGGGACAGCTTCAGGCGAAGAGATGCCGTCAATGGCTTTCGTGCGGCTTTGGTTGCAACTGCAATCTATAGCTGCATGGGCGTAAAGCTGAAAGACAAGGAAAAGAAAGTCATCACGAACTTTGCCCTTTGGGTTGCTAACTATGGCATTGAAATGCATCTGCTCAAATACGGAAAGGTGCTGAATCGCTACGATAGCGAAGATGCAGGCGAAGATGTAGCGCCAGCAGTTGACATCTTGCAGCAATTCCCTAAAACATTCACAATCCGAGAAGCCTACAAAATCCTATCAGGACGAAGTGAAAATGCAGTCCGAATCATATTGTCAAGACTGCTGGCTTCAGGTTATTTAGTTTCAGAAGAACGTGGTCTTTATTCAAAAAAGTAACATGGAAATTTTAGCAACAATCAAAAACGTGCTGCCTGTAGTAAGTGGTAGCAACGACCGTGGCGAGTACACTATTCAGCCACTCGAAATTGAGATACAAGAATCTTACATGAAAGCGGATGGTTCAAATTCCATTATATCCCATGCGCTGTTGGTTGACCTTGTTGGCGAAAACGCCAAAGGTTTCAACCTGCCAGTGGGAACTAGAGTGAAAATGAACCTGCGCTTCATGTTGAGAGAATATCAAGGTAAGAAATACCAACGTATTTCATCAAGTTACATCTATTGCGTATAGTATGCTGCTGATAACATTCATCCAAGAATACGCCGACTGCTATAGGGGAATCCTTTCGGATAGCGAAAAGCCCGATGGTTACATCTGCGACATTCTCTATCCCAAAAGGTATCCTATCACATATAGAGGCGAAAAGGTAGCCTTTGAAGGTGTGTTCAAACTGAAATACACCTTCGACGATGGCTACTTCTCTCCGTCGCTAATCGTGAACCGAAAGCAAGTGCGGCTACACATAGCGCAAACGCTATTGACTGAACCAACATATCCATACGCACGACTGTATTTGTGTCGTTTCAATGAGCAGCGCAAATATGCGGTGCCTTTGAAAAAAGCACAGTGGGACTTAAAGGCAAAGCAGCTATTTGTGTCGGCACAAACCTGCAAGGTTCAGTTCGACATATCGCAAACGATAGAGGATAATTTCTTCAAACCTGACGAAGAGGAAGAAGAAATCGACCTTTGGGACGAAGACGAGGAATAATGTTTCTAATGTTTCCATTATTTCCAATGTTTCAAGCCAATCATTTTGCTAAACGCAGGATGGTTGGCTTTCATTCAGTTCGACACCCATCTGCTCGAAAACACCTCTTTCCTGCGACTGAAAAGACTCACCATCGGCTACGACATTCCACAGAAATACCTGAAGACGCTGAAATTTGTTCACGGCATCAACCTCTATGCCAGCGGACGCAACCTGCTTACCTTCACCAAATACACAGGCTACGACCCAGAACCCGATGTCAACATCATCACATTCAATCACCCCAACACCCGAGAATATTCCTTCGGAGTGGAAATCACATTCTGACCATTTACCCATGACTCCATTCAAAAAACTCTGTTTCCTCTGTCTTCTCTGTGCCCTCTGTGCTTCCTGCAATATGGACGTACAACCCGAAGGACAGATTTCCGACACACAGGCCCTCGACAGTTACAGGGATTGCCGCAACTTCTGGACAGGGCTCTATGCCCTGATGCGCAACGTCACATCGGGCAACCACGTCATTCTTTCCGATATCCAGCTCGACGATTTCCATGCCGTCATGGGGAATGGCAACCGACTCATGGATATCTACAACGGAAACATTTATCCCAACACTGAAGAGGTCACGGACATCTACGCTTCCTACTACGCACTCATTGCTCAATGCAATTTCTTCATCGATGGTGTGCCGCTGACTGTGCAACGTCATAATTTCCCCTCCACACAAACTGACTCACTCCTGAGCTGCATGGCTGATGCTTACTTCTTCCGATCATACGCCTACAGCCAGTTGGCAAACCTCTTCTGCAGCAGTTATATCCATTCCGACATTAACCAGACAGCCAGCGGACTCTCGCTGGTCACAGCCTACAAGCCCAGCAGCGACAATAGTTCTTATCCTGGACGTAGCACCCTGCAGCAAACTTACCTGCTCATCATGGCCGACTTGCAACAGGCTTACCTGCTCAAAACACAGTCGGGCATCACTTCCCCAGACAACTACTACGTCTCCACTGCTGCCATCCAAACCCTCCAAGCACGCATCCTGCTGGCTATGGGTGACAACAAGCGTGCTGCAGAAGTAGCTTCCGCCCTGATTGACAGCGGACAATATCCCCTCGCCTCGGCTGCTGACTTCGCCAAGTTGTGGAAACAGGACGAAGGCAGCGAAATCATCTGGCGAGTGCAGGCTGACTATAATTACCACGGACTGCCCACAGGCAGCGCATTCATGTCGAACAGCCATCATGCCGCCGACTATATCCCCACTAACGACGTGGTCTATCTCTACGAACTGAACGACTGCCGATGGGATGCCTACTTCGCCGAATGTTCCATCAACAACACGGGCGGAGAGGGCAAGGTGTTCCGCTTGGCAAAGCACCCAGGCAACCCCGACATCTACGGCACCAGTGCACAGTCGAACTTCGTCAATATGGCTAAACCCTTCCGTTCAGCCGAACTCTACCTCATCGCAGCAGAGGCTTACGACAACTTGAAGCAGACAGAAAAGGCACAAGCCTACCTGCGTCCGCTCGTCACCGCACGCCTTGATGCTGGCTACTACGCTGCCAATGTGGCTCCTCTCACGGGAACGATGCTCACCGAATATATCCGAGACGAGCGACACCGCGAACTCCTGGCAGAAGGGCACCGACTGGCTGACCTGAAACGCTGGAACACAGGATTCGTCCGAGGCGAAGCACAGGAATGTTGGGACTTCGACACCCAAAACTGCGAACCCCTGCTGTTTCACACCAACCTGCACCTCAGTTACTCCGCCGACGACTACCGTCTGCTGTGGCCCATCCCTGCCGACGAATTCAACGTAAACCCACAAATCAAAGGTCAACAAAACCCAGGCTATTTTTAATCACGAAACTCCACAAAAATCGTCATAACGTTATAACGTCATAACGAATAAACATCAACCCCTCGACATGAAACATCTCTGTGCCCTCCTTCTTCTCTGTGCCCTCTATGCCTCCTGCCAGAAGGGAGACACTTACAACACCGCACCATCCACCGTCCAGATGGGCACAGCCACCTACACGTTCAAGGAAAGCAAAGGCATCTTCCGCATCCCCATCTCCGTCGCAGGAGAACAGAACGGCCCCATCCGTGTAGAAATTGCCGTGACAGCCAGCAGCAGCCAGACAGCCATCGAGGACCAGCATTTCTACATCACCAGCAAAACTTTCAATATCCCCGCCGACAAACAAACCGTCAACATAGAAATCTGGGCAATAGACGACCACACCATCAACACCGCCCGCACCTTCACCCTGCAAATCGTCCATGCCGACGGAGCCGAGATTTCCACCACTCAGTCCACCTGCCACGTCACGCTGCTTGACAACGACCAGATACCCTACGAAAGTCTGCAAGGCATCTGGAATGTGGAAGCCACCGACGTAAGCGGCGACGACTACACCCGCCAAACCTGGCAAACCCACGTCACCCCCTACGACGAAGGTGACACCCACTACGGCAAACAACTCGCCATGCGAGGCTGGATGGCAAACGGATACGAATATGACTTCATCACCATGCCCCTCAACTTCCGTTACAACCAGCAAACGGGTACCGTCTCCCTGGGCATAGCCCTCGGCGAAACCATTGCCGACTCTGTCAATTTCTCCGGCACTACCGACACATCCGACCCCGACTTCCTCTGCCACGTCGTCTCAGCAGGACTCAGCACCACCTACCTCACCAAGGGAGAAATCACTGGCCACATCAACCCCACTGGCGACACCATCGTCTTCGAGGCAGGAATGCCTCTCACAGGCATCATCTACAACAGCCAGGGCAAATCCATCGCCACCTGGATGGAACAAGACAGCATCATCATGACCATGAAAAAGTTTTAACCCCTCATCGTCATAACGCCATAACGTCAAAACGAATAAACGAATAAACATCCCCCCCCAACATGAAACACCTCTGTGCCCTCCTTCTCCTCTGTGCCCTGTGTGCTTCCGTTTTCGCGGAGCATCGCACCATGGAACAAGCCCAGCAAATTGCTGCAGACTTCACAGGTACCACCCCCGACGCACTCACTCCCGTCAACAATGTGAAGCAAGCCAAGGGCAGGACAGGCAGCGACCAGCCAGCCTATTACATTTTCAACAGTCACCCTGGCTACGTCATCGTCAGCAGCGACGAGCAATATCTGCCTATCCTGGGCTACAACACCACCGACACCTTCGACCCCACCAACCTGCCCGACGGCCTCAACTATTGGCTTGAGTTTCTGAAAGAAGAGTCTCTCTCCCTAACCCCTTCCGCAATGGAGGGAAAAGACAAAGAGCAAGGAGTGTCGGTTTCGCCTCTCCTCACTTCCCGCTGGGGACAAGATTCCCCCTTCAACGACCAAGTGCCAGTCCCCTACACCCAAAACACAAGCACCTATAAAGGCCATGCCACAGCAGGCTGCATCGCCACAGCCCTTGCACAAATCATGGCGTACTGGCAATACCCTTCACGAGGTCAAGGGGGTACATACACCAACAGCAACTACACCTCGGCTACCGTCAATTTCAGCGAACAAACTTACAATTGGAACAATATCCGCAACAACTATGGCTACTACCTCAACGACTACGGACGAACCATGAATGCTTACTACACCGACACCGAAGCCCGCGAAGTAGCCAAACTCTGCTACCACATCGGCGTAGCGGTTGACATGAAATGGAACACCGACGGAAAGGGCACATCTGCCGCCACCGACGGTAAATCCCTACGCGCCCTTATCCGACACTTCGGCTACAATCCTTACGCTTACCTCCAGCAACGCGACATCCTCAGTCCTGGCGCCTTCAGGTCCCTCCTTCTTGGCGAACTGCAGGCTGGCCGTCCCATCCCTTATTCTGGCAACTCATCTCCCGACGGAAGGACTTTCGGTCATTATTTCATCCTTGACGGCTACGACGCAAACACCCAACTTTTCCACATCAACTGGGGCTGGCGTGGACTCCACAACGGTTACTTCGCCCTCAGTGCGCTGCAGCCAGGGAGCGACGGCGACGGGGCAGGACTGGGCAACTACAACTATAACCAGAATGCCCTGATTGGCGTACAGCCCACCGAAGCCTACCTTGAATATGCCCCAGCCTTCAGAACAAGCCACTACACCGTGGTGACACCCTCCTTTGACCGAGGCGGCGGCTACAACAACTGTGCCCGCATCAATGCCCACGATCTCACCTGCCACGATGCCTGTTTCACAGGAACCTTCGGACTTGCCCTCTACGACACAAACGGCAATTACGAGACAGGACAATACACCTCCATCAACGGCTTCAACGACGGCACCAGTTTCGACTACATCACCTTCAGCACACCTCCCTTCAACAAACTCATCCCCTTCGGCACCCACACCATGCGGTTCGTGGCCCGCAGCGACGACGGCACGCTCTACCCCATCCATGCCACCTACGGTCAGTCCGACTGTTGGAAGGTAGTGGTCACCCCTGGAGCCACCAACCGTGACCCAGGCACCGTCACCGTCACCCCCCTTCCGCCCATCAATCCCGAACTGGCAGGTATCAGCGGTGTTGAGCAAGACACCCCCACTCCCCTCCGCACCGAATACTACACTCTCAGCGGCATCCGTCTCTCAGCACCCCGTGCAGGACTCATCATCCGGCGTGATATCTATTCAAACGGAACGGTCAAGACCCGAAAGATGCTCAGCAAATAATCACAACCTTTCACCCTCTACCACCCTCGCCCTAAAAAATCCTCCCCCTAGAGGGGGAGTTAGAGG
>UZAT01264808.1_pt1 | contig 10275 bp, 11 predicted proteins | sample 2160861 | NCBI WGS metagenome assembly UZAT01 (sample SAMEA5138306, study PRJEB28736) | viral metagenome | reverse complement strand
TCCGCATCTTCGGAAACGATTTCCTAAAAAACGGAAGTGAGCAAAAAAAGGGCGAATAAGTGGGCTTTTAACTTGGCAATAAAAAAAAGAATTAAACGCTATTGTTTTTAAGAAAAGAAAGTATCATGCTGATATACAGCCATATACTTTCTTTTATGATTTTCAAATTAAAAAGCAAAAAGGGCGTAAATCAAATAACCATCAAATAAAAAGTAAGCTATAAAGTGAGCTTTGAAGTTGACATAAGGAATGTGCAATAAATGCACATTGCAACTCGGTTTAAGTGCGATTACCCCCCTCAAAATGGGTTACCTTTGGCACTTAAACGAGAAAAAATACTCGTTTAGGGAATAAACCGTTACAAACTGTCACGCTTCGGAGTATATATAAGAATAGGGAACTTGCAACATAAGGCGTAAGGTTGCAAGAAAGGTTGCAAGCATCATCGGGAAGTTAACTTCCCAAACAAAAAAGCGAGGTGTTACCCTCGCTCTCTCTAATTAACCATCTTAGTGTGGTTTAGGATATATGCTATCTGCTTCTCGCAGTACCCAGTTCTGGCAGCTATGAGCCTATAGATGTGGGTTCTGCTGATGGCGTTATACACCTCGCCATATAGGGCGCGTAACTCATTATCTATTGAGTGTACCTCGTTGTGGTCATTGATAACTCGTATTGGTATATCGTCTTTAACTCTATGCTTGTTCATAATGCACTCCCACCTTTAGGCGCAAGCGCTTCGTAGCAGAGCCTAATCGTTGCCGTGTGTCGCACTTGCACCTACCTCCGTGGGTGGAGCAATAGGTGGCTCTGCAACGCTCGGGAACTCATCCCAATAACAATAGATTAAATCCTCCATAGATGCATTAGTGTCATTCTGCGCTTTCGCATCTGCCGTAGCGATGCACGAAAGTAAAACAACATAGTTAACAATGATTAGAAGTTGATACCAAATGACCCACCAAAGCCAGCGTATGGTTGCCAGCCCATAGGTGTTATGCCATATCCGCCTTGAACACCGAGCATGAAGCTCCACCTCTTGCGTGTCGTGATGCTCTCTGTGGCATTTATATATACCGTTTGGGGATATACCTCTACACTCTTGAGATAAGGGTTAAAACCGCCTATAACCACTCGATAATCTCTGCTCTTGTACTCGCGCTCCTCGATAGGCACATTTACATACACCGTATCGTGGATGGTGTCACGCACGATGATAGGCACTTCTACACGCTCGGTGCGGACAACAACCCTCTTTACCTCCTGTGGGTAATACTCGCGTATGGTGTCACGCACAATGATTGTGTCACGCTCCACCTCGATGCGCACAATATCTGTGCGCATCGTGCTTCTACCGAAGAAGAACGCACCCACAACACAGCCCACGAAGATGATGAGAGCGAGTATTGCTATGAGCTTATTTGCATCCATAGTTCAGTCGTTTATACGCCACTGAGCAAATTTCTCACGATGCTCCAAGTAGTCATAGTCGTACTGATGCTCGAAAGCCTCACGCTCAAAGCTGATGCCACGATAGGCGGTGCTTGTGTGGAATACCAAGCGATACAACCACTCCACAAAGTAGAGGATGTAGAAGAAGATATACCCAAGCTCACGCATCTGTGCCGTGTGGATGTTCTCATGGTTGTAGTCGTGCGGAGTCATCTTGTGAGGCTTACGCACGAAGCAAATACCAAAGAGGTTGATTGCCTTAAACCCCTTGAAGGGTATCCATTTGTTGTGAATTACTCTCATAGCTCTATTTTATGATTACGGTAGTCACTGATGAAGGCCTCCCACGCAGCATCTATATCCTTGCTGTGTGGCTCTATGCCCTTGTCTATTCTCACCATCTCCACAACCACAGGCTTCATAATATCGGCATTGGTGGTGGTAATACGGCTTGTGGACTGCACACCGCTACGCTCCGACACTAAGTCTATGTATCTAACCATATACTCGGTCTTGGTGCGTAGGTAGCGCGAGAGCAACGATATGAGGTTGTTTGCCCCATGATGCTGATACCTGTGCAACTTAACGAATATCTCCTTGTACTCGTCAACTGCGTTCTTCTCCTTTTTCATAGCTATTCTATTGTGATGGTTATATCATCCGCACCTTTGAGGATGTCATACAATCTCTTAAGCGTGTTCATCGAGTTAAGCACCTGTCCCTTCACTCTATTTTCCCCGCAAAGAATACACCCACTCGAGTGGTCCGCGGTGTTCCCTGCGTGTATCATGATGCCCTCAAAGTGTGGCACATTGAGCAATCTCGGTAGATAACCCTTGCACCAAGCATAGGATGCACGCTGCGAGAACTTGGGGGACTGCACATCCATAGTCACCTTATATGTACCATAGGGAATAGCTGTCTGCCCCGCAACCTTACCCTCGCCAACATCGTTAAGGTCGCCATCCTTGTTTAGGTCACGCACCTTGTCTTCCAAGGTGTCGCAGAAATAATGGTTGTCGATATACAACTTACCTATCGTATAAGTATCGCGCAATGCTATGCGCTTAAGTAGTAGCTTCATATCTTCGTTGAATTAAAGTTATACCTAAAGTTCGTCAATCTCTGGGAGCATATACTGAACTATTGTGCGTGCCTCCATGAGCTTATCCTTGACCTTAGCTTCGTCAATGCTCCTCTCGTCAAAGTCCGCTACGATGTTACCCTTCCACACGCCATCATCCTTCATGCGTACAGCACACATCTTATCTGTGCCTATGTTGTGCATCACGGAGCGTGCTCTGCCATCCTTGACTGATGCCTGACTACTCCAATAGAGGAAGTCGTTGCTCTCCAGCTCTACGACAAAACCTGGGAGGTGGCTAATAGGCATGCGGTGTACCATGGGCATTATGCTTATCATCCCCTCACTCAGCACCTCATATTGCACGCTGATGAACTTCGCCCTATCCAGAGGATGCGGTTGTACGATATATACTCTCAATGCCCCATCGAGGTTATGGAGCAAGCCCCACAGCTCACGATATATCATCTGTGAGGCAACCTTCTCCTGCTTGCGTGACTCCTTATCTTCCTCCTCACGCTTTTTCAGCCGAGCATCTGTCTCCTTGTTCTTCGTCTGCTGGTTGTACTGAAACCAACCTAAGACGATAACACCTAATGCAGTTATTACCGCTGCTATTCCCTGCCAATCCATTACTCTTTACTCTCCTTTCTAATTTTCTATATTGCATCGACCATCAGCTTTGTTAGAGCCTTATTCTTGTTGTTTGAATTGTTTTACATCGGCTCGATAAAGTTCTGAGATACACAATCCCAAAATCCCTCGACACCATCGGATAGTCGTTTGCATGGGTAATAATCAATAATCGGTGTATCACCATTGGTGATGCGGAAGAAGTACACTCTACCTTGATAGTTCTTCGTCAACGACCCTGAAGCAGCTCTATAACCGCCCAATACCACGGTATTAGGTGTGGTAAATGTTGATTTTGTGAATGAACCACTTGTAAAGTTAAAGTTGACATTACCACTCTTAATAATTGTATAGTTCGTGTTGGTGTTATTGGTTGACAATCCCTTATAGTATGCACCAAAACGCCAAGCACCACCACTCGACATATAAGCAGTCACAGATGCTGTATGAGGGTTTGTCACGATACCGTATAGATAAGGTGTACCACTGCTCTCGCTACGCTTGAACATAACCTCTAATGTATATGTGCTCTTGACGATACCAAGGTCGTAGAGCTTGTTTTTAGAGAATGTAACATAGTCGATAAGCTCATAGTCTGATGTAGCCTTTATCTCTGCACCGGCTATGAAGTCCTCGCCTGTGCCATTGTTGGCGAAGAATGTGCCCGACACACTATCAAGCATACCTATCTTACCATCACTATCGCGCTTGCATGCGTGTAGTTCCATGACCACCTCGCCTGTCTGCTTGGTAATCTTAAACCCGCGTGTCTTGCAATGGCAATACATTGTGGCACTTGTATTTGAGTTACGCGCAAAGAGATACAACGGCAAATCTGGCAATGCTGTGAATGGGAGCGCCTCGGTCAAACCATCAATATCGACATTACCCTTCTGCAACTTCACCATATATCTGTTACCAGCACCGCTGGCGTTCTCCGAGTTGTTATGACCAAAGCGGTAATAAGCATTGGTACCATGAATACTATACCATATACCATTAGTGCCATCGCTTGCACCAAACAGAACCTTATCTGCACTTGTTGACGATGTGCGGATATAGTCTGCCTCAATAACATCATCCTCCTGCACCACATAGCCAAGGTTGATATGCTGCTCGCCTGTCGCCTCGATATATGTTAGGCGCGTGTATGTTTCTGTGACATCCTCAGGCACACGGCAGTGCATGCCAAAGGCAAACATATAGTCAGATAATACCATGCGCTTAGGCGTGATGGTCACACGCCCTGTGATGCTATTCTCGCCCACGAAGGACATCGCCAAAGGGGTATGCTCCACAGGTGTGACAGTAGCCTCGACAGGTGTATGGGTACTACTTATCGTAGCACCTATACCCTGCTGTGGCGTGGTTATCTTTGGAAATATACATCCCATACTATACTACCTCAATACCTGTTGGAATTTGTGGCGTAACCTCTACTCTGGTCTTGCCACCCTGCGTTGGGATGCCTGACACTTTAAGCACCGCCATAAGCTCGGATGCCTTACCTGTAGCTCTTGTATCTACAAGGCACTCATACTGCCCAGAGCCAAGAGATGTCACATCTGGGTCACTCTTTGACACCTTGTACTCACCCTTACCAATGAATGTTACCTCAAAGTCAAGATTATCCAAGTTGTACTCAGTCCCCGATGTACCAACAAGAGGTGTCATCTGGATGATTATCTGAGCCTGTGTACCCTCGCCCACCTGAAATTTTGTTGTTTCCTCTGCCATAGTTTAATTATTTATAAATCTTCCACTCTCCGTATATTGTGCCTGCGAACTTGAAGAACACCAACTCGCACAAGCATCGTGTATCAAATGATGGTGCTATGCCATCCTTCCATACTATCGTATCGTTGATTGTGAGGTTGGCACTTGTAGGCAAGCTAAAGCGTATCATCCACTTGTTATCGTAGCCATCGCTACCACCCACCAATGTTGGCAAGGTGTAGCTCTCCATGCTCATAGCAATCCAATACATGATATTCGGCGATATGCTTGCTGTATTAGCACCGATGTTCATTATAGGTGTCGCCGATGCTATCTCTGTAGGGATATCCACTCTTGCCTCGCGCGAGGAATAGCGCACCTCGTTATAATCTATCTCGCCATAGTACTCCATGCCCTCGTAGAGGAATGAGAAGTAGATGAAGTCATCCTCGTAGCAGTACTGCATGGCGCACACACCGCGCATAGGCGATGCCGAGTCACCTGTCTTGATAAATACAGGTCTATTCTCGCTTAGAGCCTTGGAAATCTCGCCACCAAGCAAATCATTAGGCGATATATCCATGAGTAGCGTATCTTGGTATGAAGCAAAGTCACCAGCATTGAATGATTGAATAATATAAGGTGCTTTAATCTGCTGCACATCCTCCTCGATACGCTCGATGTTACGCTCGTTATCGCGTATGCGACCCTCAGCATTGAACGCATAGACTATATCTGACTTGAAAGGTGTAGATACATCATTGCTTAACGCCTCCTCTGTTCCCCAATCATTCGCCCAATAGGAGAGCTGTATAGGGTCATCATCTGCGTATATAGGCTCTCCACGCTGATACACAAAGAGCGATGTTGCGATATGCTCAAGGAAGCTCTCCACATCATCATAATTCGTATCTTTGACGTAGATAGTCCTATTGCCCATAATACACATCTCACCATTTGCGAGTGTGCGATTTGCCTTGTCTACCTTGGTGTAGGTGTCACACATAGCATGGAGGCCCGCTGTAGTAGGTAACGCTGCTGAGAATTGCTGCGCTGCGCTATCGTATGACCACTCCAATGACTGCAAATAGATGGTGTTGAAGCGAATGATGACTCCCTCGGATGAAATCTCATCATACACACCCCCTACGCCCTGCATGCCCATAGGGAAGTACTTGCCAACCTCAGGAAGCGACAAGGTATGCTCCTCGTAGTCGTGGTACTCGCCATCGTGTATGCGCGAGTGTCGTAGGTTGACACAACAACTACCGAGGTAGTCCTTATGGCATACAACAGCCATGTACGCTGCGTTATATGGTGTTGTAATCGCCGATGATACATTTAGAGCGCTACCAATAGTGATGTTACCTGTGCTTATCTTTGTCATCGAGCTATTATAGATAGCATAGGTTATCGTGTTAGCACCATTGGCTACATCCTTGAGCCAGTAATCAGTATTTGGCAACACCTTGAATGTATCGACATAGTACACATAGGATGTGCTTAGTGTACCATCGTTATTGAGTACGCCATTCTTAGCTCTTGCCCTTGAGAAGTTATTAAACCCTACGGTCTTGATGCCATGCACGCTCATGCCCTTAATCGTAGGCTCTGAGTATGCATAGTATGATAGCGGATATAACGCTCTGAAATCCTCTACGGATGTTGGCTCATTGCCCGCACCAAACATCTCGGTAAGGTCAAAGAGGCACATACGCAAGCGCACCTCTGTCCCCTGAGGGCATACATTCACAAAGTCAAAGGTCTTATCTATGCGGAAGTAGATAAGCGATGATATTGTAGGTGTGAATATCTTATTTACCTCAGTAAACACACTACCAATATAGATACCTACACCTTTGTAGTATCTATCCGCAAGCAATAGGTATTTATGACCTACAGTAGGGTAAAGGTCGGGCTTTATCTGCCATCGTGTTGAGCCACTTGTGTAGTTGGCACTGCGCGATAGGTTTTGAATAACAATCTCGTTGGTGTCGGCATCGTAGAATGTTGTCGCTCCCTCGAAATTCTCGCGCGTAGGGATAGACGCTATCTTCTGTGACCAGATGATAGAGTTGCCCTTGATTGTGCGTATAACAGCACTCTCATCGCGTACAGACTTGTTATTTGCCGTAGGTCGATATGCAAACTCCTCGGCGGTAGGTTGCAACACACCTGTAAGGTCGTTAGCCATGCCTACACTATCCTCCTTGGTCACATAGTTGCTGAGGGTGGTCTTGACATCGTTAGCTGTAGCCAAACCATCATCCTTGCCCGATGCTTCTGCTATTGTCCTTACCCTTGCATCTATGACAAGTCTACTAACCACATCCTCACTATCATTATCACCCAACTGAATAGTCTTGAATGTGGGTAAAAATGATAGATAACTATTCACATTTGTGGCAATCTCAGGCACGAGGATGTCCAGCTGAGCATCGCCCTGCTGGATGGTGTACTTGGTAGCATCGCCCGGGGTTGCTTGAACATTGAACGACAAGCCCCAATTCCCTGTGCTGCCAGAGCCTTGTGGCGCAAATGGATAGTACTCACCATCTATCCACACCTCGCCAGTGTCGCCTATAAGACCTATCTGAGAGGCGGTTACAGCACCCGACTGCACCATACTATCAAATGTATCCTTTGCCTCGGCATACACTATAAGCTCTATGTTCTCGTATTCTGCCATGTATTGTTATTTAGTGGGGAGGTTGCCCTCCCCTGTGGAGTTAAACTTTTCTGATAGATAGTCTTGCCTTGATGAAGTTGAATACATCATTAGCAGTTGCCAATGCATCATTCCCTTGTATGAGTTCTCCGATTGCATCTTGCATAGATGCAGTGTCAACAGAGATTGTTGCCTCTTTGGTTGTTGCGTCTCTATTTACGGTGATATACTCTTTAGAGGCATCTGCTACTTTGACACCTTTTAGTAAGATTTCCGATTTCTTAGCAAGAGGGTCGGTGTTTGTTTGTGCGTTTAGAGTAGAAAGTGTATCTACAAGGTCTTTGGTTGTAATAACACCCTGCCTTCCTGCTACACTTACCACAGCATCGGTATTGTCAATCTTTACCCAGTCGATACCTGTTGACAAGAGCCAGTCACCTATTTCATAGACCTCCTTTACTTTTTCCAAATCGACAGTTACTTCTCTTTCAAAGTTACCTATACCTCCTCCCGCAGGCTTAGCAACGATGAAATACCATCCTTTGTAATCTTTTGCATTTTTTGCTGTCGGAGTAAAGGCGAAAGGTTGCGAACTTATATTGTCAAAAAAGCCATCTAAATCCGCAGAAGGTGTTATCTGTAACTGTTGATTATTTATTGTTGTCTGCGTATTACCAATAGTACCACCAAACTTCAACTGACCAACGATGACATCAGGAAGGGCAGATGCTTTAATCTTGTCGGTTGTCAATGGTAGAGGCTTACCAAACAAGATGTCATTTGTTGCGGACATAGTATTCTTAACGCCCTTGATGGTCACATCGTTAGCATCATCATTGTCTTCACCTACTACGCCTGCGATAGCATTGTTAACAATATCAGTGATAGTCCCATCGCCGTCTCCTTTAAGGGCCTCAATATCTTCTAACGCCTTTGCAGCTTTAGCGTCTGCTGCTTGCGCCGCTGTTAAAGCACCACCAATACCCAGTTTAAGTTCGTTGGCATCAAAGTTTACTGTACCCGCTGGGTTGACAGTGATGCTTATTCCATTTAGGCCAACGAGTTTTAATATAACATTGCCATCTGCCTCATAGTCTGTACCTCCGACATTTATACCCGCAATATATCCCGGAATATCAGATAGTTTCATCAACTTACCCTCGATAGTGCCATTTGCATTTGTCTTGCTGATGAATATTGCCTGTGCTTTACCTGCTGTGTCAGGGTTAGTTTCTGTTGATCCAGTTATGAGTATCACCTTATCAGCATACTCCTTGAGCTTAGAGCTGTTTTGGTTGAGCGATGTAGGTTTGCCACTTGTGTCTTTGGTATATACCTCAGACTCAAATGCGCTCACTGTACCATTATACCATACAACAAGTTCCATGTTTAAGTTGTCGTAGGTTATCTGTGTTGCCATAATCCTTTAATTTTAAGTGTTAATGTTAATTGTTATTCTCTGTTGGTGTCACCACCGCTATTGTTACTCGTCTTTCCACTTGGCTCACACGAGCCTCAAGGTTGCTGAGGTCGGGAGTGGTATTATTCTCCAATATTAGAAGGCGTGAGTTATGGGCTTCAACTTGCTCTTGTAAGGTTTGTACATCGGTCTCAACTAATGCTACACGATTTAATATAGGTGTCAGATCCCCGCCACCACCGCCTTCTTCGAGGGCTATCAATCGTGTTTCGTGTGTTTCAACCTTTGCCACCAACAGCGGAATAGTCTGCTCTTGTATAGTTTTTAGTACTCCGCTATTCTCTAATACTGTCGCTTTAAGCACCTTAAACTCCCCATCTATACTACTCGTTGGCAACAATCCAGCATTTATCTCTTTGCCATTCTCAAGTATTGTAAGGAGTTCGCCCTTCTCTGTTATCTGTAGTTTCGCTACGCCCACACCCTCCTTGCCTCGCAGGGCTTTAAGCACCGCGAAAGACCCACGAACTTCGCAAGGTTTAAGTGTCTTCATTACGATATATATATTTTTTCAACTTCGTTAGAGTAAATCATATCATCCTCAAACCACAACTCCACTTTCACAAAGTACAGACCTCGCATTTGTGCTGTTATGTCTGATGTTATGATGCTACAGATACTATTATCCTGTTTATCCACTACAAGGCTTTCGCCCTCAAATACTAATATCTCACGACCACGAATATCCTTGACTCGAATTTTAGGTACATAATCCAAGATGTTTATCTCTTCGCAGTCACATCCGTGGAAGCGCAGTACACCTCCTATCAGGATTTCGTCACAACACGAATAATTCATATTAGAAATATCTTCCGTGAATAGTACCTGTGCGAGGCATACAAAGAGTAAAAATAGCATCTGATGCTTTTATGGCCTTTGCCTCATACATTTTTGACAGTTCCACATCTCTATACTGATACCACCATGCCAAAGCACTATACTTTAAGTACGATAGAGTGTGGTCATTAAGTGGCGCATCCACATCCAGCTTGGGATATTTAATATCCACAGAATAGGTTATAATATCCTGACCTGCCGAGTATGTAACAATGAATGTGCGGAGGATATTAAACAAATCAGAGCCACTCTCCTGCAACTGAGAATATAAATCTACTGAGTCATAGCGTGTCATCACCCAGTCGTTATAGACTCCATCTGCTGTATCCACACCTCTTGTGCGCATAGATTTAAGGTCGTGTGATGTTTGTGCAATACACTCATCAAGTACACGCTCTGTTGATA
>UZAT01613855.1_pt1 | contig 10284 bp, 14 predicted proteins | sample 2160861 | NCBI WGS metagenome assembly UZAT01 (sample SAMEA5138306, study PRJEB28736) | viral metagenome | reverse complement strand
GCAATGGGCTTGAACCTTCAGGCGGCGAACAAAACCATTTACTTCACGCTTCCCCAAAGTTCGGAATTATTTGACCAAAGTCATAAGCGCATACATCGAATTGGTCAGAAGAACAATTGCTTTTATTATTACCTGATGTGCGCCGGAAGCGTGGAAGAAGATATTCTTAAAACTTTGAAGATGCGAAAGGATTACACGGATGAATTATTCAAAGCGTATGAAACCCAATTATAAAAGGCGGTTATTGCTGTTCATTGCAGGGGTGTTCTTGATTGGGTTTCTAACCGGGGTAACAATCGCCTTGGTGTGGTCGGCGGTAAAACCCGAACCGACAAAAATTTTTCCCAAAGAAGTTCAGGAAACTATAATTACTTACCATGAAACAGAACCTTTCCCTGCACCAACAGAAGCCCCGGAAGAACCTGTTCTTCCCTATACCCCGGAAGAAGTTCACGCTTTAGCCCTGACCCTTTCAGGTGAATGTTATGACAATCAAGAACAGGATAAGCGGAATGTGGCATGGGTGATATGTAACAGGGTAACGGATGGAAGGTTTGGTGAAGGTATCGTTGGGGTTGTTTCATCCACAGAACACGCTGTTCAATTCGCCGGGTATTGGGTGCAAGGGCGTTCCATCAGCGAAAACGATATTGAAATAGCTGGAGAAGTGCTTGCGGCATATTACGCCGGGGAAGAACCCATTCACGATTACTTACATTTCACAGGTGGTACAGGTCAAACAAACAATTTTAGAAAGTGAGGATTTCAAGATGATTAAATGTAAAAACGAATGCCCCAATGAGGAAATCAATTTCCAAGGGTGTTGTATGGTATGCCCGGACAGGGATTCTTGCGAAGAATCTTGTGAAAAAGACCCGGTAAATTGTGGGGAATCCATCATGGATGATGGGAATGAAGAACAAGCTTTGGCGGTATTCCAAGAACAGCAGTTGACGGTTCTGAATTCCATTGCGGAATTGATTAAGGCGAAAAAAGACCTTGAAGCCAAGGAAGCTGATTTGAAAGTTAAGCTTCAAGATGCAATGGAAGCTTACGGAATCGAAAAGTTCACAAGCGATATCCTGAACATTACTTATGTGGCGGCAACCAAAGCTGAAAGTATTGATTCAACCAAACTGAAAGCCAAATACCCGCAAATTGCCGCTGAATGCGTAAAGGTCAGCAACCGCAAGGCTTATATCAAAGTTGAAGTAAAAAGCGGTAAAAAGTAGAAAGGGGTGTGTGAATGGCGGCAGAAAAAAACTTTGAAAACCGCTTGAAAAATTGGCTTCATACCGTTGGGGTTTACCCTGCCGGGATGCCCAATGACAAGCAGACAGAACCCCCCATGGGTTGGTATCTCAAAATATGGGGTGGCGGCTTTCAGAAAAGCGGGATTCCTGATTTGCTGATGTGCGTGAACGGTATCTTCATTGCCGCTGAACTCAAATCAAGTGTTGGAAAACCAACCGAACTTCAGGTGAAGAACATTCAGATGGTGAACAGTGGCGGCGGGATAGGCTTGGTTGTTTATCCTGAAGGCTTTGAACAGTTCAAAGAAATTATAAAGGGGGTGATACAGTGCAATTTTCACATAGCAGAGTTGAAACATTTATGCAATGCCCATACAAGTACAAAATGCGATACCTTGACAAGCTGAAAACCATAGCTTCAACCGATGCGGATAATCCGCTTATCTTGGGAACAGCCCTTCATACTGGTATTGAAAAAGGTGTGGATGCCGGAATAAAAGCTTACTATGATTCCTTCCCCATTGCCGAAGATGCCCATATAACCGAATCCATGAAGCTTGAATATTGGATTCCAAGGGTAAGGGCTTTGTTGCCGGAAGGCGGGAAGTTTGAAGAAGTCATTCAGGATTCGGATTTCATTGGGTATATGGATTACCTTGTTCCTACTGGTGCGCCGTTTGAATTCGATTTGTACGATTATAAGTATTCAAACAACGTGAAGAATTACATCAAATCCGGGCAGTTACACGAATACAAGTATTTCTTCGAAAAAACCCATCTTGGGCAAACCATCAGGAATATGTACTTTGTATTCATTCCGAAGGTAAACGTCAAGCAAAAAAAGAACGAAGAGGTTATGACCTTCAGGCGAAGGGTTCAAGACGAACTGAAAAAGCTTGAAATTCAGTTTGTTGAAATCGGGTTCAATTATGTGAAAGTTGTTGAATTCGGTATGCAAATAAAAAACATATTGGAGTGTGACAGTTTTGAAAAAGAAGAAGGTTTCTTGTGTAACTGGTGTGAGTTTCAGCAGTATTGCGAAAGGGGTGTAGATTATATGCTATTACCAAAAAACGAACGAAGGAACATTGAACAGATTGAAAAGAAGGTGGTTTGGCTTTACGGTGCGCCATTCAGCGGAAAAACCTTCTTGGCAAACCGCTTCCCTGACCCGCTCATGTTGAACACTGATGGAAATATCCGCTTTGTGGATGCGCCTTACATTTCCATCAAGAATGATGTGAAGGTGGAAGGTCGGCAGACCCGCACAACCCTTGCTTGGGATGTGTTCAAGGATGCTATTACCGAACTGGAAAAGAAGGACAATGATTTCAAAACTATAGTGGTTGATTTGCTTGAAGATTGTTATGAACATTGCAGAATCTTCATGTATGACAAGCTGAACATTACCCATGAATCTGATGATTCTTTCAAGGCGTGGGATAAGGTCAGAACCGAATTCCTTTCCACCATGAAGCGGCTGATGAACATGGATTATGAAAACATCATCCTTATCAGCCATGAGGACAGAAGCAAAGACGTTACCCGCAAAAGCGGCGATAAGCTGACCGCCATTAAACCCAACATACAGGATAAGATTGCCAATAAGATTGCCGGAATGGTGGATATCGTGGCAAGGGTTGTTGCCGATGGTGACAATAGGATTCTTTCCTTCAAAACTGATGAAGTTGTGTTCGGCGGCGGTAGATTGATGGTTACTGACACGGAAATTCCCCTTGATTATGATGCCTTCATGGAAGTCTATCAGGAAGGCAACAGTGCCGCCGCACAAGCCGCATTCGGGCAACGCAAGCCCAAGGACACCAAGACCGAAACGAAGGCTGACGAAGCCCCCAAGACCACCACACGAAGCAGCAAGCGCAAGACGGATGAACCCAAGGACGAACCCAAGGAAACCCCGGCTGATGCCCCTGAAGGTCAGGAAACAGCCCCAAGGCGCAGACGGAAAGCATCCGATGAAGTAACCCCGGAAGCGGAAGTTCAGGAAACCGAAACCGCAAAGCCGGAAGCGGATTCTTCTGCCCAAAAAGTTCAGGATGATGAACCCAAGGCTGAAGCTGAACCCGCAAAAACTGAAGAATCCCCTGCCCCCCGCACAAGAAAACGCCGGGGCGAATAACAAACCCAAATTTGAAAGGATGGTAAAAAACTATGGCTATTAACTGGAACGAACTGGACAAGGCAATTGGTATTGATGCGATTATCAACGAAGAAACAAAAAACCCCAGTGGGGATGATTATGGCGATTTTGCAGAAGTTCCCAAGGGCAACTATGATGTTGCTATTACCAAGATGGAAGTTGGGCAAGCCAAGAGCGGCAACCCCAAGGCGGTGATTTGGTTCAAGGTGCTTGCCGGGGAATACAAGGGCAGTATCATCTTCATGAATCAGGTACTTACCATGCGCTTCCACTTCGGCATTGTCAATAAAATCCTTCGTGCTTTGGAATCCGGCATTGCTGATGATGATATCAAGATTATGCCGCTGAAGCAGTACAATGACCTGATGCTTGAAATCATGGAAGCCATTGATGGCAAGCTTGAATATGGCTTGGCTTACGGGGAGGACAAGAAGGGTTATCAGACCTATGAAATCACTGACGTTTACGAAGTCTAACTGAAAAGGGGTTGCGGGGGCGTGAGTGCTTAATTTTTAGGCACTCACAATCCCAACACTTCCCCATTATGCAGTATGCCCGATAGGTGCAAAACCTATACAAGTTGAAGGGGGTTGATTCCAATTATTTTCTTCGATTTTGAAGTATTTAAGGCTGATTGGCTTTGTGTTCTGATAGATGTGACCAACAGGCAAGAACAGGTTATCATCAATGACCCCGCAAAGCTTGAAGCCGTTTATAAAGCGAACCGGGGAACAATTTGGGTTGGGTACAACAGCCGCCATTATGACCAATACATATTGAAAGGGATTCTTTGCGGCTTTAACCCAAAAAAAATCAACGATTCTATCATTGTTGATGGTGAACCCGGATGGAAGTTTTCAAATATGTTCAGAAAAATCCCCCTGAACAATTATGATGTGATGCTTCCCCTTGATGGTGGTTTGAAATCGTTGGAAGGCTTCATGGGTAACGATATCCGGGAAACAAGCGTTCCATTCGACATTGACCGCAAGCTGACGGAAGAAGAACTGGAAGAAACGGTGAAATATTGCCGCTATGATGTAGAACAAACCATTGATGTATTCATTAAGCGGAAAGAAGAATTTGATTCCCAACTTTCCCTTGTGAAAGCGTTCAAGCTTCCAACTTCTTACATTGCCAAAACCAAGGCGCAACTTTCAGCAATCATTTTGGGCGCAAGCCGGGGAAGGTCATATGATGATGAATTTGAAATCACTTTCCCTGACACCATCAGGATTGAAAAGTATAAACATATTTTGAACTGGTATAAGAATCCGCTGAACCGCAATTACAGCAAGGTTCTGAAAACAGATGTTGCGGGTGTTCCCCATGTATTCGCTTGGGGCGGGTTACATGGTGCAATTGACAAATACAGCGGTTCAGGTCATTTCATCAACATTGATGTTGCTTCCTACTATCCCGCTTTAATGATTGAATATGGTTTCCTTTCCCGCAATATTGCTGACCCTGACAAATACACAAAGATTCGTGATCGGCGGCTGAAGCTGAAAGCGGAAAAGAACCCAATGCAAGCCCCTTACAAGATTGTTCTGAACAGTACCTATGGTGCTATGAAAGACCCGAACAACCCCATGTTTGACCCATTACAGGCAAATAATGTTTGTGTGTGCGGTCAGCTTCTGCTTCTTGACCTGATTGAACGCTTAGAAGGTCATTGTGAACTGGTTCAATCCAATACTGATGGTTTGCTTGTGAAACTTTTCCATTCTGACGATTATGAAAAAATTGATGATATTTGTTATGAGTGGGAACAAAGAACCCGGATGCAGTTGGAATTTGACGAATACAGCCGGGTTTATCAGAAGGATGTAAACAATTACATCATTGTTGATGCCCAAGGCAAGCACAAGAACAAAGGCGGCTATGTGAAGAAGCTGACAGAACTTGATTATGACCTTCCCATTGTGAACAGGGCGGTTGTGGATGCCATGCTGAATGGGATTCCCCCGGAAGTAACGGTGAACGAATGCCAAACCCTGAAGGACTTCCAAAAGATTGTGAAGGTAAGCAACAAATATCTGTACGCCCTGTACAATCCCACAATCGAACTGAAGAAAATCAGGAACGAAGCCGGAAGGCTTGTGACGGTGAAGGAATTCATTGGCGGTGACATTCTGAAGGAAAAGTGTTTCCGGGTTTTCGCTTCTACCCGGTCAACGGATGGCGGCATATTCAAGGCTAAAAATGAGAATAAGAACCCTGAAAAATTCGCCAATAGCCCTGAAGCGTGTTTCATAGTCAATGCTTCAGTGAATGACAAACCTGTTCCCGCTTACCTTGATAGGGATTGGTACATCGAATTTGCAAAGAAGCGATTAAAAGATTTTGGGGTGGTTTTATGAAAGTACACTTTCAAATCATCCGGGGGGAGGTAAATGCTGATGATTCTGTTCAGGGGTTATGTAAAAACAAAAAACAAACAATGCACAGAACCATTCAAGGATAGAACTGACTTGAAAACCCTTGAACAGGTTCGAAAATTGCCGGAATATGCCGGTATCCTTGGGCATGAAACCGTTCTGATTGATATTGATGATGCTGAAACAAGTGAAATCTTGTTCAAAATTGTTCAAGACTTTGAACTGAAGTGCCGGGTTTACAAAACTACAAGGGGCAAGCACTTCCTGTTCAAGAATGCGGGAATGACCACCAACAAAACCAAGTGCAAGCTTGCCATATGCCTTGAATCTGATATAAAGCTTGGATGCCGGAATTCCTATTCGGTGTTGAAGTTCAAGGATGTGGAAAGGGAAATTCTTTATGATGTGCCGGAAGCAGAAATTCAGGAAGTTCCCAAGTGGTTGTTCCCCATCAGAAGCAATATTGATTTTCTTGAAATGGATGCCGGGGATGGCAGGAATCAAAGCCTGTTCAATTACATCCTGACCCTACAAAGTGAGAATTTCACGGTTGAGGAAGCAAGGGAAACCATCAGGCTTATCAATGATTATGTATTAAAAGCCCCCTTGGATGAAAGAGAACTTGAAACCATTCTTCGGGATGATGCGTTCAAGAAGCCCATCTTCTTCAAGGGCAACACCTTCCTATTTGATAAGTTCGCCACTTACATCAAGAACAACAACCACATCATCAAAATTAGTGGGCAATTACACATTTACCGGGATGGCGTATATGTTAGTGACCCGGATGAAATTGAATCGGTGATGATTAAGCACATTTCCCATTTGAATCAAACCAAGCGAAGGGAAGTTCTGAAATATCTAACCCTTCTAATTCGGGATTCCGTGCCGGAAGCCGATGCAAAGTTTGTGGCTTTCAAAAATGGAATCCTGAATGTGATTGATGGAAGCTTTCAACCCTTCAGCCCTGACATGGTTTTGAAGAACATCATTCCTTGGGATTACAACCCTGCCGCAGAAAGTGAAATTGTGGATGGCGTGATGAACAAGATTTCATGCGGTGATGCTGAAATCAATGCCCTTCTTGAAGAATGCGTGGGCTATTGCTTCTTCAGGAAGAACGAATTGGGCAAGGCTTTCATCCTCACCGGGGATGGGGCAAACGGCAAATCAACTTTCATCGACATGATAAAAACCATGCTTGGTGACGATAACATAACATCCCTTGACCTGAAGGAACTTGGGGAAAAGTTTCAAAATGCTGAATTGTTCGGCAAGCTTGCAAACCTTGGTGATGATATCGGTGAAGAATTCATTGCAAGTTCAAGCGTGTTCAAAAAGCTTGTTACCGGGGAAAGAATTCAGGTTCAGCGCAAAGGACAAGACCCTTTTGAATTCAATAACTATGCAAAGATGATTTTTTCAGCCAACAGCATTCCCCGTATCAAAGACCGAAGCGGTGGGTTAAGGCGGCGCATGATAATTATTCCCTTTGATGCTACATTCACCAAGGCTGACCCTGATTATAGACCGTTCATAAAATATGAACTTCGGGAACAGGAAGCAGTTGAAAGGCTGATTCTGCTTGGTATTCAGGGGCTTCAGCGCATCCTTGAAAATAATGCCTTTACCGTTCCGAAGAAAGCTGTTGATGCACTTGCAGACTATGAGAAAGAAAACAATTCCATCATCAGTTTCATGGAGGAATACGGAATTGAAAACTTCGAAAACAACGAAACCAAAGATGTTTACAACGCTTATGGTACATTCTGTTTGGATAACGGATTGAAGGAAGCCTATTCCAATATCAGTTTTTCCATGTACATCAAGAAGCATTACCCCCTTGATATCGCTGATAAGAAAGTCATGGGTAAGAAGTGCAGAATATTTGTGCAAAGAAAGGATGGTTGATAAAAATGGTTGACCGAATAGCTGAAATTAAAGCAAGGGTTGAAACTTCGTTATCCCAAGAAGATATTCGGAAATTACGAACTTCCGATATAGCGCAATACCGCTTAGACATTAAATATTTACTTTCTGCACTTGCCCGAAAATGTGAGCATGAGCGACAAGCGGTAAAATGTATTTCTGACATAGAAACTTATTTGGAATTAGGTTCGCCAAAATATATACGCAAAACTATTGATGGATGGCGTAATTCAATTTAGAAAGGATGGTTGACAATGTACGGTGTTTATTCTACTTGGTCAAAGAAAGGGTGTTTCGGAATCGCTGAACCGACAAAGAACCGGGCATGGAAAGCCCCGCAAGGTAAGATTGGCAAAGATGCTTACAAATGGCGGTTTGAAATCAGGCAAATCCCGGATGAATTGAACATCAGAACGGTCAACCATAAACCTAAAACCATTAAAAGAAAAGGGGGTTCGAAGATATGAACGCAATCAAGAACGATGTGGAAGCCCTTGTGGGCAAAGAACTTGCATCAGCTAATGAACAGTTTCCTTTGTTCAATTCTGTTCATGAAGCATATGCGGTACTACTTGAAGAAGCACAGGAAGCAACAGAAGCCGGGGACGTTATTACCCTTGACCTTGAAAAGTTTTGGGTAAGCGTTAGGAACAATGCCCCTATGGAACATCTTACAGATTCCCTTGATAACATCAGAAAGAACGCTGTTGAGATGGCAATTGAAGCTGTTCAGGTTGCCGCCATGTGCGACAAATTCACTTTATCTTTTGTATCTGACAGCTTGGGGGGTGGCGTAAATTATGGCCAATAATCCGAAGTTCAATTCTGAAGGGTATTATGACCCAACGGCATATGATGGAATGAAGCCCATCATCAAGGAAGAAGCACATCAGCAAAAGCGGGTGAGCGAATTGGTTCAGGTGTTGAGATACATAATCGACAAAGCGGGGTTTGTCATGGTGAACCGGGTTGCCCTGAAGGATAAAGAATCAGGAAAGGAATATAGATAATGAGAACTTACGAATGCCCGAAATGCGGAAAGCTTTCATATTCTGCAAGCCCATTGAAGGAAGACGAACCTTGCATCTATTGTGCGAATCCAACGGTGAAGCTTGTGGAAGAATCAAAGACCCTCCCCCACAATGACCCGGTAAATCATCCACCGCATTATACAACCGGGAAAATCGAAGTCATTGACTTTATTCTTGATAAGGAATTGACATTCTGCCTTGGAAATGCCGTGAAGTATATTGCAAGGGCGGGAAAGAAAAACCCTGAAAAGATTGTTGAGGATTTGCAGAAAGCGGCATGGTACATCAATCACGAAATTGAAAGGATGGAACGATAATGAATAATTTTGTCTATGTGTGTTCCCCTTTCAGGGGTGATGTTGAACGCAATGTTGAACAGGCAAGAAACTATTGCCGCCAAATATCTGAACTTGGGAAAATCCCTATTGCCCCACATTTGTACTTTCCGCAATTCTTGAATGATGCAGACCCAATTGAACGAACACGGGGAATTTCGTTTGGTATTGCGCTGATGTGCTTTTGTGATGAAGTTTGGGTGTTTGGTGATGTGATTTCAGAGGGCATGGGGCTTGAAATCGAATATGCCAACAGTCAAGGAAAGGTGGTGAAGTACATTGGAATTGGATGTAATTTATAACGAGGATTGTTTGGAGGGGATGAAAAGGATTCCGGACAAGTCTATTGACATGATTTTGTGCGATTTACCATATGGAACTACAAAATGCAAATGGGATACGATTATACCGTTTGAGCCTTTGTGGGAACAGTATGAGAGGATTATAAAGGATAATGGGGCGATAGTGCTATTTGGTTCAGAACCGTTTTCAAGTGCGTTAAGAATGAGTAATATAAAACATTATAAATATGATTGGATATGGAACAAAAAACTTGCAGGGAATGGAATTCTTGCAAAAAGACAACCATTGAAAATTCATGAAATCATTTCTGTTTTTAATTCCAACATCTATATTCCACAAATGACAAAAGGGAAGATGCGAAAGAAAATGGGATTGAAAGAAAGTGAAATCACAGGTGGAAATTCTTTTGCAAAAGAATATGTTAATGATGAATATTATCCTGTATCAATTCAAGAATTTTCCATTGCAAATTTAAGAAGGGGAAGGCTTCATCCAACCCAAAAGCCCGTAGCATTATTTGAGTACTTAATCAAAACCTACACAAACAAAGGCGAAACAGTCTTGGATAATTGCATGGGTTCAGGAACTACCGGAGTGGCTTGTGTGAATACAAAACGGCATTACATAGGTTTTGAGTTAGACCCTAAGTATTTTGATATTGCTTGCCAAAGGTTGGATGAAGTGGAAGGGGCGATGTATGATGGCTAATAATCGTCTTTCCGTGGAAGTGAAGTTATTTGTTGATGGAAAACAGGTGACAAATTTTTTTACCGAACAGGTTCAGCTTATAGAACCTAATTCCCCGCAAGAAATCAAGTTGCTGAAGCGGTATGACGATTTCACCGGGAAAATAACTTTGACCCGGAAACAATGTTGGCGGTTGATATGGTC
>UZAT01188935.1_pt1 | contig 10300 bp, 13 predicted proteins | sample 2160861 | NCBI WGS metagenome assembly UZAT01 (sample SAMEA5138306, study PRJEB28736) | viral metagenome | reverse complement strand
TGGTATTATTATCTATAATAACCGGATCCGCACACCTGAAATGGATAACAGCATTGACAGCGGAATGTTTTCAGCTGTAGATACATCATCAGATATCAATGTGCATCTGGCACGGGTTGCACCGTGTTTCTTTGGTCAGACTTCGGTTCAGAACACGCAACTGGAAGAAATGCTGAAACAGGTTGCTGAAGGTCAGATGTTTTCTGTCACAAGTAAAGGCACGTTTGACGGTCTGAAAATGGGCACCGAAGCAATCCAGATGTTTGAACCGACAAGTCCTGAACGTGCCCAGTATATCCAGTATCTGTCGGAATACTGGGATCAGATCCAGCGTCGACACTTTGCAAGGCGGGGTCTGGCAGCCAAAACCAGCACGAAACATGCACAAGTCACAACAGATGAAGTACACGGCCTGGATTGTGTTTCCTGGTTCTATCCGCTGCAGAAGCTGTCTGTCCGTCAGGAAGCTGTTCAGCAGATCAATGAATTGTATGATCTGAATATCAGTGTGAAGTTTTCGGAGATCTGGCAGCAGGAATATGATGCATATACAGGCCGGCTGGATCTGGAATTTGAGGACACAGAGCAGGCCGAAGACACCGGAAAGGAAGGTGGAAATGATGCTGGAGAAGAAACGGATCCGGATCCAGACAGCGTGTGATCAACTGATCCCGCTGCAGGTGCTGCCGTCTGCATACAAAATGAATCTTGAATCATCGAAAGCCGGCACTGATATGTTTGATGAAACTACAGTCATTTATTGTCTGCTGATGTGGTCAGATTTTGATATCGTCTGCTGGAAACTGTCACCAAATGATACAGACTATCAGATGTTTTACAATCAATGGCAGCGGTATCTGGACATGAAACTGAAGGACCTGCAGCGCATCTATGATGCAGCATATGCCCAGTACAATCCGATTGAAAACTATAATATGATCGAACAGGGGCTTGACGGCCGGAAGGAAGATAAAACAGATAAGACGGTCACACCGTCCGGAAAAACAACGGTAAAACAAACACATACAGGATCCGAAACAGTGACGGATACTGCATATAAAAACGGTCTGGGATCCGGAACAGGTGACGGTGTGCAAACAGATAAGATGGTATCACAACGGGACCCGTCATCACTGACGGACAGTACAGAAACATCATACACAGGTGCAAAAACAACTGACGTTACCACACCGTCAAACACTGTTTCCGGCACATTCGACGGTCAGACAGTCGGATCATATCATGAAGTGACAGAACATAATCTGAAACGTGCAGGCAATATCGGATCCATGTCGACACAAACCATGATTAACCAGGAATGGACGATCCGGTCCAGAAATCTTCTGCATGAATTCATTCAAGGGTTTGTCGATATGTTCGGAATGTATGTCGGGGGTGTGTGAGTATGAATATATCATTCTGGAATACAGCGGATGAACCAAACAGGATCCGGAAGTCTTTACCGACAGTGACACCGGTATCCGGCACGGTCAGGGATCCCGGATCTGTTGATGTACTGAATCCTGTTATCCTGATAGCCGGCCAGGTGGATCCTGCTGCAAACTACTGTTATATTGATGTGTTTTCCAGATATTACTGGATCAGATCCAGATCAATCCGAAACGGTCTGACAGAAATATCGTGCACCGTCGATGTGCTGATGTCCTATGCTGCCGATATTCTGCAGCTGCCTGCTATTGCAGCACGGACCCAGACCGACGGTGACAGATACAGCAGTTATCTGATCGATAGGGAACAGCGGACATACACATATAAGACGATCTGTACCCGTCGTCTGCACACATTTTCATATGGTGGCAGCTATATCCTTATAACAGCGGGGTGACAGTATGAACAGAATAAAAGTGAACATTAACGGTACTGACTATGATCTTCCGACAGCGCATTTTATGGATCCCGACAGCATTAATCTGTCAAACTGGGATGATGAAACGGTTGGATCCATGACGATGTACTATTCATATCCTGTCAGCACTGAAAACATCATTGATCCGGCAGGTTTATCCATTTCATACGGTGACTTCATCATCTCACTTGAAAACGGTATGCATATCACGCTGCAGCTGATGCAGGAATACGATGTTTATACTAATTACATGATTGTCAGGGGTCTGTACAATGCAGACAGCACACCGTTCGGAAACCTGAAAGGTATCGAAGGCGGCGGTTATGACCCTTATATTTTCGGCATTTATTATGCGGATCAGAACGAAACAGAATACTATGGAATCTGTATCGGATCGTCTTCCGGTCCTGATATGGGAATATGTCAGATCTTTCTGTTCAATCCTGCGATCTGGGACGGGAATGTAGTGGATCCCTATACCGGACAGCCGCTGCCGCCTGTGCAGGGCGGTTGGGGATCATGGGACCGAAGCACAGACCAGATCGGGGCGAATCCCACACCGTCAGCAGTTGTCCCTTTTAATGCCGGTGTTAACATGTATGTCCTTGATTCTGCTGCCCTGCAGTCATTTTCCGGCTTCCTGTGGGGATCAGATGAATCGATTTTCGCTGCCCTATGGTCACGGTATACCAACTATGTATACAATCCGATTGGGGCGATCATTGCCTGTCATGCCCTTCCTGCAGAATTCACACCAGCAGGCACTACACGGTCAGCAATATCACTGGCCGGTACTGCATTGTTCCCTATATCCGGCACACTGAAATCATCGTCAACACAATTCATCGATCAGTCATATAGTCTCAATATCGCTGAATTTTACGGTGATTTTATGGATTATACATCCACCCGGATTGTGCTGCATCTGCCTTTCTGCGGTGTTTCAGTTATCGATCCTGTATACTGTGTCGGCGGCGGTCTGACCGTGCTGTATCGGTGTGATGTCTGCACCGGCAATGTAACAGCGTTTATCATCGGCTCTAACCGTTTCGGACATTCAGAACTGATTCAATGTGCAGGTGGTAATGCTGCATATGCTGTTGCACTGACAGGTCATTCCGATGGCATGATGGAAGCACTGGGATCAGCAACAAAATCAATTATAGGGGCCGCTGCCACAGCGATGACAGGTGTTCCTGTTTCTGCAGGCGGATCCACTGATATTATCGGACAGAAGGAATCCACAACAATTATCGGAAATATGTCCGGATCTTCTGCTATAACATCATCCCTTGACCTGTACGCAGAACTGATATACACTGAACCGTCGAATCCTGACGGGTATACATCCCTTCGGGGCCGCCCGTCAGATATCGGTGCAACTGTCGGCAGTTTTCGTGGTTTCACTGTTTTTTCTGACGTACATGCAGACGGTGTATACCGTGCAACCGATGACGAAAAACGGATGATAGAACAGATGCTGAAGGCAGGTGTTATTATATGAGTGTTAAGATTGTAACTGTGTATTGGTCCCATTATAACGCGGGGATTGATAAAACCGAAGTACGCTGTCTGCTGGAAGCTGATACGGTTTCCGATCTGCCTGGAATGGATGATATCACAGGATACCGGCTGACAATCGGATGTGTTGCAAACATCATCGACACGGCAGCCGTTTATAAGATCAACAGTGCAGGCAACTGGTATATCCAGGAACAGGGAACAGATTTCTATACAAAATCCCAGATTGATACAATGATGGCAGCTAAACAGGATCTGCTGACCTTTGATGATACACCGACAACCAACAGCAACAACCCCGTTAAATCAAAAGGAATTAAATCATATGTAGATACAGCGGTATCGGATAAAATCACGATAACAAATATTTTAGGAGCCGGACAGCGCATTGCAGCAACACCTGAAGCACCGATTGATCTTAACGATCTAACGCCTGTTGGGCGGTATAACTGGCTTGGTGCATCTGCCGCAAACATGGATCACCTTGCCGTCAGCGGAAAGGGCGGGCTGCTGGAAGTTAGCTATATACAGGGCGGTTCAACTATTTTACAACGATTTTGGCCGTCTGACGGTGAAAACACTCCGGTATCATTTTATGCAAGATTCAGATATGGATCATCACCTGGAACATGGACAGGATGGTATGTTTATACCGGAACAGCAATATGAAGAAACCGCTGCAGCAGCTGCTGCAGCGGTTTTTGTTATCAGATAGGCAGATTAAAATATGCTTCACGCGTGATATGTACGGTTGTATATGCACCGTTGCATGTGGGGTGTGGATCTTCCGGTGCATCCATCGGACAGTTATTACATACACCGTCACATTCACGATGTCTGTATAGACAGATACCGTTATTTTCATCACGGCAGCGGTCAATGTGTTTCTGATCACCAGGTGCAAGCATTATAATTCCTCCTCAATAATTCCGGGTGTATAATTTTCCAGACTGTTTTCAATCTCTGCCTGTGCTGCCTGTGTCAGACGGTCCATGCAATTTTTACAGACCGGATATGTTTCCAGATTATCACCGAACATAAAGGCGACAACCTGATTCTTTGGGATCTCCTGTCCACAATTGATACAGATCATATGGTACCCCTTTCTTTCAAACGCATTGTTTTGATATACGATTTTATCAGGGCACCTTCTGTGTTGCTGCTGTAATACCAGCGATTTGCTTTATACAGCTGCCAGTATGTTTGTATGATCGTGTCCTTCGGTCCAGGTCCGTACAGATAGCGTTTATCCGTGATATCACCCAGTGTCAGCACCCATGAATCATCATAGATCCGGTTTGCCCTGACCACATGAACGGCCAGACCGATTTCACGTGATACCAGGATCAGACGAACCAGTTTGCCTGCATGCTCAAGATACAGGTGCCCGTATACCGTTTCCGGTTCATCCTTTTTGAAGGGCGGGATGTGCGGATAGTCTTCCGTGCTCCACATCTGATCGCCTGTGATACTGGCCAGCTTCGGATTGCCTTTACCGAAGTACAGCCGGTTGACTTCCTGGCGTTCGATCGATTGATCCGGCGGCAGAACGTCAATGTGATAATTCACACCGTCACCGGCCTGGACATAAACAGGATTGCCCCATTCCAGATTATTAATATCGTCACGGATCATCATGTCATCAAACCAGGGGCTGTTAACATCTGTACTGTTTGCCAGCATCCAACACACTGCAGATTTCCTGTCACGGATAATCGTTTTCAGCAGATTCTTAAACCGGAAGAATGAATTATATCTGTATGTTTCTTCTATGAATTCGTCCAAAATGATTGCATCCCCTCTGGGCGCGTTATACGACGATTTCAGGCCCTGCTGTTCGTCAAGGCCAAAACATACAAGTGCCGGTCTGTCGGCTGCATGCAGCACCGTTCCGTGTTCGTCACGCTTTAATAATGTCCATCGTTTTCCATAATAATCAAGGTCGTTGAATTCATCACCGAAGATTCGCTCTATATATCCGTATTCACGGATCGTTTCAAACATATCCTGCATTATCATCGGTCTGGTATCATCCTTAGACATGCGCAGATAATGCGGTGTCGTGCCATAATCACGGTACATCAGCAGACAGACCAACAGCGGATTAGTCGTTTTTCCTCTGGATCTGTCCGACATCGCAAGAGAAAACCGTGCACGGTCCCAGTCACATTTCAAAGGATAGAATACATCCTTCGGGCAATGCAGCTTTTTATACTCCTTCCTGATTTTCTTCCAATCATACAGGATCCCCTTTCTGGGATCCCCGTCAATGTATTTAATCACGTATAACACCCCTTCTCTGTGTTAATATCAGATAGATATAATTCAGGTACGTTTCATCCATCTTGATCCTGAAAGGTATATCAATGATTGCTGCACCGCTGAATTCTTCCATTCTTTCAGAATTCCCGTATTCATCGGTAACAATCTGACTGTAATAATCCGGTTCATATTTCATCGTGGTTTTCTGGGATTCCGACAGCATCAGCAGCATATGATCATTGAACATATCAAAGATTTCTGACTCTGAAATATAACCTCCCGGCCGCTTCGGATCCGGATCATTCCATCGGATACAGTCATCAGCATATTTGAACGGCTGCAGCAGCTTCCGCTGCAGGCTGTTTTTCTTCATGCCGGCGACGGTGCACTCTATATGTGTTTCACCGTCCACTTCATACACCTTCATGTACCGTTTTGCACCCAGTGTTTTGAACCGGTACGGGATCCAGTCATCATCGACAGGATCCAGTGCACCCAGACGGTGCATATAATACGGCAATTCCTTTTTGTTTCGTTCGATGATAGCTGCATTCCATTCTTCGATGATCTGACGGCAGCGGGGGCTGTCTATGAAATACACGCTGTCTGTATCACAGTACACCACATTATTATCATCAATAGTCGGATCCATCTGATGAATGATATCAATGATGTGCAGACGGCTGTACGCTGTAATGTAGATACCCCAGTACGGGTACAGAACCTGTCCGTTGATCATCTGCAGATATGATTTTTTAGAAGGATGTGATTTCCATTCGCCTGTATCTTCAATATAGGTCCATTCCTCAAAATTCAGCCGCTGCACCATCATTCCATAATTACTGTTAACACCGATTTTTGCATTCGCATATTCAGGTGTTTTGGATTTTCCGGCCTTCTTCAAGTCGTATTTCTTCTTGTAGAAGTATTCCAGCGTATCCAGAACATAGCGCGGAAGTTTACCCTTAGCAGCTGAATGGGCCTGCACAATTTTGATCCGGTCCCATGTATACATCTTGCAGTATATCTGATAGTCTACTTCCGTCAGTGCAACCCGGATATGATCAGCCGAAGACAGCCTGCCGTTGTCGAATCTGGCGTTTTCGTACTGCATGATCTTGTGCTCTGATTCGACGGTGTGCTGTGTAGATTTTTCGATCCCGTAGAAATCAGCGATAAACCATATGCAGCGTGTTTCCATTCTGGGATCTGTGATATCGTGTCCGTCTGTTTCCAGATCGATCGAAACGAAACCGGAAACAGGGTACAGGCAGTGCTCCATGCTGGCCGGATAGCTGCTGTCGAAATCAGCACCGTATACATTATCATTCACCAGCATTGTGTTATAGATGTTTGCATGGGTGTATCCACCCCTGAACAAAAACATCATGATAAAATTATACGTTACCCTGTCCGGATATATCGATTTGATCAATTCCCTGATTTCTTTTCCGTGTCCTGTCTTCTTGACCGCTTCCTTCAATTTGTTTCGTGGAATGCTGGTTGCTGTTAACGGAATCTTGTGACCCTGATCCACATATTCTTTCAGGATGTAATCCATCCATTCACACAGGATCTGCACGTCATTTTCGATGTACATCAGCTCATTGTCGGTCCCGTTGCTTCCGTCCTGGATAGGGGTCTGACTGTTTCTGATCTTATCATACCGAAGATCCCCGACAGCCTTCTGTGTTTTACAGTAGTTTTTCGCCAGATTCTGCAAACCGCCCTGTCCGCTGATCGACAGACATTCCCTGTACTCAATCCGGCCGGATCGTGCAAACAGCGGTGCATGTGAATCAACAGCGAAAATTTTATCCCAATGATACCGACGGCCTAAAAATGAATGTTCATGTCCCAGATTTGCAACCCACACAATAATGAATGCATTCCTGTATTCCAGGTACCCATTGAACAGCTGCAGCAGCTGATTGTATTGTGTCCAGGTTCTGCCGATCATCTTATCACCGTTTACACCAAACTGCCAGCACCACATAAACGCCTGCTGTTCCTGTTTCGTGGTTTCGATATCGAAACCGGCAGACAGCCGTATATACCGCTGTCTGCCGATCAGAAAACACGGGGCCTTCCGTCTTCTTACCGCCTGATCAAAAAATGTCTGTACATCATAGTATGTCATGATCAATACCCCGCAAACAGATCATCCTGGACTTGTTTCCTTTCATTCCTTGCGATTTCTTCGGCAGCTGCTATCATCTTTTCCAGATCTTCAGTGGAAGTAAAACGACCGCGTGACAGCTTCTTGATATCTGCCATTTCTTTGAATTCATAACCGTATTTAGACTGCAGCTTGTAAACTTCAGCCAGTGCTGCTTCCAGCCGGCTTGCGATCGTCTTATCTGCTTTCATTGCATCCTGGACAATCTGGTTTGCATCTGCTCTGGATACCTTCGGCAGCTTTTTTGCACCTGTCTTCGGGTCTATCGTCGCGTGTGCTTCCTTCCAGGCGTTTACAATGTTCTTCTTGATCTCCGCTGCACTGGGCAGCTGTGCAACCCTTTTCAGGGCCTTCATGTATTGCTTGATTTCCAGATCAGCAAGGGCCTTTCGGGATCTGCTGATCTGAATCACACCGTCCTTTTCTCTGGTGAAACCGCCTGACAGGATGCTGAAACGATTTCGCATTCTTCCGGCCGCGTTATACCCTGACAAGATTTCATAGATCTGCTGGTATGCTCTGGAATCCGTCCCGTATTCCTTAGCGATTTTACTGATCTTACTGTTCAGGGCCTTCACGATCCGGTCCATTTCTTTCTGACTCTGGGTCAAACCTTTCATCGGCATACTGGTTCACCCCTTTCAGATCAATGAATAATCATGTTCGTACACCGGCTGATCTTGCAGATTCGCCTGCTGCAGTTTCTTCCGGGCGGCCTTGATAGCATGTGATACCGACGACGGCACGACATGATATTTCAGTGCAATGTCCTGTTGACGGGATCCCTGCAGATACATCTGCATGTACTTAATCTGTGTGGCAGTCAGCCCTGCAGACATCATCTGGATCTCATTCATAAAAACACCCCTTTCATTTTCAGAAAATCCCCTGTCGACAGCCTGACAGGGGATGATTCTATATATCAGTCTACCATTTTCAGGCTGAACGTGTGCTGACCGCCTTCCAGCGGGACATTCACAACCTTTACGGTGTGGGGACCTGTCCATGTCGACGGATCTCCGAACATGTGCATCATCTGCTTGACTGCATTATAGATACCGATGGATACAGCCTGATATCCCTGTCCTTTTTCATCGATCAGGACAACACGCGGTGCCTTGTCAATTGCACCCGTCAGTTTGTTGGTAACAGGGATGATCTCTGCATAGATGTGCAGAACCTTGATCGTTTCATTGATGTGTTCTGCCAGTTTTGCCGGCTGGTTGCATGCATTATACAGCGTGACACGGGCCTTATTGTCAACCGCGACCATGCTGCAGTATGCAGCGGATTCAGACTGCAGGTCCGCTGTGATATCGAATTTTTCAAACCGGCCTGCAGCCAGCATCATTTCCGCTGCACTGTCTTCATCATCTGTCTGGATAACTGCCGGGACATTCTGTGCAGCTGCTTCGGCTGCCGTCTTCTTGATTTCTTCTGCCATTTTGGGTATACCTTCCTTTCAAATCTTAACAACTGCTGGTAGATCTGATGTGGCTGCCATCATCAGGCATCGGGCACCGCCCCGACACGACGGCAGCAGCACCGAAGATGCTGCAGCCGTTTCGGCTTATCTTTCAAAATCATCACAGGTTGCACAGTCTCCACCACATACAGATCCGTGAATGCATTGATCCCGTAGATCATCTGACCGGATACCATATTCTGAACTAAGCATCTGCTTACGGATTTTATAATCCATTTCATCTTTTTGCATTAAACAATAGATAGCTGCATCCATGATATCACGAAAATCATGATCAGTGATACCCAGCACGATTGTGCACGGTGCAAGCCCTCTGTACATGATTTCATTATTCTGTCTGATGTAGATCAGCTTATCAATCAGTACACCTTCCGGGATATCCATCATTCACCCCTCACTTTCTGACCGGATACTTCACAGCATGCCATTAAAGGAAAATCGTCATCGGATGACCAGAAGACGATCAGATCCTGATACCGCTTGATCCGTCTTTCCTTCCGTTTCAGTCTGGCCAGGTAATCAGCTGCAGATGTGTACCGGATCAGATAGAACAGCCCGAAATCATCCTTGAAAACGATCATCTTCTGTTTCAGCATGTTCAGGGTAACTGTCATGATCCCCACATAGAACAGATCGGATCCGTTCAGTGTGTTGTCGATCCGACGGTGCACGCTGCTGTTTTCGGTCCAGGCCGTGCCGGTGCAGATCGGATCCACATCAGATGCAGGCATGATGTATGCATCATACTTCGATGTAATCAGAGTCCAGTGCTCTGCGATCCGGTACAGTGTGCACGGACCGTCACGTTCCAACAGGTCACGGTTCATCAGGGCATATAGCTTTTCTTGATTCATGGTATACCTTCCTTTCACATTACACCGATACACACCGGTGATAATCAGCTGCAGCCGGCTGGATCTGCAGCAGGCCGGAAAGGCCCAAACCCATTGTATCACGTTTCACATTTTTTCACACTGGATAAAAT
>UZAT01217449.1_pt1 | contig 10340 bp, 8 predicted proteins | sample 2160861 | NCBI WGS metagenome assembly UZAT01 (sample SAMEA5138306, study PRJEB28736) | viral metagenome | reverse complement strand
TGTGGATAACCCTGTGGATAACTAAAAAGGGCGTTTTAGTTCCGCTTTTAGTTCCGAAAAGGTTCCGAAAATGGGACGTTTTACCAGCTCCAACCATGCTAAAATGGCAGCATGAGATTCTGCGAGGAGGGACAACGCATGAACTACATAACCACGGCCACGCCACGAGCCACCACACCGGATGCAAGGCCGGTTTTTTGTTCGTATGACGAAATAGTGGCAATCAAGGACCTTAAGCCAAACCCAAAGAACCCAAACCAGCACAGCGAGCGGCAGCTTGGCCTGCTGGCAGAGATTATAAAGGGGACGGGCTGGCGGGCACCCATCACCGTATCAAAGAGGAGCGGGATGATGGTAAAGGGACACGGCAGGCGCATGGCCGCCCTCCAGGCAGGGCTCCAGTACGCACCGGTAGAGTACCAGGAGTACGCGAGTGAAGCAGAGGAGCATGCAGACCTCATCGCAGACAACAGGATCGCAGAGCTCTCCGCCCTGGACGACACAAAGCTGATGGACATGGTAGAGAGCCTAGCAGACACCCCGGTGGAGCTGACAGGTTTCACGGAGCAGGACCTGCAGGATATCCTCGAAGCCCTAAACGGCGGGGAAGAGACCCCAGACGATGGAGCCGATGGAGAGCCAGAGGGGCAGGAAGCAAATGAGTATGTGCCTTTCAGCAAGCCCGGTGACCTTTGGCACCTGGGAGAGCACCGCTTGCTGTGCGGGAGCGCGACCAGCGTGGAGGACATCGACCGTCTAATGGACGGAGCAAAAGCACAGATGGTTCACACAGACCCGCCCTACGGTGTGTCGTATGAGACCCAGAGCGGTAAGTTCGGCATGATCCAAAACGACGATAAGACCCACGATGAGCTAATGGCAGACCTGCTGGTGCCAGCGTTCCGCAACTATGTCAGACATACCAAGGACGATGCGGCCTTCTATATCTGGCATGCATCGAGCACAAAGCGCGACTTTGAAGATGCCATGATTGCAGCAGGGCTGATGGAGAAGCAGTACATCATCTGGGTCAAGAACACACCCGTCCTCGGCCATGCAGACTACCAATGGAGCCACGAGCCATGCTACTATGCAGAAAAGGCAGGCCAGCATGCAAAGTGGTTCGGAGACAGGAGCCAGCGCACCGCATGGAACATCGTGTATCGAGGCAAGGACGGCATGGCCACCACCCTCACAGGAGGCGTGGTATTGACCGATGGAGAGGGGCACAAGCTGGCAATCACGAACAAGCCACCGAAGGGCAAGAAGACCCGCTACATTCGCCTGTCAGAGGGCAGGAGCATGTGCTTCTACGAAGACGGGATGGACAAGACGGTCTGGGAGATCTCAAGGGAGAGCAAGACGGTGCACCCGACTCAGAAGCCCGTGGAGATTCCCATCAGAGCAATATCAAACAGCAGCGAAGCCGGGGATATCGTCCTCGACTTTTTTGGTGGGTCAGGGAGCACCCTAATCGCGGCAGAGATGACCGGCAGGCGGTGCTACACAACAGAGCTAGACCCGCAGTATGTAGATGCCATCGTCAAGCGGTACATTGAGACCACGGACGACCATAATGTGTTCGTAGAGAGAGCAGGGGAGACCACATCGGCTATCTCGATGTGACAGGGGAGGCGTAATCAAGAGAGGAGGTAAGGACCATGGAAACAGAGCATAGCTGGGAGCGGCAGCCAGGGGAGCCAACACAGGCGTATGTCGCATTTCAGACCTTCCGTGAGCTGCCTTACCAGAATCCCCCGATTAAGAGGTCTCGCACAAAGACGGCCACGGCGATGGGCGTGAGGAACCGAAAGAATGTAAACAAATGGGCAGAGCAATGGAACTGGGAGGAGCGGGCCAGAGATTACGACAACGAGCTGCAGCGGATAGAGTTTGATGAGCGTAAGCAACAAATCAAGGCCATGCTCGAGAACAAAATCAAAGTAGCCCGGGCTCTGCAGACAAAGGGCATCAAAGCCCTGGCAGAGCTACCACAGGACGTGCTCTCAGCCCGGAACGTGCTCGACTACCTGGTTCAAGGAGTGCAGATGGAGAACGAGGCACTCATGGAACTGGTCAACGGCCTTGGAGCCGTCACAGGAGCTAAAGGCAAGGGCGGCGGCATCATGGCAGAGATTGCAGAGCCGGAAGAGAGCACGATGATGCAGCTGGTAAAATCGCTTGAAGCGGCCAGACGAAAGAAGGAGCAGTAAGCCATGGACTTCGGACTGTGGGGCGACAAGGCCCTCGACTTCATAGAGACTCCCCACGAGGAGGATGCCTTCATCAACATCCTCGAGGGCAGCGTCCGCAGCGGGAAGACCGTGGCCATGATTCCAAAGTGGCTCAACTACATCATGACCGCCCCCAAGGGTTTACTGCTGATGGTCGGTGTGTCTAAAGACACCGTGTACGACAACGTGCTGGCTGACCTCTTCGATACCATCGGGGAGGAGAATTTCAGATACAACCGGCAGAGCGGCGACTTGCTCATTTATTGGACGGACCGCTACGGCACCCAGATGAGGCGTGTAAAGGTCGTCGGAGCCAAGGACGAGGGCTCCGAGAAGTACATCCGTGGCAAGACCCTTGCAGGAGCATACTGCGATGAGCTCACGCTGATGCCCGAGCGATTCTTCAAGCAGCTCCTCAACCGCTTGAGTGTCCAGGGAGCAAAGCTGTATGCGACCACGAACCCGGACAGCCCCGCCCATTACTTGTACAAGGAGTACATCACAAACGAAGAAAAGCTCAAGAGCGGCCTGGTAAAGGTCGTTCATTTTGGTTTGGACGACAACCCAAACCTGGGGGAGGATTACAAGACCAACATCCGAGCCAGCTATAGCGGGATGTGGTTCAAGCGCATGATCCTCGGGATGTGGGTGCTGGCCGAGGGCGTGATTTATGACATGTTCGACGAGGAGCGGCACTGCTTCACGGACGAGCAATGGAACAACACTCTCAAGAGCCGCTGCCGGCGGTACATCGCATGCGACTACGGCACCAAGAACCCCATGGTGTTCCTGGACATTTACGACGACGGGGACAACATCTGGATTCCGAACATGTACTATTGGGACAGCTCAAAGGAGCAGCGGCAGAAGACCGATAAGGAGTACGGAGACGACCTCGAGCAGTTTGTCGGAGACGAGCTCCCAGACTTCATCGTAATCGACCCCAGCGCGGCCAGCTTTAAGCTCGAATGCCAGGGGCGTGGCTTCCGTGTCAAAGATGCCAACAATGAGGTAAACGACGGCATCCGCGTGGTGGCAAAGCTCCTGACCCAGGGGAAAATCCACATTCACAAGCAGACCTGCCAGCCCATGATTGAAGAGTTTCAGGCGTACGTGTGGGACGAACAAGCGGCAAGGCGGGGAGAGGAAAAGCCCGTGAAGCAGCTAGATCACAGCATGGATGCCCTTCGCTATTTCTGTTTTACGATGCTGCCGAAATGGAGGAAGAAGGAATGAGCAAGAGAAAAAGAGCTGCGGCGGCTCCGAAAAAGCCGGCAGTCAAAACAACGGATTCATTCCAGAATCCATTGACACGGACGGGCACGTTCATGCCGAATGCGCTGGAAGCAACCCAGTACCCGCTCACAAGGTTCAGCCGGGACTGGCAGACCATCAACAGTCTGTATCGGAGCCATTGGGTAGTCCGCAGGATCATCGATGTGATTCCCGAGGACATGACCAAGAACGGCTACAAAATCACCAGCCAGCTGGAGCCGGATGCGCTCAAAAAGCTAGAGGCCGTGTTCCGTCGCACAAGCACCCACCGCAAGCTCCTGCAGGGACTAAAATGGGGCAGGCTCTACGGCGGCGCAGGTGGACTTGTGATGATTAAGGGGCAGGAAGATATGCTCGACCAGCCCCTGGAACTCGACAGCGTAATGCCAGACGACTACAAGGGGCTGCTGATTCTCGACAGATGGAGCGGCATAACCCCGGATGCAGAACTGGTGGAAGACCCAGGAGACCCAGAGTACGGCCTGCCAAGGTACTACCAAATAGAGTGCGACACCTTGGACCGTGGCCTGCGTGTGCATCACAGCAGAATCCTGCGGTTCATGGGTCGCCCACTTCCGTATTTGGAGGAACTGGCGGAGAATTACTGGGGAGCCTCGGAGATTGAACACATCATCGATGAGCTGCGCAAGCGTGACAATGTGTCGTGGAACATTGCCATGCTGACCTTCATGGCGAACCTCCGCGTGATGAAAATCGACGGCATGGGCATGATGCTGGCAACCGGTAACGAGAACGCACAGCGCGACCTGTACAACACCGTGCAGGCCATGAACACGCTGATGAACAACCAGAGCATCCAGATTCTCGGGGAGAACGATGAGTACGAAAGCCATCAGTACACCTTCGGAGGATTAGGCGAGGTATACGACCGCTTCATGATGGACCTCGCAGGAGCTGCGGAGACCCCAGTGACAAAGCTGTTCGGCAGAAGCCCAGCTGGCATGAACGCCACCGGGGAATCGGACATGCAGAACTACTACGACACCATCGAGGAGAAGCAGGAAAACGAACTGCGGCCTGTGTACGACAAGCTCCTGCCAATCATTATGATGAGCACATTCGGAGCCGTCCCGGACGATTTCGACTACGAATTCAATCCGGTAAGGAGAGCCCCGGAGGAGGAGATGGCTGACCTGGCCAGCAAGAACACGGACAGCGTGACGAAAGCATTCCAGGCCGGGCTGATAAGCCAGAAGGTCGCTCTCAAGGAGCTCCAGCAGCAGTCGGAGCAGACCGGGATGTGGACGAATATCACCGACGAAGACATCGACAAGGCCGACGATGAGGTCATGTCCCCGGACGAAGGAATGGGCGGCATGATGGGCATGGGCGGCGGTGATGAGCCACCAGACGGGCCGAAAGATGGCGGTAGCGGGGAGCCCCCACAAGATACTCCTAAATTCAGCCGTGAGGGACGCGAAAGCACTACAGACAGCTGGCCTCTCTCTCTTGACGGGTACCCCAAAGACCCCAACCCCAAAAACTGGAGGACAATCAATGGGAGTAAGGTCCATCTGACCAAAGGAAAGATTGATGGCGGTGCCGGGGGAAAATTCGCTGGTAATGCGTGGAGTGGCAAGATTGCTCACGAGTATGAGCCAGAGCCAAAACATGCAAAAGCAAAAAACAAGACTAAGACCCAAAGCACTCCTAAGTCAAAGCCTCCAGCCCCATCAAAAAAACCGCCACTAGGGTACATTAATCAGCTCAAGGGGCAGTACAATGCGGCATCGGACCAGGCGAAAAAAGTGGCAGACGATGTGCTTACAACGGGCGAAGTCAACGACATGGGAGGCAGTGATGGAGCATTATGCAAGACGATTTATGCTGCATACGCAAACAAGCAGATGACTAAACTGGCAGCCCAAAACGCGATAGCGGCTGTGGCAGACGGCAAGAAAACCACGTTCACAGACAATATAAAGGCATATTATGGCGTTGGCGTTGATACGCCACAGCAAGCGGAGGTGCCGAAAGCAACTGCAAGCCCAGAAATCCACAAACCAGAGACAAAGCCGAAAGCAACAAAACCAGCAACGGCAGCAGACCTGAGTAAAAGCTACAAAGGTGTAGGTAAAAACCCCAAGGCTTTTGGTAATTTTGTTAAACAGTGCGAGAGCGCAAGCACAGAAGCAATTAATGATTTCTATGCGAAGAATCCTCCCGCTACACTCAAGGATAAAGCGAAGCTGAAAAAGGCCCAGGATGCATATAGCGCAAAAGTGGAAAAGCATCTAACGGATAAGGTCGGGGCAGAGACCGTTGCCGCTTTCAAACAAAATCTTGCAGCCGCCCTGGAAGATGGGGCATACGGGATGATGGTGGATAGCAACGTATTACTAAAGATTTTTGATAGCCATTTCAAAAACACGTATGAGACAGGGACGTCTAACGGCCTCGATGACACGGAAACACATGATGCATTCGCAAATAGTGCATTTAAGTGTAAAAAGACCGCAGAAAATATCCCTGGTTTCGAGATGGAAAAGTACGGCTTACTGCTACCAAAAGATGATAAGGCACCACCTCCGAGCGCAGCCAAGGGATACGGCGATGTGATAGTGCGATTCAAGAAAGACCGACTCAAAGGACGCGTCACATACACCCTTGGAGATAGTATGACGGAATGGGGCCAGAATCCAGAGGAGTACGTGTCCGGCGATGCAGATCACCCCTCGTTGGCCGGCTGCTTTGCCGGTGGCATGACAAAATATGCAGCCGCAACAGCAGAAGAAACAGTGAAACAATTTGCTGAAAACGGCAAACCTCCCGAAAAATTTATGCAAACTTTGGCAGGGTGGGGAGACGACCACGAACTCAGCTATCTGGAACTGCAGTATCACGGAGCTCTGACTACCGCAGACATTGAGTCTGTGACAATTCAAAAGAGCAAAGCGTCGACGAAACTTATTGAGGCAATGAAAGCAAAAGGTATCGCTGTTAATTTGATTTGATAGAGAGGGTGTGCAAATGAGCAAGAGTAAACGGCCTGTGCTTTTTACAAGCGATGCGGTCATGTACGAAATGGACAATGGGTGGTTTTACTTTGTGAGCACGACAGCAGATCATATTGCAGTATACGGGCATCCTATTTTTTATACGAGATTCAATCCGTATTGCAAGCCGGCAAAAAGCGAAAATGATGTCCCTGCGCAAATAATCCATAAGACAAAACAGATCCTGTCAAAACTGCCTGTGCAGGCGGCCATTAGTGCATTTCAAAGGTATGCACCTTTTGAGGGGGTAAATAACCCCTTCCCCGCGATGCTCAGTAGAGCATAAAAGGAGGCACCGCCGTGAACCAGTCAAATCTCTGGCAACCGACAAGGCGCATAGAGCAGACATTTGCCAGAGCCATGAGGCGGCTGGCAAAGCGGCTGACAGCCATCGTAAGGGCGTTTAGGGACCCTCGGCAGATTGAGGCAGCCCTCAAGCGGTATGCCCAAAGCCCGGACTTCCGCAAATTCGCAGAAGCCGTAGCCCTCAAGATGATCACTGGCCTGTTCCGCGACATGGGCAGGACATGGAGGCAGGCGGCTGCAGCTCATGGCATGGGCAGGGAACTGTACCAGGCACTCATGCGGGAACTCAAACAGGGCACCAAAGGGCAGCAGCTTGACACCCTCATCACGGACACCACCTACAGGATCGTGACCCTCCCAGAGGATATCGGCAAGGATGTAGCCGACTATGTGGAGCGCGAAGCCCTCAAGGGCAGGAGAGCCAGCGACATAGAGCGCGAGATTCAGCTGATGTTTCCGCAGCATACCAGAGCCAGGGCAGAGCTGATAGCCCGCACCCAGGTCAGCTACACGCAGACCAATCTCATCAGGGTGAGGGCAGAGAGCATTGGCCTACGGTGGTATTGTTGGAGGGCCGTCGGAGGTGGCAAGGGCGATGGAAGGACCCGTCATGCCCACCGGCAGATGAGCGGTGTGCTTGTTTCCTGGGACGACCCGCCAGCACCAGAGGATTTATTTCCCCGCTACACAAAAAGCGGGAGACCGTACAGGAACACGCTCGGGCACTACCACGCGGGGCAGGCTCCACGATGCCGTTGCTACCCGGAGCCAATCGTAGACCTTGACCTAACCACATGGCCAGCCAGAGTGTACCGCAACGGCAGGATAACGACCATGACCCGCCGACAGTTTGAGCAGATAATGAGGTGAAACCATGAACCAGACACAAAGAATACGGCTTGGCCTCCTGCTGACGAACATCAAGCTGGGTGGCCGTTTTTCATTTCGGACTTACACGGCAGATGCCAGCTACCCCAAAGACCCCGACCCTAAAAACTGGCGTACCATCAACGGCTCAAAGGTGCATCTGACCAACGGCAAGATTGACGGCGGGGCAGGCGGGAAGTTTAAGGGTAATGCCTGGGTGGGCAAGAAGTCCCACGGGCACAACTCCTTCTTCCCGCTGTCCCAGATGAACTACAAAGGAAAATCCTACAAGGGACCAAACGCTACAGCACAAGCAGGGAGCATACAGGCCAGCCGTCCCAAGAGCAATATGGCAAATATTGGGGCGGCTGGGCAAGCCTCGGCAATTGCAACGCAAACAGTTTCCCAAGCACAGCCTGCAATTGCAACAACACCATTACCCCAGGTCAGTGCTTCTACAAGCCACGCCACAGGGAACGTTAAGCCACCTTTAGGGTTTATCAATCGGCTGAGAGGTAGATACAAAAATGCAAACCAGCTAGGCAAGACAGGGACTGATGCCTTCTTTCAATTTGGTGGAGACCCTGTAATGCTTCCCCATTCCATGGGTAACGATACAAAAGCGGTGTGCCAGAAAGCATACGATGCATGGAAAAATAAGGAAATAACGAAGACCGCAGCCCAAAATATTGTCGCAACAGCAATACAAGCTCCAAATTCTTACATGCTTACTTTGATAGCTCAAAGGTGGGGAGTAACCCCAAGCCCCATCGCTACAACGACCACGCCAGGGATAACGCCGACACCCTCGACGGCTCCGACTGCCGCAATGGCACAACCGAACACCGCTCCGAAACCAACACCAAAACCCAAAACTGCAGGGAAAACATCTTCTGTGGATTTGCCAACGATGGACGACACACAGCGGGCATCATTTGTGAAAAAAGCTATGACAGCGAAGTTGCCACCCAACTTAAACAAGAACAATCCCACACAGAGACTGGTCTATGCGGCGAAACACAATGATCCCCCAAAGATTGTGTCGTATAACCAGCTTGGGAAATTGGCCAAGGCCAAAGGCGCAATCGTGTTATATCGTACTGTTAGTGACAGCGGGAGCATAAAAGCAGACCAAATAGCGGACGACATCAGAACTAGCAAAATTTTTGTGACAAACGGTAATGGTGGCCGTGTTTATGGCGGTGGCATGTATATGGCGGACGACATAAACGATTCTCGGTATTATGGATGGGGAGAGTCCAATACGATTTGTGCGGTTTTGAACCCTAAAACTGCAAAAATAATTACTATGGACAAACTGCAAAAGAAAGAAGGGCCTAATTGGCTAAAACAAAATCCCAAAACCGCAAAAGAGCTAGGATTTGTGAAAAACAGACATGGGGGATTTGATACAAGGCCGGGCATTGGCCAGAATTCAAATGATTTATACACAGCGTTAGCGGTAGCAATGGGTTACAATGTTGTGCATAATCCAAGTGCAGGCTATTACACAATCCTGGACAGGAAGATACTGACTACTTGTACCAAGAACTTTTTCAATGATGACCCTAATTTCTAAAAAAGTTGACTTTCAAACAGGAAATGATATGATGGTGCTGACAAATGTGCCTTGATGGAGGTGGGTTGTATGGCAACGCAGAGAGAACCTTGGAGAGGAAAGATTACCGCTAAGGATTATAATGACCTGACCAGCAGGATGTCTGCAGAAGGGAAAAAGCAATTTGATGTGGGATTTATCGAGAATGACCCCGACTTCTATATGAGCCTTGGAGCAACTGGGTTTTTTATTAAGGCAAATGAAGGACGAGCAGACAGAGGGCTGCCGCCAGTCGAAAAAGATTATATGACATGGTGGAATATGTACACCTAACCACCCCCACAAGCACCCGCAAGGGTGCTCTTTTTATGCCCATTTTGAAGGAGCTGGTGCAAATTGAAAGCATTCTACGGGGCGAAGCTCTCGCCCCACATGACAGAATCCCCGGAAGGGTTTCTCATATGCCTCGGAGTCCCGATATGCCGGACAGGGAAGCAGCAGTACCTGCCCAGGGAAATCGGGGAGAAGGGGGACGGCCTGGTGGATGTGTATCGGGAAGAAGACGAGGTATTCAAGCCCTCGGCCATGGCCTCGTTTGAGGGCAAGCCCGTGACCGACGACCACCCCTCCAAAGAGGTAGACCCCAACAACTACAGCAGTCACATGAAGGGCGTAGTCCAGAATGTGCGCCGGGGGCAGGGAGATGAATCAGACAACGTGGTCTGTGACCTCGTCATTTATGATGCCGGGCTGATTAACAAAATCAAGCATGGCAAGCGGGAGGTCTCTTGCGGCTACGATTGCAAGTATGTCGACAACGGCGATGGTACCTACCACCAGGCCGACATTATAGGCAACCACGTCGCTGTCGTGGACAACGGCAGAGCAGGAAAGAGCGTGTCCATCAAGGACAGCAAACCAGAAGGAGGAAGAAGGAGAATGGCTAAAAAGAGTATTTTTGCCCGGATGTTTGAGGCTTTCGCCAAAGATGCGGAGCCCGAGGAAGTCCTGGAAGCAGCCAAGGCAGTAGACAAAGCCTGTGGCAAGGACGAGGAACCGGAGCCGGAGAAGAAGGACCCCACC
>UZAT01068770.1_pt1 | contig 10342 bp, 12 predicted proteins | sample 2160861 | NCBI WGS metagenome assembly UZAT01 (sample SAMEA5138306, study PRJEB28736) | viral metagenome | reverse complement strand
TGGTTTGCCGCGCTGACGAAGTACGCGTATATGCGCGGGCTGGACGCGAAATTATGAAATTTCTGTGAAATCATGGCAAAAACATGGCAAGAATATCGCCCTCAAATGTGGTATAATGGTAGTGTCGAAAGCTGTACAGCACGTTATGCGCTGTGCGGCTTTTGATTTTAACATGCGGGTCTCCTTACCGCATGCGAGGGTATAGGGAAAACATGACGCGGGCAGCCGGTGGGGGTCCGCGTACTATTTTACGAAGGAAGGTGGTGGCATGGCGAATGAGCAAAACCTGATTCCGTTCGACAGTAGTCAAAGCCGCGAAGAAGCCAAGAAAAATGGATCCAAGGGCGGCAAGGCTTCCGGCGAATCCAGGCGGCGCAAAAAAAGCATCCGCGAAAACATGAAAGAACTCCTTGCCATGGCTCCATCGGGAGACATCAGCGGCATGGGGCTTGATGGGATCGAATCAGACGAACTCACCAATCAGCTCGTTATGACGGCCGCGCTTATGATGCGAGCACAGGGCGGTGACGTTGCCGCCATTAAGGAAATACGCGCCATTATCGGCGAAGATGAGCGCCTGAAGCTCGACCGCGAGCGGCTTGAACTGGAACGCGCCAAGGCGTTCCCGCCCGCACCTCCGCCGAAGAAATACGGCGGCCTGCCCGCAAGCCTGATCGCGCCGGCATTCGCGGCGGCGAATCTGGATATCGACGAGCATGCTCATCTGGAATATGTATTCCCCGGCGGACGCGGTTCGACAAAATCGTCTTTCTGCGGCTCCAAGGTTGTGGATTTAATCATGAGCACCGATGATGTACACGCGGTGTGCGTCAGACAGGTGGCAAACACGCTCAAGGATTCCGTTTTCTCGAAAATCAAGTGGGCGATATCCGCCATGGGGCTGGATGACGAATTCGACGTCAAGGTGTCCCCGCTGGAAATCACGAAGAAATCCACCGGGCAGAAGATTTACTTCCGGGGCGCAGACGACCCCGGCAAGATTAAATCCATTGCGCCGGAGTTTGGCTATATCGGCATCCTCTGGTTCGAGGAGCTTGACCAGTACGCAGGCCCCGAAGCCGTGCGAAACATCGAGCAGTCGGTTATTCGCGGCGGCGATGTGGCGTACATTTTCAAGAGCTTTAATCCGCCCAAGTCTGCACAGAACTGGGCGAACAAATATATTAAAATTCCCCGCGCCGACCGTCTTGTCACGGAATCGACCTATTTGTCGGTGCCGTCCAAGTGGCTCGGCAAGCCGTTTATTGATGCAGCGGATTTCCTCAAAGCGACCAATCCGACCGCATACGAAAACGAATATCTCGGCATCGCCAACGGTTCCGGAGGCAATGTTTTCGACAACGTTGTACTGCGGGAGATCACCGACGCGGAGATCGGCGAATTCGACCGTATCTATCACGGCGTAGACTGGGGATGGTATCCCGACCCGTGGGCATACAACCGCATGCACTACGATGCAAACCGGCATCGCCTGTACATCTTCGGCGAGCTGCACGGCAACAAGCTATCGAACGATCAGACGGCGCAGATGCTGTTCGATGCGGGCGTTACGGAGCAGGACATCGTAACGTGCGATTCCGCCGAGCCGAAATCTGTGGGTGACTACAAGGCGGCGGGTGTCTTTGCGCGTCCGGCGGAAAAAGGTCCCGGCTCCGTCGATTATTCCATGAAGTGGCTGCAGTCTCTTCGCGAAATCGTCATCGATAACAGCCGATGCCCGGAGACGGCGGAGGAATTCCTGGCATACGAATATGAGCGCGACAAGGACGGCGAGATTATTTCCGGCTATCCCGACGCGAACAATCACCACATCGACGCGGTGCGATACGCCATGAATCCGGTGTGGAAGCGCAGAGGTGAGTGATGAGTTTTTTATCAAGAGTAAAGGGGTGGTTATCCCGAATGTTTGGAACCAACGACATTGAAAAGGCGCTCGGCGTGAGGATCACGGCGACCACGACCATGCAGGAGCGCATTGCTATGTGGTCGCGGATGCTGTCCGGGCAGGCCGACTGGTGCGATGAGGCGGTGCACTCCATGCGCCTTGAATCGGGCATCGTGCGAGAATTTGCCAACATCGCCGTCTCGGAGATGACTTCCTCCGTGAGCGTGCCCGCGCTGGACGCGCTGTATCAGACGGCAATCAAAAAGCTCGCGCAGCGTATGCAGACGGGACTTGCGACCGGCGCGATGTGCATCAAACCGCTTCCGGACGGTAATGTGCAATACATCCCGCAGTCGGCGTTTATTCCGATCCGCTATGATGCGGCGGGGAGGCTGGTCGAGGTGGTATTCCCCGAGACCATCCACGACGGCGAACTGTATTACACGCGCCTCGAATGGCACAATCTCACGCCGGACGGGCTGACGATCATCAATCGGGCGTATGTCTCGCACAACGAGGATACGCTGGGGCAAGAGACGGCGCTCTCTGTTCGCGATGAGTGGGCGCACATCATGCCGGAAGCGCACTATGCGGGCGTTAATCGCCCGGTATTCGGCTATTACGTTAATCCCATCGAAAACACCATCGACGGCTCCTGTATGGGCGTGTCTGTGTACGACGCGGCGGCGGACAAGATCCGCCAGACGGACGTGCAGTTTGGCCGCCTTGATTGGGAGTTTGAATCCGGCGAGCGCGCGGTGCATGTCGATGATATGGCGCTCAAAGCCCGCAAGGACAAGGACGGCAAGGTGCATCGCGATGTGGAGCGGCTGAACAAACGCCTGTATCGCGGCCTCAACGTCATGCCCGGCGCAGACAAGGAACTCTTCGAAGTGTTCTCGCCGGAGTTCCGCGATGCGTCGCTCATCAACGGCCTCGAAGAGTACAAGCGCGAGATTGAGTTTATCGTCGGCCTTTCTTACGGCGATATCTCCAACCCCGCCAGCGTCGAAAAAACCGCCACCGAGGTTATCGCCGCAAAGAAACGCAAGTATGACACGGTAACGGCGATTCAGTCGAATCTCCGCGACTGCCTCGACGATCTCGTGTATGCGCTGGCGTTTTATAACGCGCTTACTCTTTCCGGTTACGAGTTTATCTGCGACTTCAAGGATAGCATCCTCGTTGACGAGGAAACCGAACGCTCCCACGACATGCAGATGGTGTCGATGGGTGTCATGAGCCTTGCTGAGTTCCGCTCGAAGTGGATGGGCGAGCCGCTTGATGTCGCCGAAAAGAATCTTCCGCAGCCTGCGGCGGTGCTTGAATAATGTTCAGCGCGGCGGAGCTGGAAGGCCTCCCAGAGGGGCTGGTCAAGATTTTTACCGGCTTGCAAGATCGCATCCTGCTTGATATCGTGCGCCGCCTGAAAGCCAACGCGGGCGAGATCACCCGCTCGGCAGACTGGCAGATATATCGCCTGCATGAACTGGGCGCGGCATCCGATGAGATCAGGATGGCGATACAGGACGCAATGCGGCTGGCTGACGATGAGGTTGATGCAATCTATGATGCGGTGCTCGCGGAGGATTACGTCCGTATGCGGGCGCTGTACGAGCGTCTGGGGCGCGAGGTCGTGCCGTACTCCGAAAACGCATGGCTGATGCAGTTGGTCGATGCCATACGCGCACAAACGCGTGATACGCTCCACAACATCACCGGCACGCTCGGTGTAGCGGCATCCAACAAGGGGCGCGTGAATCTTGTCAGCCTGACGCAGTATTACACCGACACCATGGACGGCGCGGTGCTCGATATCGCGTCCGGCGCGTTCGATTATAACGCGGTTCTGCGGCGGGTGGTGCGGGAGCTTACCTATTCCGGCATCCGGCATATCGACTATGAGTCGGCACTTGGCCGCCCCACATCGGCGCGGCTGGATGTGGCGGCGCGCCGCGCTCTGATGACGGGCGTAGGGCAGCTCACCGGCCAGATATCCGAGCGCAACGCCGCCGAACTGGGTACAGACACATACGAGGTCAGCGTCCACACCGGCGCGCGCCCTTCGCATCTTGTCTGGCAGGGCGGTTGGTTCACCATGGAGCAGCTACGCTCCGTCTGTGGATATGGCGATGTCGCCGGTCTCAAGGGCGCGAATTGCCGGCACGACTTTTACCCGGTGATTCCGGGCATTGACAAGCCTGCATACAGCGCAGAAAACCTCGCGGGCATCCGCAGAGACGAACAGACACCGCGGGAATACCTCGGCAAGGAATATACCTTATACGAGGCTACACAGCGTCAGAGGGAGCTTGAGCGCACTCTGAGGGCGCGTCGGCAGTCAATCAAGCTGCTCGAAGCGGGCGGAGCCGATGCGGAGGATATCACCAAAGAGCGGGCATCGTATCGCGCGGTATCGCAGGAATACACGCGTTTTTCAAAGGCGATGGGCATACCGGAACAACGTGAGCGCATCAAGATAATTGGATAATTACAGCACGGTTTACGCCGCGCTGTTTTTATATTTCCGAGCCGGGCGGTTCCCGGATGACTTTCATCGCGCAGGCGGTGCGCGTTACAAATCACGCAGAAAGGATAACGCTATGAGAAACATCATCGAACTGCTCCACGATATTGGCATTGAAATTCCCGCCGATAAAAAAGCGGATTTTGAAAAATCCGTAGGCGAGAACTATAAAACCATTGCCGAATTCGAGCGCCAGAAGGCAAAGCTCGACAACGCGGAGGCACAGCTTACCGAGGCGAAGGAATCGCTTAAATCATTTGAGGGCGTGGATGTACCCGCGCTGAACGGCAAAATTACAGAGCTTACCAGTTCCCTTGCGGCGAAGGATGCTGAATACAATCAGAAGCTCGCCGACATGGAATTTGATGCCGCTCTGGAATCAGCAATTTCCGCCTCCGGCGCGAAGAACGCGAAAGCGGTTCGTGCGCTGCTTGATCTTGATGCGCTTAAGGCATCCAAAAATCGCGATGGCGATATCAAGACGGCGCTTGATGCGGCGAAGAAGGACAACGACTACATGTTTAAGTCCGACGAGCCGATTAACAATCCGACCGGACCCGTGAACACGGGCGGCACACCGAGCGATCCCCTTGCGGCGGTTCGCGCGGCGATGGGCATTCCTGCCGCAAAATAAATTAAGAAAGGGGCAAATAATATGCCTAACAACATCGAACTCTTTAAGCAGTATGTACCCCTCCTCGATGAGGTGTACAAGCTGGCATCCCTCACCTCTGTGCTCGACGGCGCGGCAGAGCTTGCACGCGCTGGCGCAAACGCCAACGAGCTGATCATCCCCAAGATGGACATGTCCGGCCTCGCGGATTATTCCCGCAACTCCGGCTATGTTGACGGCGAAGTTACCCTGACCAACGAAAGCGTCAAGTGCAACTTCGACCGCGGCAGAATGTTCACCATTGACACCCTCGACAATGCAGAGACCGCGGGCATCGCTTACGGCCGTCTCGCATCCGAGTTCATCCGCACCAAGGTTGTCCCCGAGCTTGATGCATTCCGTCTCGCGAAGTACGCTTCCGTCGAGGGCATCGGCACCGCATCCGGCGACCTCACCACCGGTGCGAACGTGATCACCGCACTCCGCGCGGCAAAGAACGAGATGAGCGAAGCAGAAGTGCCCGAAAACGAGCGCTATCTGTTCATCACTCCCACTCTGTACGGCATGATTCAGGATCTTGATTCCAACAAGTCCAAGGCGGCCGTCGAGGGCTTCGCCGGTATCATTCAGGTACCGCAGAGCCGCTTCTACACCTCGATCCTCCAGCGCACCGGCGCAGGCGATCAGGCCGCGGGCGGCTACACCAAGGCGGAGGGCGCGAAGGACATCAACTTTATGATCGTCCACAAGCCCGCTGTTATCCAGTTCCAGAAGCACGTTGCTCCCAAGGTCATCAGCCCCGACGCGAACCAGTCCTCCGACGGCTGGAAGTTCGGCTACCGCAATGTCGGTATCGCGGACGCGTACGAGAACAAGGTGGCCGGAATCTACGCCCACACCAAGGCGTAACGAGGTAATGGCATGACGGCATGGGCGGATTACTCCTATTATACGGATAACCACCTCATCGGCCGCACGCCGACGGTATCCGAGGCGGATTTCCGCTCCTATGCCGTCAGCGCCACGGCGATTGCAAAGCGATACACGGGCGATGCAATCCCGGACGACAACGTCCCCGACGAGGCGAAGCATGCTGTCTGCGCCATCGCGGAAGCCGTCGCGGCTGATGAGGCTGCGCGGCTCCACGTCGGCGTTACAGCGGAGAAAACCGGCGACCTGTCTGTCACCTACGAGAGCGCATCAAGCCGCGAGGCGGCGTTCTCGCAGACCGTGGCGGGCATCGCGCGGCAATGGCTCACACCGTGGATGTATCTGGGGGTGAGATCGTGCTGACCAATGGTTCCTGCACGGTATATCATCAGGCAGAATCCGGCGGATATGACCGCGAATTCATTCCGGCTTGCTTCTGGATGGATTCGCGGGGTGCATCCGTGACCACCGGCGGCATTGTCTCCGAGGCGGGCGTGATCGTCTACATCCCGGAGGCGCACGCACCGAAGCTTATCGCGCAGAAGGATATCATCGTGCGCGGTAACTGCCCGCATGTTTTCATCGGAAGCACACCGGCGGCAATTTCGCAGAGCTTCGCGCGTCTGCGAGAGGCTTACGAGCTTGCCACGGTGACAGCCGTTGACGATAAGCGCTATGGAAGCGCCCTGCGGCATATCAAGGTGACGGCAAAATGAGCCGCGGCGATATGAGCCTCGTGTGGACACCCGGTTTCCGGAGAGGCGTACAGGGAAATTTCAAGCGCGCGCAGGCGTACATTGACCAAGCGTGCATCCGGCACATGGACAAGTACACGCCCATGCTCACCGGCGCGCTGAAAAAGTCGCCGACGCTCGGCACCAAGATCGGCTCCGGCCGCATCGAATACGCATCGCCATATGCGCGGTATCAGTATTACGGAAAACTGATGGTGTCATCCGTTACCGGCTCGCCATACGCGCAAAGCGGCGAGAAAAAGGTGCTCACATCAGTTGATCTCGAATACAACACGGCCTCCCATCCTCTGGCGGGGCCGTTTTGGTTTGAGCGCATGAAGGCCGAGCACAAAGGCGAAATCCTGCGCGGAGCGGCGCAGATTGCGGAGGGCAAGGCACAATGAACATCATCGAAGCCGTGCGCGGTCTGCTCTCGGATTTTCCCAAGATTTCCGAGGTCGCGGGCGCGCTGCACGTTGATTTTACGAATCCCCCGCCGGACAGCTACGCGCTTTCCAGCACCGGGGACACACGGGTGTCAGAGGACATTCTCGGCAACCCGACGCGCCAGCACACGTTTGTGCTGTATACCAACTGGCAGTCTGTCAGCGACTTTGACCGCCTGAACAATTCCGGCGTGATGCTGGAGCTTGCACAGTACCTCGAAAAAAACGGGCGCGGCATTGCCGTGACCGCGGACATCGACGGTGCCGTGTACAATGGCATCACAACCGGCGTAACATGCTCGAACGGCATGCTGTTTGCCGTGCCGGAAACGCTCCACGGCGGCGTGATCTATCAGCTGCAGATTGCGGCAAATTACAAAATCATTATGGAGGCATAAAACATGGCAAAGATTGAGCGAAAGTATCTCGCGCACTTCATGAACGCCACGCCCAAATCCACACCGAGCTATGAGCGGCTGGGCAAAGACCTTGAAGAACTCAACGTCGAAATGAATGCAGAAATCGAAACCAAGCAGAACATCAACGGCGAAAACTCCACGAATCTGTCCGGCTACTCTCCCCAGGCGTCCGTTGAGCCGTTCTATGCAGACAAAGATTCGGCGTTTTTCGATTTTCTGCAGGACATCGCCGACAACCGCAAGGTGCTTGACGATGCAAAGACCGATGCCCTCGAAGTACACCTGTGGGAGGAATCCGGCGGCTCTTATGTCGCGTACCGTGAGACTGCCATCATCGAGATTGTATCTTACGGCGGCAACACGACCGGCTATCAGATCACGTTTAACGTCCACTATCAGGGCGACCGCGTGAAGGGCACTTTCGATCCCGAAACCAAGACGTTCACGGAGGCATCGGCGTAAATGAAAAACATCTGCTTTGATGATGGTTACCACGAATACAAGATCAACGGCGACGAATCCCGTGTGATTCGCGTGAATCCGTCTGACTTCGGCATCCTCGGTCGCCTGAACGCGGCGCAGGAAGCCATGAAGGACGTTAAAATCGAAAATTCGCCGGAGGGCATCGCCGAGTTTGACCGGCTCGCGCGCGAGCAGATCGACATGGTATTCGGCGCGGGCACCGCAGAAACCGTATTCGGGCGCATTAACTGCGCATCCGTCGCGAACGGCAAGCCCGTATACATCAACTTCCTCGAAGCGTTCGCCCCCATCATCAAGGCGGATGTGGAGGCTGAGCGCAAAAAGAGCGACGCGAACATCAAAAAGTACACGTCGCAGGTTAAGTGATCGGCTCCCTCCCCAAGGCGCTCACCGTCGGCGGAGAGGATCGGCGCATCCGCAGCGATTTCCGCACGGCTCTGCTGATCCTCGAAGCCTGCGCCGACCCCGACCTCACCGACTACGATAAGAGCGTCGTGTGTGTGGAGTGCCTGTTCGAGGACGCGATCCCGCCCGAACTGTACGAGGAGGCCTTAAAGCAGGCGTGCTGGTACCTCGACGGCGGAAACGTCGCGCACAGCCGTGTGAGCGTCCGTGTGATCGATTGGGCGCAGGATGAGGCGATCCTCTTCCCGGCCATCAACAAGGTGGCGGGAAAGGAGACGCGCGCCGAGGAGTATATCCATTGGTGGACGTTCCTCGGGTGGTTTCAGGAGATCGGTGAGGGGGCATTGTCCACCATCGTCGGCATCCGGTACAAGCTGGCGCGAGGCAAGCAGCTCGATAAATGGGAACGTGATTATCTCCGCGACAACGGAGACCGGGTAAAGTTAAAACAGCGGTATTCCGCTGAAGAACAGGCGGAAATTGATCGCCTGCAATCCATTTTCCGATAGAAGGAGGTGGGGAACATGCCGGCTGACGGCTACTTAAATTTTGACACGAAAATTGATACCGACGGCTTCGACGATGGGCTGAAAGATGTGAATCGCCATGTAAAGGGATTCAGTTCTGCTCTCGGCGGCCTCGGAAAGACCATAAAAACCGCATTCAACACCGCCATGATTGCGGCGTTCGGCAAGGCGGTAATTGATTCCGCTGCCGATGTCAAGGCGGCGGGCGCGCAGTTCGAGCAGACCTTCGGCGAGATGCAGGGCGCGGCAAAGGCGGCCATCGACCGCGTTGCAAAGCCTGCGGATATCATCTCCGAACGGCTTCGCGGATCGGCTACGTCAATCTATGCGTTTGCAAAGACCGCCAAAATGGAGACCTCCACGGCGATGACGTTCATGGAGGACGCGCTCCGGGCGGCGGCGGATTCCGCGGCGTATTATGACAAATCCATCGAGGACACCACCAAAACGCTGCAATCGTTCCTCAAAGGCAACTACGAGAACGACGCGGCGCTCGGATTATCCGCGACAGAAACGACGCGCAACGCCAAGGCGATGCAGTTGTACGGCAAGAGCTTCAAAAACCTGTCCGAGGCGCAGAAGCAGATCACGCTCCTCGAAATGGTCAAGGAAGCAAATGCCCTCTCCGGTGCGATGGGGCAGGCCGCACGCGAGGCGGACGGCTGGGCAAACGTTACGGGTAACCTGTCCGAGGCGTGGAAGCAATTCCTCGGCGTGATCGGTCAGCCTGTGCTCCAGCTCGTTGTGCCGGTTATCCAGCAAATCACGGCATCCCTGCAAAAGCTCACAAGCTGGGCGCTGACAGCGTACAACGCCATGGCCAAGGTGTTCGGCTGGGAGGAAAAGCAAGTCAAGCCCGTTGAGCAGACAGCGGCGGCGCAAAAACAGGTAACCGAGGCCGTCGAGGAGACGGAAGAGGCGCAGGAAGGCTCCCTCGCCAGTTTCGACGAGATCGAGGTACTTGCATCCAACACCGCCAAAGCAACCGAGCAAACGGCAGACGCTACCGCGCAGAACATCGCGGCGGCAATGCAGACCGAATCTGCACCGGCGGAGCAGAAGCCCGTTGACACGTCATGGGTGGATACGTTCATTGCAAAGCTGCAGGAGCTTAAGAACTTCATCGAAACGCAACTCAAACCGGCGCTCAATACCATCGGCGACGGCATGGGCGATGCGCTGTCGCGCATTGGCGAATTTATCAATACGCATGTCGCACCGGCGGCGCAAAAGCTCTGGGAACTGTTTAAGACGGCGATTGACAACATTGCGGCGTGGGTGACGGAAAAACTGCTCCCGACGCTGCAGTCTGTCGGCGAAAAGTACAATATTTCTTTCGATATGCTCATCCC
>UZAT01361401.1_pt1 | contig 10362 bp, 9 predicted proteins | sample 2160861 | NCBI WGS metagenome assembly UZAT01 (sample SAMEA5138306, study PRJEB28736) | viral metagenome | reverse complement strand
CGATGGGGGAATAGAGGGAGACTCGAACGGGAGATACTCCAATACGCTGGGCTGATTGGGCGAGCGCCATTGCATGCGGGGAGCAGACAGATCCCCAAAGGCGAGGGGGTTTCGGACTTTGATAGGGTCGCACAGCAGCTCGAAGCGTTCGACTCCAATATAGCGCAAAAATTCGCGGCTTTATCTAACCGTCAAAAACGATGGCTGATAAACAACACGAATTTCAGCACCGTAGCGCATGAAGCGACATGGTACAATGATAAAACGCACAAGTGGGAAACCAAAGCGGATGCGGGAGACGTGGAAACGCGACTCGACGAATGGATGACCAGCGCGGTGCGACACTAAAAAGGATGGAATTATGCGAGAGCGTCGAACGGCGGCAACAGACGGCGCAACACTGTTCACAGGCGACGATACGGAACCCTTGACGACGAACGCCGTCATCCGTCTTACCATGCTCGACCACCACACGCGCGTGTGGTGCGCCCACGGATGGCAGGACATCAAACCCATCGCGGCCGAACTCCTCCAACGACTGCCCTTGCAGTCGAACCCAGCCAAGGACGGCGTGTGGGGGACGTTCAACATTCGCGGTCATTTCTACAGTTTCCGCGTGCGCCTGGGCGGCATCACCGTGGACTTTGTGGACGTGCACAACATCACGCGGGACGACGGCCTGGATGTTTCGCGCGAAACGTTCGGCGGCACGGACGACTTGGAGACGACATGGAACATCGCGCAGGAGTGCGCCGCGCTGAACCTCAAGGGGACCACGATCGCATCCATGGCGATGAACGATTACATCGGCGGCGATTACGCCGGGTTTAAACGCCATTTCCCGCCATTGGACAAGACGGATTACCACCGGATGCGCCCCGCCTACTACGGGGCGATCGTGTACAGCAAGCCCGGCGAATACCGGCAGTGTCGGAGCTGGGACGCGAACAGCCTCTACCCGGCTATCATGCGCGACGCCCCCATGCCGGTTGGATCGCCGATATGGTATGACGGGCAGTATCAAGATGACACTGACTATCCACTGCATATCGACGTCATCTCGTTTGACGCAAGATTGAAACCGCAGAAAACGGCGACGCTCACCAACATCCTCCCCGTATGGGGGTATGAGGGCGAACGATTGGACAGCACACTGGGCGTTGTCACCTTGTCGGTGACTGACGTGGACTGGGAGACGATCACGGAAAATTACGACGTGCACGTGTGGGAGCATGTCGGCGGATGGAAATTCCGCAAATCCCATGGACTCTACTATATGTATGTGGACAAATGGTTTTCCGTGAAACAAAATGCGACCGGGGAACGACGGCAAACGGCGAAACTCTTGTTGAACTCATTGGTGGGAAAATTCGGCGCCGCGCTTTACCGGCCCCTGTTGCATCCCAAGCCATCCGTGGACGGCGGCGTGGACTTCACTGTGGACAAACCCGAGTCAACCAACTCACTCGCATGGCTACCGACCGCCGCCTATGTCAACGCCTACGGTCGGCAAATATTGTCCCGCGCGATGAACGCGAACGCCGGCCGCGTCCTCTACGCCGACACCGACGGCATGATCCTGGAAGGGCTGGACGCGCCCGTGGGCATCGAAACGGATGACCGGAAACTGGGGGCATGGAAGAACGACCACACCTATGAGCGGCTCCGCATCCTCGGCAACCGCAAGTACTGCGGTGTGGAAACAGACGGCGGCACGGTCATGCGATTGAGCGGCGTGCATCGCGCCGCCCCCATCCCCTACGACGATTTCCTACCGGGGTCACGCCATCTCAATGATGACGGGAACGCTTTCATGCTATAATGACCGGTAGCGGGATGTGCGTCCCAAGTCGATTCGATGGCCCGACCGGCAGGCAAATCGGTAAGGCGATCCGGTCGGATGTAGACGTGCGCAGCCGGCGCCCAGCGACGGCAAGGGAACCCGCACAGCCTAGCAATTCGGCACGGCAGCGTGATTGCTGCCGTGCCATTTACCTTAAAGGGGTGATTATGGACGACACCGAAAACGACGACAAGCCGGACACCACGCCCGATATGGAACCGGACGCGCAAGCCGACGACGATACGCCAAACCCGGAGCCCGGAACGCAGGACGGCAACAAGCCTGAGGACGCGGAGGAGGACAAGACCGCCGACATGGCCAACCGTCTCAGCGCCTTGGAAGCGACCGTAGCGGAACTGTCCAAAACCATTGAAGCGATGCGCGACACCGCCGCCGACCGCGTGTTGAACGATGGGCCCGACGATAACGCGACGCCGGAATCGGCTGAAATGACCGACGACGACTATAACGGCACCTACAGCACGTTCGACGACCTGTACGAAGACTGACAATTAGGAAGGAAAAAGTATCATGGCAACTACTCCCGTGGTGACGCCGAAGCAGCAGCTTCGCCCGCTCACCGAATTTAATAACGCTCAGATTTTGAACATGATTCGCAACGAGGCGTCTCCCGAATACCAGCGGCGCATGCCATCGGCAACCCAGATGAACATGGACCGCCAGATGGCCACGCTCATGTCGTCTACCCAGTTGAAGAACGAATTCTACGCGGCGTTGGTGAACCGCATCGGCGGCACGTATGTGAACACGTGGCGGTGGAACAATCCGCTGAGTGTCTTCCAACGTGCCACTCAGGCGTTCGGCGACACCTGGCAGGAAATCGCCGTGGGTATGCCGCTCGCCCAGGTGTATGACCCTAACGCCGAGTATCTCGGCGCGGACAATTTCCGCAAATGGAAAGTCGACGTGGATTCGCTCTATCATCGTCTTGACTTCGCCCACTGGTATCCGGCGACCACGGATGACAAGACACTCCAGCGTGCCTTCACGTCCGAAAACGGACTCGCGTCGCTCACTTCGCAGATCCTCACATCCTGCTACAACGCCGCGGAAGTCGATCTGTTCGAAGCCATGTGCCACCAATTCACCGAGTATGCGAAGCTCGGCGGGTATTGGCGCGTCCACATGGACAATGACCTCAACAACATGGGGTCATCCGAGACGGACGCCCGCGACATGCTGCGCCAGATCCGCGCATGGGCCGATACGCTGAAGTTCGTCAGCACCCGATACAATGCGCGGCACATGCCCACATTCGCCAAACCGGACGAACTCGTGTTGTTCTGCTCCCCCGAAGTCAAGTCGGCGCTTGACGTGCAGGGCCTCGCCACGGTATTCCAGCGTACGGACGCCGAACCGACCATCGACCGGATCATCGTCATCCCACAAGACCGGTTCGGCATGGATGGCGTCCAGGCCATCCTGACGACCGACAAGTTCCTGATTGACATCCCCGTCATCAACGAGATGACCCAGCAGATCAACCCGGTCAACATCAATTCGGTCAACCATTATCTTCACGTCCAACACATCATCTCAGTGTCCGGCTTCGCCCCTGCCGTCCTGTTCTGGACCGGCGCGGGATCCACTGCGAACCTGGTTGCGCCGACCGGCACGCAGGCCGGAACGCCGACCTTCCAGCTCAAACTGGCCATGTACGGCGGCGGATCCGAAACCCCGAGCAATGTGTCGCGTGGCGGCGCGGTGCAGGTCACTGCGGATACGACCATCGGCAATGACGGTGCTGCCACGTTCCGCTCGGATGCGGTCGAGTACGCCATCGGCGACACCGCTAAGCCGAAGAGCGATTATACGTATATTTCACCCACCGGCGTGCTTGTGGTCGGTCTCGACGAGCCGAACACCACCATCCCGATTACCGCGACCGCCTTGTACACGAATCCGGCGACGCCGGAGGTGCCGGGCACGGTATCCGCAGCTCTGGACGTCCCGGTGGTCGGTGACGGTGTTATCGGATTCAACCCGTCGATCATCGCATCGATCGCCGTGACCGTCCCGAACGTGACTACGGGACATACGGTGCAGGCGACTGCGACGGCGACCATGATTGACGGGCGTACTGCCGACGTGACCGCGCAAGCCGCATGGACGTCCGGCACCCCGGCGAACGCCACCGTGTCCGAATCAGGCGTCGTCACCGGCGTCAAGGCGGGCACGTCCAACATCACCGCCACACTGTTCGGAGTGTCCGGCAAGCACAGTGTGACCGTTTCCGCCGCGTGATACAATGAGGGAAGTAGCCAACCGGCTACTCTCTGTCTCTCACGGTGTAATGCAAAGCAAGGCCCGGAGCGCAACCCACGTGAGCGCTCCGGGCCTTGCTTGTATCCTGAGGTTGGTGGATGATGATTGACGATGCGAACCCTTACGTGGAAACCAATTTCTCATGGGCGGAATGGACACCCAACACGACACTGAAGCTATGCCGCGTGCCATGGGATGCATCATACCGCGATGTCGTGCGATTCGACTCGCGTGAGACGCAAGCACAGTGGTTCGACCAGGTGGATGGCGTGGAGTGCAAGCCCGCCACCATGCATATTTTCGGCGCTCCGGTACGTATCGACATGCCGTTCAACCAAGCGTCGAATTACAATTATCTTGTCGCCGTCAACGATTACCCCGAACTGGAATCGCCGCGCGCATGGTTTTACTTCATCGAATCCGTGGAGTACGTCAACGCGCACGCCACACAGCTCACGCTGATGCTCGACGTATGGCAGAGCTTCCAGTTCGATGTCCGGTTCGGCAGTTGCTATGTGACGCGCGGGCATATCGGCATAGCGAACGAACACCAATGGGACGACTGGGGGCGCACCGCCCTTGCGCTGCCAGAGGGGCTGGACACCGGCGCGGAAACCGTCATCACCTCCCAGTCGTACACGGCGCTGATGTCCAGCAAGCCCACGCAACCAGGATTCAACTCTCCGACCTTGGATTACGGTGTCATCGTCGTGGCCACGACCGACCTTGTTGCATCGGGCGGCAGCGTCGAAAATCCATCACTGAAAACCGCGGAAGGCTCTCAATTCGAAAATCAATCCAACGGGGCGGGCGTCTATTATTTTGACACCGCCGACGACTTTACGCGCATCATGCAGGTCGGCAGCTCCTTCCCATGGGTGACGCAAGGCATTACGGCGATCTACGCCGTCCCCAAGATCAGCGCCGACTATATCCGCGACGCCGGCCGCGAGGTGACACAATTATTCGGCAACAGTACGGTCGGCGTGGTCCAAGGCCACGTCTACACGTTCATATGGGAAGCCAAAAGCAGCAACCGGTATGACGACATTGTCACTGTCAGGAATTTCCGGGATCATTTCAACATCCCCGGCCGGTATCGCAACCTGAAAAAACTGCGATGCTACCCGTATAGTGTCGTGGAGTGCTCGTGCCAGAACGGTTCGAATGTCATCTATCGGCCCGAAGACATCCAGTCGGACGACCTGGTCATCCGTGAAACCTGGAACTACGCGCCGCCATCCCCACGATTGAACTTCTACCCGGTGAACTACAATGCGGGCGGCGCCGCCACGGTCCCCTCCCCCGCAGGAAACGGGGCCGGGTTGCCGATCGACGGCGGGGAAATGCTGAACGTCAGTTTCGGAATCACGAATTTCCCCCAGTTCATGGTGGTCAACAACGGGGCCGCGCTCTCCATGGCCAACAGCGCATACACGCGTGCCTATGCGGAGCAGTCAGCCGGATGGGCGCAGCAGAAAGCGACCATGAACGCCGCCAACACGCTATCCCAGGCGGGCACGGCGATCCAGACCCAGCAGCAGCTTACGCAGCTCGGCGTCACCAACCGCAACGCGCTGAACTCCATCGCAGCCAATTCGCTACACCAATCGTTGGCCATCGGGACGGCGAACGGCGACGCGATGACCGAGCTGAACATGTCCCAGAACAGCGCGCAAACGGCATTAGGACTCATCCACAATGCGGCCGGTGCGGTCATGAAGGAGGACGCGTTCGGACTCATCGGCGGCACCCTCAACGGGGTGCTGCAAAACGGCATCACCAACGCGGGGCTGGAAGCCAGCCGCGGCATCGCCAACGGCATGGCGGCGGCGAACACGGCCAACAGTGTGGCCACCAACGCGGCGCAAACCGCACAGGCCAACGCCTACGCGCAACGGGCCCAGCAGATCCAGGGCGCGGCAAGCGCTCTTATGGCCGGGCAGAATTACCGGTTGGCCACGCGCTTCGCCGAGGGCGACTACGAAAACGCGATCGCCGGGATCAACGCGCAAGTGCAGCAAATGCAGATGACCCCGCCGACCACAAGCGGCGCGGCGGGCGGTGATTCATTCAACCTCGCCAATGGCATCATGGGCGTTCTGGTCCGTTTCCGCACATGCGCCCCCAGCGCGTTGCGTAGCGTCGGGGAATTCATGCTTCGGTTCGGGTACTTCGTCCAGCGGTTCATTACCCCGCCCGCAAGTCTGCAATGCATGCGGAAATTCACCTACTGGCAGATGCAGGAATGTTACATCCAAGGCGCGTTGCCCGAACAAGCGCGATTGGCCATCAAAGGGATGTTCGAGCGTGGTGTGACCGTCTGGGCGAAGCCGGAGTATATCGGCGTGACCGATTGGGCGGACAATGATCCGCTGCCGGGGATCGGTTACGAATGATAGAATGACGGTATGAGTCGATCGAAGAGAAACCGGGTCGGCGGCGCGTTGCATCCGCGGAGGAATTACGCGAAGGAACGCGCCGCCGATCTTGACATGATGTATTATCACCTCCTGGAGGAACTGGCGTTGAACCGGTTCTGTTGGCATGGATTGCCGCCCACCGTGGACGAACGGTGGATGGAAATATGTTTGTGCGAATACGGTTGCGCCCTCTTCTTCGAAGACAAGCGGATCGGCCGGTTCCTTGTTACCCAGGCCGGCTGGCAAGGCCGATTGAACGTGTATAACAATCCTACATGTTTCGAACCGGTGGGCGTCAACTATCATTACCGGCAGCTCAAGGCGGGCCGGGAGTGCATCCCGATCTGGGATAATCGCATGCGGATGACGTTCAAGGATATTCTTTGGCAGTATGCGCGGCGACTGGCGGACATCGATAAGGCGTATGACGTGAATTTGGAGAGCCTGAAGCTGCCGACCATCATCACCGCCGACCCCCGCACCAAACTCACCGTACAGAACATGCTTCAGCAGCGGCAGGACGGGCAGGATTATGTCATCGGATACGATTCACTCGACCCCGGTAGTATGTTCCAACCGTGGCCAAACACGACACCCTATCTGTTGGACAAGTTTATCCAACAGAAAACGCAGGTGACGAACGAGGTGCTGGGCTATCTCGGCATTCAGTCCAGCGGCACCGAGAAAAAGGAACGGCTCATCGCCGACGAGGTGGCGCAAGCCAATGAGAAAGTGGACGTGTTCCGGCTGAGTTTCCTCAAGGCGCGGCAGTCGGCGGCGACTGAGATCAACCGAGTGTGGCCGCAACTGAACGTGTGGGTGGAGTATGCGGACGCGCAAAGCTCCGGCGTGCCCAACGCGCTGGATTCCAGCGCAACCGGTACCACGGATATTGACATGCCCGCCTCATACGACGCGGGTATCGGAGGTGTATTATAATGCAGGATTTTAGCGCCTACGCGATGGAAACGCCGGGAGAATACACCGAAACATTGGGCAATCTCATTGCATTCGGATACGATACCGACGATAAACTGCATCTGAGCGCCGACTATTACCCGATTTACGACGAGAGCCATCGCGCTGAATTGAACGATAAGATCATCCGCCATTACGCGCTACGGGAGATAGGGCAGGAAACCGCCCAGCAGTTCATTTTCTACTTGGGTGTGACGATGGCGGAAATCATGCCCTATTTCAACGAGCGCTACCGCACGCTTGACCTTGAGTATAATCCGCTTGACTCAATGGACATGACCACGGATAGCGAGAGCGGCAGCGAGTCTCAATCATCGGGCAAAGCATCCAGCACGCAGGATTCGACCAGCTCAAGCACCAGCAAATCGGGCAATAGCAGCACCACTACGTCCAAAAGCTTTGATAGCGACGTGCCGCAAACCGGCGTTGTGGGCGACTTCGCCCGTTACGCCTCCCACGCGAACGAATCGCAGGCGGACAGCTCGGGCACCGCATCCAGTTCGCAGGATTCGACCAGCCACACCACGGCGCAAAGCGCAACCGACTATCAGCATGATTCGAGCAATTCCAAGGGCAAGAGTCACGTGACCGGGCGTAGTCAGAGCGCCATGAGCCTGATCCAGGAATACCGTCATGCGATCATTAACGTGGACATGGAAATCGTGCGGAGTCTTGAACCGTGTTTCATGCAGGTGTGGGGGTCATATGATACGATTTTCAGTGACTGCCATAACTATGGAGAATGGGAGTGATCATGAGTGCCATTAATGCACTGATTCCACGTCAACGCTTATCTGACGGGGTGCCCACGTCTGTTCCGTTCACTTATCGTGACGGGTTGACGACATTGCAGTTGATTGAATGTCTACGCCATAATCTTGACGCCTTGCAGGAATATGTAGATAAGGTGAAAGAATGGGCGGAGTCTGAATCCGACAAGACGGATGTGGAAATCTCTGAAATCAATGGACATCTTGCATCAGTCGATGTACAGATTGAGGATATCATAAGCAAGTTGGGCAAGCTCGAACTCACCAATGATATTTATGACGTAACGCAAGGACGGTTCGTTGATAGCGTTGACGCAATGCGTGACATGTATCGCGAACTGGCCGTATTCGGAGCGCGCGTCGGCCAGATGGCTACCATGACCACGGAGCAGGCCGCACAGCATAATTGCATCACTTGGGCGGTACTTGGCAACCGCGAGATTTTCGGCAACGAAGAACCGCGTGTAACGCCCCGACCTCAGAACCAGAGAAAGAGAAGCTCATGAATGAAAATGACGAAAAACGCGACATGTACGGGCGCACCACAACCTACGGACTACCTCTCTACACCGACGATACCCCGTCCGATCTGCGCGACGGATATAATCGGGCAATGGTGATGATCGACCGACTCATACACCAACTGGAAACCCTCATCCGCGAAACCAAAGGAGCCAACCAATGAGCACCATCTACGACAAAACCGATAACTACGCGCTTAACCTTTACGGAGATGCCGACCCCGCCGACCTGCGCGACGGGTATAACGGCTCCATGCGCACCATCGATACGACCCTCGAAACGCACCTCAATCGCATCGAAGCCGATGAAGAAGTGGTCAAAGCGCTGCTCGGTGGATCCAACACGGTTGATAATGCCGCCGCAAGTAAGGCCAAATGGGATAAAGCCGGTACCACCGCCGCCGCCGCCATAGATAAGGCAGACAACAATAACACATGCTTGGCTAATCTACAATCAAACACCCCCGATAAAGCAACCGCAACATACAATAAAATCACATCTAATAGCAATAATATTTCCACATTATTCACAAAAGTCGAAAACAGAATCCTCAAACTTGACGTGTCGAATATCCTATGCATCGGCGATAGCTTCGGTGACGAAACCGCAAAAGGTCACGGAAATTGGGTACAAGGTTTGCGAACATCACTACCAAACGCAACAATTATGAATCAGTGTGTTTCCGGCAGTGGGTATGTACGTAATTTTGGTGTTAAATTCGTCCAGCAGATCAATAATGCAATCGCCGCGAACTTCAGTGCTGACTATATTATCATTGTCGGCGGCGTCAACGACACCGACGAAAATTTGACAAACATCATTTCAGCAGTACGCGACGTTTGCACACTTCTACAAACATCATACCCACTCGCTAAAATCCTGTTCGTACCAATGTGCGCGGGATATTATCATCTCACACTCAAACGCCGTTACGTCGCAATGGCAATGCAAAATATCATTTCCAACTATAATTTTGCATATTTCCGCAGCGCATGGACACTCAATGTCAACCGCCGCGAATTTGTTACTGACGATAATCTACACCCAACCGAAGCAGGCGCGAAAAACATCAGCGACAAAATCCTACAATGGCTGATTGACGGGACCGTGTACATGGGTCCCACAACGCAAATAACGGAACAGATCATCAGCAACGGCACGGGCCGAATGTGGGTCAACAACGGAACTTTCTACTTTGCACTACAAGGCAATGTCACCGATGTTGATACTGCAATAAAATCAATTGCGCTACCCGACCAATTCGCTTCAACGAACACATGCCGCATGGTCACAGGATATATGGCAAACGGCACTCGACCGATCGCGGCAACTTACGAAATCGCCGACAATGTTCAAGGAGCGACAATTAAAATAACAACCCCACTCGAAGCCGGTCAATTCCAATTGGACGTCTCATACGATTTGTAGGAGATAAACAATGATACAAAAGCCCCTAGGCCAAAACCTAGGGGCTCTATAATTGCGGTATGGCTATTACTTTTGATGATTGGATTACACAGACTCATGGATAATACGGCAT
>UZAT01595703.1_pt1 | contig 10380 bp, 18 predicted proteins | sample 2160861 | NCBI WGS metagenome assembly UZAT01 (sample SAMEA5138306, study PRJEB28736) | viral metagenome | reverse complement strand
TGTTGCAAACTCTATGCAGGCAAAAAAAGACGCGGCGAAGAAAAAAGCACAGGAAGCGGCCGCAAGAGGTGACTGGGACGCAGTTGGCAACTACGTGAACGAGATCGCATTTGCAGGTCCACAAAATGCACAGGGCGGATACGACTTCGCAGAGGCCAACGCCTACATGAACGAGCTGCAGAAGCAGTACAACTACAACGCAAACGACTATCAGGAGACCTCGTTCTCCATCATCCCTGCTGGCGATCACCGCGTCCGCATCGCAAACGCCGAAGAACAGAAGTCCAGAAACGGCAACGACATGATCAAGTTGACCCTTGAGGTCAGCGGTCACAGCGGTAGCCTGTGGCACTACATCGTGTTCATGCCCGACAACCCGCAGATGACCAATCAAAAGCTCGGACAGATCTTCGACTCCTTCGGCATCACCCCCGGCAACATGAACCTCGCCGCATGGATCGGTAAGGTCGGCGGTTGCCGCGTCAAGCACGAGAAGTACAACGGAGAGGACACCGCCAAGGTGAACTACTTCCTCTCCCGAAGCAAGGTGGACAACCTCTCTGCATGGCAGGATGCACCCGGCAAGGCGAGTGTGACGGGCGGCGGAAACAATTTCACGACCGTCGGTTCAGGAGACGATCTTCCTTTCTGACATAAAAATTTTTGGCACGATGTTCGATTTTTTCGGACATCGTGCCGTAAAGGAGCGAAAGAATGGAACACCGCAATGAGAGGGTGGTGTTATGAAACTCCGCCCATACCAACAACAACTCATAGACGATGTTCGTGCTTCCCTGCACCGAGGACACAAAGCCGTTGTGGCAGTCCTCGGCTGCGGGGGCGGCAAGAGCATCATTCAAGGCTCTATCGCCAAGCAAGCCACGGACAAGGATAACTGCGTGTTGTTTCTCGTCCACCGCAAGGAACTGTGTGATCAGATCAAAAACACTTTCGTAAAGGTCGGCGTGAACATGGCTTGGTGCGACGTGATGATGGTGCAGACCGCAAGCCGTAGGCTCGGCTCTCTGCCCGACTACGACCTCATCATAACGGACGAGGCACACCATAGCACGGCGAAGACCTACACGAAAATCTATGACTACTATGCCGATGTACCCCGATTGGGGTTCACCGCGACTCCAATTCGCCTCAACAAGGGCGGCTTGGGAGAGGTCTACACCGACCTCATTACATCGGTCAGCACCCAATGGCTGATCGAAAATCACTACCTTGCGCCGTACAAATACTACTCCGTCAAGCTCGCAGACACTTCGGGACTGCACACCGTAGCGGGTGAGTTCAAGCAAGACGAGGTGGCGCAACTCATGGAGAGTAAAGAGATTTACGGCGATACCGTCAAGCAATGGAAACGGCTTGCGGAGGGCAAGAAGACAATCGTCTACTGTGCCTCCGTAGAAGCCGCCAGAATGACCGCAGAGCAGTTTTCTGCCGAGGGGTATCACTCCATCGCCCTTGACGGGAAAACCCCGCAGAACGAGCGGAGCGAAGCCATGCAAGCATTCAGGGACGGAGAAGTCAGAATACTCTGTAACTGCGAGTTGTTCGGCGAGGGGCTTGACGTTCCCGACTGTGAGTGCGTGGTGTTGTTGAGACCTACACAGAGTTTGACCCTGTTCATTCAGCAGTCCATGCGCTCTATGCGGTATATGCCCGGCAAGACAGCGATCATCATAGACCACGTCGGTAACTGCTACCGCCACGGTCTCCCCGATGACGAACGAGAGTGGAGCTTGGAGCCGAAGAAGAAGCAAGAGAACATCGTCAAGATCCGAGAGTGCAAAGAGTGCTTCTCGGTATATCCTCCCACGATGTCAAAGTGCCCGTACTGCGGAGCCACGGCTACCACAGAAATCCGCAAGACAGACCGCAAGACTGTTGAGGTCGATCTGGTCGAACTGAAGCGGCAAGAGGACATCAAAAACACCACGGTCGCCGAGGCTGACCTGAAGACATGGGACGAAGTCAGAGAGTTCCAGAAGATACATAAGTATCACTTCAACTGGTGCATCCGATATGCGGTCGCACATGGCATCGAAGTGCCAAAAAAATACAACGGATATAGGTGGGCGAACGGGATATGAAGACAGAGCATGATATTCAAAACGAAATCCGCCTTGCCCTATCCGCACATGGATACTGCGTGTTCCGTATAAATTCGGGCAAGGTCAAGATGGCAGACGGGCGGTGGTTTGACGTTGGCGTTCCGAAGGGATTTAGCGACCTGCTCGCCATCAAGGACGGCAAGGCTTACTTCATCGAATGCAAGAACGAAATCGGAAGACCCACCGCCGAGCAGTTAAATTTCATCAAACAGATGCAGTCCCGGTACGGATGCAGAGCGGGGATCGCTCGTTCCGTAGAGGATGCTTTGAGAATTGTGGGGGGCAACACATGACCACCGAAGAAATCGAACGCCTCGCCGCTGGGCTTGAAGAGATGCCCGACGGACTGGACACACCCGACCAACTTCTGTTTCTAACATTGAAGGAACTGTACGGCAACTTCCGTTCGGGCTACGTCAACCGAGATAGGGCGAAGCGCGAAAAGAGCCGTATTTACGTTGCCTACTACGAGCTGAAAAATCAGCACACCGTCATGGAGCAACACATCGGGATCCGCCGAAGGTTGCAGAACAACATTGGCGATCTCTACCAATGCGGTTGTGCAAATTGCCGAAAGTTACTGAACGTGTTGGTCGGTATTGACCGAGAGGACATACCGACCGACATCAAAGAAGCCAACGCCACCATCGAAAGGCTCCGAGAGTTGGTCAAGGAGCGGAGTGAGCGGAATGCCGTACTCGCTACGACGATTGACAGAGCGAGATGGGCGTTGGAGAAAAACGACATCGAGAGAGCAAAGGAGATATTGAGCCAATGAGCATTAGAAACTCCCTGATCCGCAAGGACGATGCGGAAGCAAACGACTACTACGCAACAGAGCCGAGAGCGGTTGAGTTGCTTCTCAAGGAGGAGGCGTTCTGCCACCGAGTATGGGAACCGTGTTGCGGCGAGGGTCACATCTCGAAGGTGCTTGAGGCACACGGGTACGATGTGCTGTCCTCGGATCTGATCGACCGTGGCTATGGCGATGGCGGTGTGGACTTCTTGAAGATCCCGACACACGGGGACAAGGAGTGTGACATCATCACCAACCCTCCCTACCGATACGCAAAGGAGTTCGTCGAACAGGCCCTTGCGATGGTAGCCAACGGCTATAAGGTTGCGATGCTCCTCCGCCTGACTTTCCTTGAGGGTCAGAGCCGACGAGACTTGTTCCTCGACAACCCTCCGCTGACCGTGTACGTTAGCCCGTCGCGGTTGCAATGTGCCAAGAACGGCAAGTTTGAAGGAAGGTCTATGGTAGCCTATGCGTGGTTCGTATGGCGCAAAGGCTACCAAGGCCCTACATATATCAAGTGGTTTAACTGAAAGGAGAACAGACAACCATGTGTGAAGAATGCAGAATGAACCCGTGTCACCCCCGCTGTCCAAATGCCCCGGAGCCTCCTATCGTCTACAAGTGCGAGGAGTGCGGAGAGCCAATCTACGAGGGAGATTTTTACTACCGCGTTGGAGACCACAAGTTTTGCGAAGCGTGTGTAGACGGCAGTTTACGCACAGCAGAAATGGAGTAAATCATGAGTGATTGTTATTTCAAGATGTCTAATAAAAAGTGCGGCGTTCTCACAAAAAAGGCTTGCAGAGGTTGCAGTTTCCGAAAGACCAAGCAGGAACTTGAGGACGGCCGTCGCAAGGCGGACGAGAGAATCCTCTCGCTCCCCTACGAGCAAAGGGTACACATCCTGAACAAGTACGGGAGGAGCATCGAAGATGAAGGCTAACGTCAAGAAGCGGTGGAACGATCTCTGCCGAGAAGACCAGAAGGTCATCGAGAAAGTCGTTGACGAAGAGGTCTACCGCCGTAGCGTACAGATCGGCTACGACCTTCAAAAACTCTGGATCAAGCTGGGGTGCATCGTGAACTACGATTGCGGCGGATGGGCAAGGCTTCGCAATATGCGGTGGCTCCGCCAGTGGAAGAAGATCTACCGCAAGCTGGAACAGTTCGAGACCACCGAGGAGCGGGACGCATGGATCGAGGAGAGGCTCAACAAGATTTTCGGCAAGGACGGCTTCCCGACCGAGTGGCTTGATAGCCTTGAGAACGGAGGCAAGAAATGAGACTGCCGAGTGATACTTTCGCCGAGCAACAGGTGGAGCGCGTCTGCGAGAATTGCGGTAAAAAATTCATCCCAGCCGTCTACCATCAGTATGTTACATACGAGCCGAACGGCAAAGGAGACCACGTCAAGCGGTACTGCTGCAAATACACCTGCTACAACAGGCACAGAGAGAGATTAGCCCAGAACCCCCGAAAAGGCAAGCCCGTAGTGATGAGCAACCCAAACGGCGAGGTTTTGGAGGTCTTCACAAGCGCAGAGGTTGCGGCCGATTACCTCATCAAGATGAGATACGTCGTAATCGGTCGGGATATCCGCCGAGCTTGCAAGAGCGGTAAGCTCTACCACGGGTTCTATTTCAGATACAAGGAGGATGAGGCATGAAACTCATCAAGGGATTTTTCGATACGATCCGCTATGTGATCGTGGGCATCCTCGTTACGATTGACGAGGACAAGCGGTCTGATCTCGACGGGTACTGGGAGCGGCGCAAGCGTCGCTCCCAGAGACGGAAGAGAGGCACGTGGTGGAGTGGTGGAACAGGAGGGTAAACGGTGTGTAAAGAAAAGCAGATTGAGGAGATGCGGCGCGATCTGATAGTCGTTGGGAATGGTGACGGGACTATTAATTTCCAAAAGACCGCCGAATATCTGTACATCAGAGGATTCCGCAAGCAGAGCGAGGACACCGTTGAGGTTGTGAGGTGCAAGGATTGCATTCACTACCTGCCGTATCAGAAGCCTGTTGAATTCGACGGACGGTGTACTGCGTGTCGAGGAGATACTGATGAGGACGAGTTTTGCAGTCGAGGCGTAAGAAGGGAGCAGAAATGACAAAGATGAGCAAAGCAAAGCAGACATATAATCCGTGTGACGATTGTCAATATTCGTATTCAAAGAATGCTCAAGAAAGCGGAATGTGCAAGATATGCGAGTTTCCCTATTTTAGAGACCGCAAGCAGAGCGAGGGGGAGTGGGTCAGAGCGGAAAATCCGCCCGATGAATACCGAGACGAATACGGGGAGCTGATACCTTTTTTAGTGTGTTGCAAAGGGACGGTTTACCCTTTCCGAGCAATGTACGATGGAACGAATTGGGGCGACGGAATCGGACGGCTGGATGTCACCCACTGGATGCCCCTTCCCTCTCCGCCCGACATGAAAGGCGGTGAGTGATATGGCACGATATAAGGAATTGAGGTATATAGATGCGGATGCGCTCATCGGGGTCTTGCAAGAGTGGCGGGATCCCTCCTCGTTAAATGACGGTGCAGGAACCCCCGTTGGCTCAATCCTGTACGATGTGATCAGGCACATCGAGGACGCACCAACCGCCGATGTCGCACCGATGGTGGAGGTAGAGGCGTTGCAAGAAGTCAATGCCGATCTCAACGAGTCTTTGAGACTTGCCGCAGAATTCAACAAGGACTTGCAAGCAGAGGTTAAGCTCTGGAAGGGCAGAGCCGAGGCTGTGTTTGCCGCGATACCTGAAACTCGGAGAGAATTTGCGAGGGAGATCTTTGAGGAGATCGAAAAAATCGGAATAGTGACACGGGCAACCGTGCGCGGAGAGATTATTTACAATGTCTCCGCCGAATATACCGCACTCAAAAACAAATACACAGGAGGTAGCAACCTATGAACTATATTATTTGCGGTTTCAGCGGTGTTGGTAAAAGCACCGCAGAGCATATGCACAACAATGTTTTTGATTTTGAAAGCTCCGGGTATTCCCACATTTGGAAACCTACGGCGGTTGGGGAAAAGAACAAGGACTTCCCCAAAAATTACATTGATGCCATGATTGAGCATATGGGAGAACACCATAACTGCGTATATCTTCTGTCCTGCCACAAGGACGTGCGGGACGAACTCAAGGCAAGAGGCTTCGAGTATATCATCGTTATGCCCCATATGTTTCACAAAAACGAATACATGAAGCGATGGCTGCGTCGTGGATCGAGTGAGGAATTCATTTGCTCCATGTATGACAGGTGGGACAGCATGATCAGGTCGTGTGAAGAAGACCCTGCTCCCAAGATCTATCTTGACGAAAAAGAGTACATCAATGATGTACTGCCTGTGTGAGGGGGAATCATGAAAAAATGCAAAACCTGCAAGCACTCCCGTCCCTGTAAGGACAAGCCCCGCCGCATCGTATGCACCCATCCTGATCGGCACGATGATGTGCTGGCTCACTACTTCGGCAGTCTGAAGGAGACTGACTACTGTGCCTTGCATGAGGGCAAGAGGAAGGAGAAACATCATGATTAAGGATTCAGGAACCCGCAGAGACTTCCCGACGGGCGCAAAGCGCGACATGGCAGAGGGCAAGGGCGATATGGTTTCCATGCCCAACGCCGCCATTCTGCGGTTGAGCAAGCACTACGAGGCTGGCGCAAAAAAATATGGCCGCTGGAACTACACAAAGGGGATCCCCTGTTCGTCATTCCTTGATTCCGCCTTGAGGCACATCTTTAAGTATTTGGACGGGTGGGATGACGAGGATCACCTGTCTGCTGCGGCGTTCAACATCCTCGGTGCAATGGAGATGGAAGCACACCACAAGGAGCTTATCGACATACCGAGCCGAGAGGGCAAGAACTGCTTCGACTATGACGGCACAGATGTCCCCGCTCCCGCAGAGAAGCACATCAAGTCGCTCGAACTGTGTGCAACCTGCGCCTACAATTCTACTCATTGCTCCGCATACAACGAAAATCACACCTGCACAGGCTGTCCGTGCCATCGTGGCTACGATTGCTATTGCAACAAAATTATCGACGGCGACGAGTGCAAGCACTACACACTTTACAAGGAGGCTGACCGTGGCAGTTCCGAACCCCTGCACTAAAGACTGTCCGAAGCGAAGCCCCACTTGCCACGGCGAGTGTGAGGAATATCTTGCGTTCTTCGAGGAACGCCAACGTATCAACCAAGAGAGGCACAGAATGAACGCCGTAAACAGCAACGTGATCGTTGATAGGGCTATCAAGTGCGCTCTCGAAGCAAAGAGGAGGAGATAATATGATTAGTATTGAAAACACCGATGTCATGGGTTGGGAACCCGCCGTTCGTGGCATGAGAAACCCCATGAACTCTTGGGATAAGAGTGACAGCGATTTCGATTGCAAAACCTGCGATGGTTGCTATTATGAGAGCGACCACCACAAAGAGACCGCCGAATACTCTACAACATACTGGTGCAACCACCGTCCCCTGCGTATCGGCAACAACGACCTAACCCTCATGCAGAAACTCATCAAGGCTGGCTCTGATCACTCAAAGTTCATGCGTATGATCGTCGTTTACTGCGACATCACCGCTCCGCTCTACTGGTGGAAGGAGTACGATACCTACAAGGTCGGTACTGTTGCTAACTCTTGCTCAACGATGCACAAGATCCATGCGAAGGAATTTACGCTGGATGATTTCAGCCATGAACGTCTGAAAAATTTGACAACGAGTGCCGGTGTGGCGTGGGATTGTAAACAGTACATGGAGCAATGGATTACTTTGCTGAATGTCTGTCGCAGAGAGTTTATCAAGACAAACGATAAATCTTGGTGGTGGCAGATGATCCAGCTCCTTCCATCCTCGTACAATCAGCGTCGCACCGTTGAACTCAACTATGCTGTTCTGCGGAATATGTACCACGCCCGGAAGAACCACAAGCTCGACGAGTGGCACACCTTCTGTGAGTGGGTCGAAACACTTCCCTACGCAAAGGAGTTGATCTGCTGTGATTGATACCGAACTTATCAAGCAGCGGTTATCGTGTGTTGACTTCTGCCAATCCAAGGGTCTCCCTATCACCAAGGCTGGCGACCGATGCGTTTCTCCGATCCGAACGGGAGCGAGGAACAAAACGAGCTTCGTCTGCTATGCCGACTGGTGGTATGACTTCTCCGCTGGCCTTGGCGGAGACGTGATCGACCTCTGCGCCCTCGTTGACCACGGGGGCGACAGAGGCAAGGCGATCCGAGACCTCGCCCGTCGTACAGGCATTGACGACGACGGCAGTACGGCAGAATGGGTAAAATACACGGAGAACCTGAACGCAAAGATCGCATACTGGCATCAAAACCTGTCGCCCGAATACCGCAAATACTGCAACGACAGAGGTATCACGGACGAGACCATCGACGAGATCCGCATAGGACAGACCGAGAACGGACGGCTTGCCATTCCCTACTACAAGAACGGCTATGTCGCCTACTACATCACGAGAGCGATGCCCGGCAGCGGGAATCCCGACGCGAAGTACATGAAGGCACACAAGGACGGTCTCAACGAGAATATCATCTGGGGCCTTCCTTCCCTCGACCGAGAGGGTGACACCCTCGTTGTGGCGGAGGGTATGTTCGACATTCTCTCTTTCTACCAAGAGAAATTCCCGTGTATCTCCGCCATCACAGGACACTTCCCCGGCGCACAGATCCCGTCCGTACTGAACATCTGCCGCAACTACAAGCGGGTGTTCCTCGTGTACGACAACGACATCATCTCCCATGCAGGGGAGAAATTCACCGTCAAGATGGCGAAGATCCTGTTCACGAACCGCATTCCCTTCGTGGTCGGGCAAGTCCCCGCAGGCTTCAAGGACGTGTCTGAATACTACCAAGATGGCGGCGATCTGCACAAGCTCGTGTCCGATGCCGTAGACGGCGTGACCGCCCTCTGCTCCATGCTGACCGATCAGCGGGAATTCGAGGATATAGTCCGCAAGGCTTGCCGCTACATGACAAAATCTGACGTAGCCCTATTATTCGCGCAGTTCACGAGGTCAGGCGAGTGGGACTCCGAGTGGCTGAAAATCCTCTCCAAGGAGTGCACCTCCGCGCCGAACGAGGAATATATCGCAGACGAGGTTATCAAGGAATACAAGCTCAAATATCACCCCACTCTCGGCTTTGTCGAGTACAACGGCAAGTTCTGGGAGCGCATCGTTGACGAGATCGTCATGGGGTATATCGGCAAGGCCCTCGGCAGACACCAGACGGGGAGCAAGCTCAAATCCATCCTCACGGTAATCAAGTCGAAGGTCTACTCCGACGAGCTGCTTGAACTTAACCGCCATCCCGTGGTTAATTTTGTCAACGGAACGCTTGAGCTTGAACCCGACATTCTACTCCGTGAGCATCGGGAGAACGACTACTGCTCCTACTGTCTGCCGTATGCCTACGACCCATCGGTGCGCTCAACTCTGTGGGAAAACTATCTCAACACCGTCACCGACTACGATGACAAGAAAATCGCCCTGCTCCAAGAATACGCAGGCTACGTTCTGTTCCCCGACTGCTCGATGCAGAAGGCTCTTACGCTCATCGGCGAAGGCTCCAACGGCAAGTCGATCTACGCGAACGTAATCAACGATGTTTTCACCAAGCCGAACGTGACCACCGTGTCTATGTCCGACTTGACCAAGGACTTCCACTCTATTGACCTTAAATACTCGTGGGTCAACATAGCATCGGAAACCCGTTCCGACGTTACGGGCGCAGAGGAAAAATTCAAGAAGGTAACGGTCGGCGAAACCATCCGTGACTCCTACAAGGGCAAAGACCTTCAGGATTTCGTTTCCCGCGCCAAGTGGATCTTCCTCTGCAACAACTTCATGGTGTCCAAGACCGACCAGACGGACGGCTGGGTGCGCCGCTTCTGCTTCTGCGAGTTCAACCTTCGTTTCTGCGAAGACCCCAAACTCCCGCATGAGAGACAGGCTGACCCGACCCTTGAGAGCCGCCTTCGCACCAATGAGGAACTGACCGCCATCTTCAACTGGGTGCTGGAGGGCTACCAAGTCCTCAAGGCGACCATGAAGTTCACCGAGCCTGACGATCAGCGCAAGACCACCGAGGATTTCATCGAGGTCACGAATCCCATTGTGGTATTCGCCAAGGAGTTCAACATTGACGATTGCCATGACCATTGCATCACGAACGCTGACCTGTATAGAAATTATCGTGCGTGGTGCGATGAATCTGGGCATAAGTTTATGGCAAAAACCTCGTTTGACAAGCGCATTGCGAAGATCTTCAGGGAGTGTCGGGCGGATCTGGAGCAGTTCAGAACGAGCGACATCCGTGGGTGGCGGAAGATCGAACAAATTTATAATGGCGAGATACTATAGCCCATGACAGTAAATGACAGTAGTTTTTGGCTACTGTCATGGTTA
>UZAT01250313.1_pt1 | contig 10383 bp, 9 predicted proteins | sample 2160861 | NCBI WGS metagenome assembly UZAT01 (sample SAMEA5138306, study PRJEB28736) | viral metagenome | reverse complement strand
GCTTTAATGTTGTCATTAAAAATCTTAATAATCTATCCACCGCGTTAAACGGCCTACAAACATCTTCCTCTGGTCTGGCTAAACTGAATGCGTTGGCGTCGTCTATAGATACGCTTAAAAAAGCAGGTTCGTTGGGTTCTATTAGCAACAGTTTTGCTAAACTCGGCCCGGCTCTCAAAGAGTTGGAGAAAATAAATGTTGATGGCATTGTTAGCAAGATAAAAGAACTCAACGACAAGCTGGGGCCGGTATCTAAGAACGTTATAGCTGTAGGCAACGCCGTAAGGAATCTAAATACTAACACTAAAGGTGCAGGTACAAGTTTTGGACACTTAGGAAGTAAGGTAAATGTGACCTCGCTTAATATGTCCAATATGATTAACGTTATCCGCGGTCTTATTTCTGCACTTAGACCGATTATCACCATGCTCGGAAAGGTAATTGGCGAAGCTATCGAATGGGACGGAATCGCTCAGCGTTTTGGCAGAGGCTTCGGCGATCAGGCAGAAGAAACTTATGCGTGGATTCAGCGGCTGAACAAGGAAATGGGTATCAATACCCAGCAGTTCATGCAGTACAGTTCCACATACGCAACGATGCTGAAAGGCTTCGGTGTTGCAAGTGAAGATGCTTCTAAGATGGCTCTTGGCTATATGGAGCTGACCTACGACGTGTGGTCTGGCTACAATGATATTTACAAACCTCTGGATGATGCCGCTACCGCTATCCGTAGTGCTATCGCTGGCGAGGTTGAGCCTGTTCGTAAGGCTGGTTTCACTATCATCGAGAGTACGTTGGAGCAGACCGCTGCCAACCACGGGCTGAAAATCAGCCTGGAGAAAGCTACCGAAGCACAGAAATCTTATCTTCGTTACCTTACCTTGGTAGATCAAGCAAAAGCACAAGACCTGGTAGGAAACTACGCAAGAGAAATGAACACCGCAGAAGGTGTTATGCGTACATTTAACCAGCAGTTAAAGTCTCTCGGACAAACATTCGGCTCTTTGTTCTTGCCTATTCTGGTTAAGGTAATGCCTTATGTCCAAGCGTTTATCGATTTGCTTGGTGATGCAGTTATGGCTGTAGCCAACTTGTTTGGCATCGATATTCAGAAGGTGGATTTCGGCGGCTTTAGTAATTCCGCTAATTCTGCTACAAGTGCGGTTGAAGGTACAACTGCGGCTATGAAGGAACTGAAAAACGCTACGCTCGGCATCGACGAACTGAACGTTATTAGTCCGCAAGACAAGAGCGGTAGTGGCTCCGGCGGTGGTGCTGGTGGTTTCTCCGGCTTGGATATTAACTCCCTGTGGGACGAAAGTGTTTTCGACAGTATCCAGAGCGAAGTCGATGAAATCAAGCAAAAATTCAAAGACTGGCTCGGCATTACAGATGATATCAACAGTTGGGCTGATATATTCAAAACCAAGCTGGGCAATATCCTTGTGGTTGTTGGATTGATTGCATCGGTTCTTGTGATCTGGAAGATCATCACAACGATTGTTAATGTGATTGATGTGATTGGAAAACTTAAAAGTATCGGTGGTGGTAACACTGCAACGCCAGATGCCACAGGTGGTGGTGGCGGCGGCTTCTCCAACACAACCGCAAAACTTAAAACACTTGTGACAGACCTCGCTTTGGGTCTGGTTGTAATCCTGGAGGTTGCTGCTGCTGCTGCACTGGTTGTAGGTGCAATCTGGCTGCTCGGTGTAGAACTAGAGCAGGTCGGTATCGCTTGGGGGCCTGTTGTTGAAAACGGCGAGACCGTTGCGATAGCTATGGGTGTTGGAACAGCAATTCTGGTTGGCGTTGGCTTGGCTGCGTATGGCCTTGGAACTCTAGGAAAAACTGTTGCTCTAAATATTGGCATTGGTATTGCTATACTAGCAGAACTTGGTATTGCAGCCGGTTTGTTCATTGCTGAGATTTGGGGTATCGGTGTTCTTCTTGACAAGGTTGGCAAAGCGTGGTCGCCCGTGTTGGATAACGGCGAAGATATCGCAATAGCTATCGGCGTCGGAACTGGATTGCTCGTTGGCATTGGCGTAGTTGCAGCAGCACTTGGTGTTGCTACTGTAGCGTCTGCCGGTCTGCTCCCTGTTGCAATCGGGCTTGGTACGGCGTTGCTTGTTGAGCTTGCGATAGCGTTTGTGGCGTTCACCGAAAGCCTGATTGAAGTGGCAGATCAGTTGCGTGATGAACTGCACCCGGCTCTTGAAGGAACAAGTGTGATTTTGCCCGGCCTCAATGATAACATGAGCGAATTTACTTCGTTTATGAGTGATTTTGCTGGTAAGACTGTTTCGTACACTAAGAGCAGTGCGATTGCTGGGATTGCGGCAAGCGTAGACAAGTTTATCAGTTTCTTCACGACTGATCCTATTAAGAATATGGCAAGCGAGGTTCTTTCTCAAAAGGCTAAGATGGACACGCTTGTAAGCAATCTGAAAAAAACGTTGCCTGTCTTAAAGGACGCTAATTCGCTACTGGGTCAGTTCAACACTGATATGGGTAATTTGAAAGCGAAAATGGGTGCTAATGGTAAATCTTCTGGTACGATCGGCTATGTCATTTCTATTGGCGTATCGCTCGTCAAGCAAGGATGGTCTAGCATTAAGAATTGGCTCGGAAATTTGAACTTTGATCTTGGTTTCAAGTTGCCTAAGATTAGGGTCAAGTGGGGCGAAAAAACGGTTGCTGGTTTTAAGATTTCCTTCCCTAACGGCTTTGAGACCTACGCAAAGGGTGGCTTCCCGGATATTGGCGAAATGTTCATTGCCCGCGAAGCTGGCCCCGAAATGGTCGGTAAGATTGGCAACAGAACGACTGTTGCTAACAACGACCAAATCGTTGAAGGTATTTCCGAAGGTGTTTACTCTGCTGTCGTAGCGGCTATGAGAGCTGCCGGCGGTAACAACGGCAACGCACAGTCTGTTAATGTCTACCTCGACGGTCGAGAGATTACCGCATCGGTTGAGCGTAGACAGCACGAACGCGGTGCTAGTCTGATGGGAAATCAGGTTTACAGTTATTAAAGAGCGCCATAGAGCGCCACTTCTTTAGGAGGTGGTTCACATGGAGGCTTTGGTTACTATTGGCGGTTACGAACTGCCGGAACCTTCTTCCTACAATGCAATAACATCCACCATCGTGGATTCTGCACGTAACGTTGAGGGCAAAGTCGTTGGTAGCGTTGTCCGTTCGGACGTTGCGAAAATCGAGCTGTCGTGGAAGTACCTCACGGCTCAGCAGTGGGCGAACATTCTCTCGCTGTTTACTTACAACTTCTACAACGAAGTCCGATTCATGAACCAGGTGACGAATAACTACGACGTTCGCACTATGTACGTTTCGGATCGTAACGCTGGCATGTGGCGTAGACACCCGGAAACAGGCGATATTATGGGCTATACTAATTGCTCTTTGAGTTTGGTGGAGGTCTAGCCTATGTATGCTGTATCTACCACGTGGGCGAAAGCACAAGAAAGTTTCCTCGCTCCAGAGGGACTTGTAGAAATTTCTTGCTATATACCGGCGTTGAAAAACACGCTGGTATATACAAAGAAAGACCTGCTGAGTTTTACCCACCGACAGACGGGTAGCTTAGTTTCCGGTGAGCTGCCGAAAAATCATATTGAGTTTTCTTTGGACAATTCCGACGATAAGTGGAATCCTCAGAACCCCAGAGGTATGGAGAAATATCTATCCGAGCGGCTGAAGGTTACACTACGGTACGGAAGTATTATTGACGGCGTAGAGGAATGGATACCAGGCGGTGTATTCTATCTATCCGAGTGGCGCACCTCGCCAAGCGGTATGGAGGCGAATTTCGTAGCCAGGGACATCCTGGAGTATACGATCGACACGCCTTACACCGGGAAAATCGAGGGTACGCTATACGATATCGCACAGCGAGCGATTGCAGAGGCTACTATCCCGGCAGCAGTCGTCCTTGGTCAGATAGTTTTGGGTGAAACCGTCTTGGGTGTCGTAAGCATCAGCGAGAAACTGAAAAAATACACCGTCGGTGATATTGACTACAAGGGTGGTGAAAGCATAGCAGTAATCCTCCAGAAGTGTGCAAACGCTGCTGGCTGCGTGATGTATCAAGACAGATACGGCCTCTTTAAGATTGGCGATCTGTCCTACGACGATACAGGATATGTAATCCCGAAGAAACTGTCTTATGCGTATCCAGAGTTTGAGCTGTTGCGTCCGATGAAAGACGTGTCCGTTACCTATCTTGGAAACGCCACAACGGTGTATCCGCTTAGCAAGACGGGCGAAACTCAAACACTAAATAATAATTTCATTAAATCGAAAGGTCAAGCCTACAACGTTGCAAAATGGGTAAGTGATAGCTTGCGTTCCCGGCAGAAAATCAGCGGTGATTTTCGTGGTGATCCTCGCTTTGACTTATTTGATGTTGTAAGCGTAGAGAGCAAGTACGGCACAATCGCCGGTGTCGTACTGACTGATATAAAATGCGTTTTTACAGGAGCGTTTCGTGTTACCTATTCCGGCTATATCCGTGGTGACGACGTGGTAAATGCGTATTGTGGCGAAGTATTTACTGGAGAGGTTTTGTAGTATGGAATTTGTTGATAGAAAATCCACATACCCTAACAGATATACTATGACGGACGAAAATGGCAACGTATCTCAGGTGTTCCTGGAACGAGCCGACGAGCCGGTTGCAGAAGGTACTCCGCTGGACGCGGAAACCTTCAATGCGTTGCTTTTGTGTGAAGAAAGCAAAGTTTATCCTGGTTGTTACTACCATACGGTAGACGGTGAGGATGAATGGCTGAACCCACCTATGATCGAAAACAAGGCACATCGTACCACAAAAAGGTTTAACGGATACCCTGTGTATACGGCGGCTGTTGTATTTCCCACTTTGGGCGCAGCGGGACATTCCGTGATGAGGGATATAACTGGTGTTACGATAGCGAGAGTTTTGAATGTGTCAACCGTGTTTTATCCCAAAGACCCTGACCTTCAAATATATTCCGGCTTTTTTATGGATCATGGCGGTATGTATGCAAAAGTAGACCTTAGAGTAAACGACATGATCCAACAGATTTCAATAACTTCTCTTGACGAGTTTGCGGCAGAGTATTCCGCTGTTTGCACAATAGAATTTACTAAGGCAGAGGAGGCACTGTAATGGCTTATCAGAAACAGAACTTCACTGACGGCTCTGTACTTACTGCCGAACACCTAAATCACATTGAGGAAGGTATTGCGGCTGTTGCCGAAATGCTGGATGTGGTTGCTAGGCTTTCCGAGGTAACGCTTCTTGCCTCTGCGTGGACGGGGGCTGATAGTCTGCACTCTCAGGTTGTCACCATTGATGGCGTTACCAGGTATAGCAAAGTAGACCTTTTGCCGAGTGTAGAGCAGTTAGCTATTTTCTTTAACAAGAATGTTTCTTTTGTGACGGAGAATGAGGATGGCGTAGTCACCGTCTATGCGATCGGTGATAAGCCTCTCCTGGATTACACGATGCAAGTGCAGATCACGGAGGTGAAGGTATGAAGATCAGAGGTATTACCGTAGGAACGCCGACGAGTCCGGAAAGAATCCTGTGTACGCCCCAGGAACTTACTGAAGCACAAAAGGCTCAGGCGAGAAAGAATATCGGAGCTGCCGCTATCGGCGAGGGTGGCGGTGGTGTTGCTCCGCTGATTGTCATCTACGATCCCCAAGACGGCAAGGCAAGCCACACCAGTACGGAAATCTTTGAGGCATCTTTGCAACGCCCTGTGTTGCTGGATCATCACTACAATTTTGAGCGATATCAGCTCAATTACTGCAACAAGTTTCGTGCTTCGTTTGTAAAATTGGGCGATGACCGGCACTTGGAAGAATGGGTGGTTGACGAAGACGGAGATGTGGAGTATTTCGACCACGGCTTCGTTGCAAATTCCGAACAGCTTGAAAATGCCATCGGAAAAGCTGATGGTGCTCTCCTTTACACTCAGCAGGAATTGACAGAGGAACAGCAAGCACAGGCAAGGAAGAACATAAATGCCGCAAGCGGTGATATTGTTTCGGATGAAATCGAACCTGGCTCTGCTAACCTGTATGACAAAGACCAGCCTGCGGAAAACAACAAACTGATACTGCCTGACGGGTCTGTGATTACCTCTAGTGGTGCAGTGTACCGCACAGTAAAGGTGCAAACTGGAAAGACCTATATCTTCCCTATTGTGTATGGCTACTTTGGCTCTGCAAATGCGTATAAAATCCCTTGTTATGATGCAGATGGGACATATCTTGGAAAACTCACTGGTACACCAAATTCTGACAACACATTGCTTACGCTTACCATTACAGACAGCTTCAGCAAGCCTACGGCATCTGTCAAGGTAAATGCGACCAGAAGTACCGCAGATATCTATTCCGCAGGTAACTTTATGTTCGTAGAGGGTACGGAATACCCTAGCGAGTATATCCCTTATGCGGAAGCAACCAGTATTCCTGTATTGGGTCTTGATTTAGCAACGGACTATGTGCAGAATTTGCTGAACCCTCTTTACAAGAAAACCATCATTTGGGATGGTGACAGCATTTGTGCTGGCAAGGCTTTTGATGACGAAGGGGATGCCTGGGCAGGTCGCATTGCTGACCGCAACGGAATGACATACAAGAATTATGCTGTTGGTGGTGGCACGATTACCGAAAATGTAACGGCAGGCGGCACAGTTAAACACTCCGTCAGCAACACAATTGATACTATGTATGCGGAATACCCGGATGCAGACTACATCATTTTTGAAGGCGGCACAAATGATGCTGACTTGCTTGGTAGTAGTCTGAACGGCACTACACCTGAATTTGGCAGATTCGACAATGCAGACTTCTCCGGCAATTATGACCGGAACACCTTCTGTGGTGCTTTGGAAAGTATTTTCTACCGGGCTACAAATTACTGGAAGGGCAAGAAAATCGGCTTCATTGTAGCACATAAGATGGGCAGAACATCCGGTGGCTATACGGCAGAAACCAACAACCGCCGCAGCTACTTTGAAACCGCAATGCAGATTTGCGAGAAGTGGGGCATCCCGGTGCTTAATTTGTGGGATGGATGCCCTTTGAATCCTTCCTTGCCGCATCTGTACACCAATGGAGCAACGTGGGAGGAAAATCAGGCGGCTGGCAATTTCTACGCAGACGGTCAGCACTTGCTTTCCGCAGGCTATAACTACGAAGCCGACATCGTAAACAGCTGGCTTAAAACGCTTTAACCAACAAAAGGAGGAATAACTATGGCAAAATACGCAAGCAAAGTTGTTGCCCAGGCAAAAGCGTGGCTGGGCCTGAAGGAGTCCGATGGCTCTTATCAGGTGATTCTGGACACCTACAACAGCCAGGAGAAACTTCCTCGCGGCTACCGAATGACCACCAAAGACCCCTGGTGCGCCACCTTCGTGTCCGCTGTGGCAGTTAAGTTGGGTTATACCGACATTATCCCTACCGAGTGTTCCTGTACCAAGATGATCGAGCTGTTCAAAAAGATTGGCTCTTGGGTGGAGAGCGATAGCTATGTTCCCAAGCCTGGCGACATCCTGTTTTACGATTGGGACGACAGCGGCAAGGGTGAGAATACTGGCGGCCCCGAACACGTGGGTATCGTGGAGAAAGTTTCCGGCAGCCAGATTATCGTCATTGAAGGTAACTACTCCAACTCTGTCAAGCGTAGAACCATTGCCGTCAACGGCAGATACGTCCGCGGCTACGGTGTGCCGAAGTATGATAAGGAAAGCAAGTTCAATCCCGACGTCTTTGCTTGGCAGAATGCCGCAATCGCAGACGGATACAAGTTCCCCAAGTACGGTGCAGACGGCAAGTGGGGTGCTGAGTGTGAAGCTGTTGCGAAGCAGGCTGTGGTTAAGCGTAGACGCGTCCTTGGCATTAACTACTACACCAACAAGAACCTGACAAGATGGGTTCAGAAGAAACTGGGCTTCACTGGCAACGATGTAGATGGCAAGTGCGGCAATAAAACACACGACGCAATCGGCGCTTACCAGGAGAAGCATGGTCTTACCAAGGACTACGCTGCCGGTCTGAATACCTATAAAGAAATGATCGGCATCGCATAAGGAGGGTAGGCGTATGAGTGAACCTATTATCGTTGCCCTCCTGGGATTTGCCGGAACGTTGTTCGGAAGTCTGTTCGGTATCTTGGCTGCACAGAAACTCACCCAATACAGGTTAGTCCAGGTGGAGGAAAAAGCCAAAAGCAATCGAGAGCGTATCAGAAAGTTGGAGGATGGCGCAACTCGTCTGGAAGGTCGTGTTACAAAAGCTGAGGATGACATTGACACTCTTAAAAAGTATCACCCTCCTAAACCCGTAAGTTGAATATTAACCACTAAGGTGGAGGTAGAAATTTGATTACCATCAACTCTAATACCAGGCAGTTTAATATTCCTGGTGCTGATTTGGTGTTCGGCGTTGTTGCCGATAGCGACGCTGAACGCAAGTTTTTTCAGTGTCCCCGGTATGTAGGTGATAATTTGGATTTAGCTGGGTGCTTTATCCGTATCAACTACAGAAACGCTAACGGCCAAACAGATTTCTATTTGGTTGATGATATGGCTATTGACGGAGATAACATTACATTCAGTTGGCTGTTATCTCCGAAAGTAACCCGGTATAGGGGTCAGGTAAAATTCGTGATGTGTGCCGTTGGCCCCGACTTAAAGTTGAAATGGCACACCACACAAGGAACTGGTCAGGTAATGGATGGTCTGGAGCCGGATAACTCCCACGTCGAAAGCCAGACCGCCGATGTGGTGGCTCAGCTTATCGCTATGGTGGAGGCACAAACCTCCGCTGTAGAGGTAGTCGGTGCGGATCAGGTGGCAGCGGTTAAAGTTGCTGCCGAAGCCGCCCAGGCTGCTGCCGTGGCTGAAATCGAAGCGAAGCGGGCTAACTCGCTTGCTAGTATTCCCAACGATTACACAAGCATGGGTAAGGACGTAGACGCTATGGAGCGCGAGAAGGCTCCCGGCATTGTATGCTCTGCGGAGAGCGAGGTTATCACGCTAAACGACGCTTCCGATCAGGCGTTCCGCGGTTTTCGGATTTTCGGTAAGAGTACCCAGGATGGCACTCCTACGCCGGAGAAGCCTGTGGAGATTGTGAGCGTGGGTGATGGTGGTAGTGTCGGGATAAGAGCGTGCGGCAAGAATTTGCTGAAAAATCAATATGCAGGAACTGCCACAACAAGAAAGGGGATCACGTTTACACATAACAAAGATGGCACTATAACTGTCAACGGCACTTCTGTTGAACGTGAGCAGGTAGGCTTCGCCACGCTAACATTACCCGCCGGAAGCTATATTCTTTCACAAGGATATACTGGAATTGCTGGAAAGCAACCAACGCTTTTTGCCACATTTTTTAAGGATGGTGAAACTGTTTGGGTGGATCTGACGGGTGATTCTGCGAAAACTATCACATTAGAAGAACCAACAGAACTTTCTGTTGTATGTGATGTTCGTAATGCTGGGCAGTCGTACGCGAATTTTATGGTGTACCCAATGATTCGCCTTGCATCCGTTCCAGACGATACATTTGAGCCATACAAAAACATCCAAACACTTATCGCCCGAACGCCAAGCGGTCTACCGGGCATCCCCGTAACCTCCGGCGGTAACTATACCGATGCAAACGGTCAGCAATGGGTCTGCGATGAGATTGACCTTGCTAGGGGCGTTCACATTCATAGGATTCAAGAGGTTAGCAACCTTGCTCCGATCGTAACAAGCAATGCGAATAGTGTATATCAGCAAACCTGTAGTAATGAGATGCTGGGAAAAGAAACTCCCTTGTCCGCACTCTGTACACACACCAACACGTATCACTATGTGGCGAACGATACAACACACTTTTATATTGACGAAAAAGTTGTGCGAGTTTATTTGCCGACAGGAACGGATGTAACGGGTTTGAAAGTGTACGCAATACTTAAAACCCAGGTTGAAACACCCCTCTCCGAAACCGAACTGGCCGCTTATCGCACACTGCACACCAACAAACCGAACACTACTATCCTCAACGATAGCGGTGCTTATATGTCCGTAGATTATACGGCTGATACAAAGCTGTATATCGATAACAAGATTAAGGAGGCATTACAATGACTAAGGAAAAATTCGTAGCATGGATTCACGCCGCAGGTGTGAGAGCCATTAAGACCGTCGCCCAGACGGCAATCGCCACCATCGGCACGTCTGCCGCTATGGGGGAAGTGAACTGGATTATGGTTGGCTCTGCCTCGCTTCTGGCCGGCATTTTGAGTCTGCTTACCAGTATTGCTGGTCTGCCGGAACTGAAAAACTAAGCAAAACAAAGGGTGGGGAG
>UZAT01596588.1_pt1 | contig 10401 bp, 4 predicted proteins | sample 2160861 | NCBI WGS metagenome assembly UZAT01 (sample SAMEA5138306, study PRJEB28736) | viral metagenome | reverse complement strand
TTATTCCACAGGTTAATAAACCGAGGATTGAATTTGAGCAGACCTATTGGCGAAATCCTTATAAGAATTTGACTTTTAATATTCATGTTAAGACTGATTCTGTTAACCATGTTTATGTTCAGAGTTTTAATAATTTCAATCAAACGGGCTATCGTTTTACTAAGGAAACCTTCTGTGAGAAAGGAATTTGCAAGAAAATTACTGCTCAAAATATTGTTTATGATTCGATTAAGAAAAACTGGACTTTGATCGACTACAAGGTTAGGACTATTGATGGGCTCAAAGAAAGCTTGGTTACGGGTGACAAGGCTGTTATGAACTTAGGAATTAAGCCAGAGGATTTCAATATTGTTACTGCTAAGGTTGAGACTATGACTTTTACCGAACTTAATGATTTTATTGATAGTGAAACAAAAAGGGGGTCAAAGGATATTAACTTATATTTGATTGAAAAATACCAAAGATTATTTAATCCTCTTGCCTTTATCATACTAACTATTATTGGTGTTTCGTTATCTTCAAGACGAACAAGAGGGGGAACTGGTCTTAATCTTGCCTTTGGAATTACTATTGCTTTTAGCTTCATTATGATGATGAAAGTTACTTCTGTTTTTTCAACAAAAGGAAACCTACACCCTATTATTTCGGTTTTAATACCTATATTTGTATTTGCTATAATTAGTGTGTTTCTGATTAAGAAAGCTCCAAAATAATAAAAAAAAAACTGACTATGCTATGATTGTAAATAAGTTAATGAACAAAATAATTAAGACAAGAATTCCTCAGATAGAGCATTTCATGAATAATCCTTTGGAAGTGCAAAACGAGGTTTTCGAAGATCTTATTTCATCAGCTAAGAATACTGTCTGGGGGAAGTTTTATGATTATAAATCGATTAAGAACTGGGAATCGTTTAACCAGAGGCTTCCTATAAATGATTATAACTCTTTGCTCCCTTTTTTCGAAAGAATTAGGAAGGGTGAAGAAAATCTACTTTGGTGTAGTGAGATTAAATGGTTTTCGAAGTCTGCTGGAACAACAGCAAGCAAGAGTAAGTTTATTCCTGTTAGTGAGGAAAGTCTTCAAGAATGCCATTATAAGGGAGGAAAAGATATGCTTGCATTATATATCAACAACCATGAAGATAGTCAGATTTTCTCTGGCAACTCCTTAGCTTTGGGTGGTTCGGCTCAAGAGAACGACTCTAATTCGGATATATTTGTAGGGGATGTTTCTGCAATATTAATTGATAATCTGCCTTATTGGGCTGAGTTTTTCCGTACTCCTAAAAAAGAAATTGCGCTTATGCCTGAATGGGAATCGAAGCTTGAAGTAATGGTTAGAGAGGTTTCGTCTTCCAATGTTGTTAGCCTTTCTGGGGTTCCGTCTTGGATGATGGTGCTTTTGAAAGGTGTTATTGATTATACGGGAAAGAGTATTCAAGAAGTGTGGCCTAACCTTGAGGCTTATTTCCATGGGGGAGTTAATTTCAACCCTTATAGACAACAATATAGCAAGCTTTTGCCTGAAAATATTAATTATATGGAGACCTATAATGCATCGGAAGGTTTTTTTGGTCTTCAAGATAGCAAAAACCTAGATTCTCTTCTCTTGCTTTTAGACTATGGTGTTTACTATGAGTTTATTCCTTTTGATGAGTTAGGTACTAGCAATCCTAAAATAATTAATCTATCGATGGTTAAGAAAAACACCAATTATGCTATGATAATTTCTACTAATGGTGGTCTTTGGCGATATATGATTGGCGATACTATTATGTTTACAGAGATTAAGCCTTTTAGATTTAAGATTACTGGCAGGACGACCAATTTTATTAATCTTTGTGGTGAAGAAGTTATTGCGGATAATTCGGACAGGGCTATTCAAGTTGCTTGTGTTGCTACGGATGCAATAATTAGTGAATATACGGCAGGACCTTATTTGGGAGAGACTCGATATCATGAATGGGTTATTGAATTTGACAAAGAGCCTAATGACATGGATAAGTTCTCTGCAATACTAGATATAAGCCTTCAGGAGCTTAACTCCGATTATGAGGCTAAGAGATACAAGAATATTATTCTACAAAAGCCAAAGATTAATGTGGTTGAAAAAGGAACTTTCTACAACTGGTTAAAGAACAAAGGAAAGCTTGGCGGACAAAACAAAATTCCAAGGCTTGCTAATAATAGAGAGTGTTTGGATGAGATTTTAAAATTGATAAATAAATAATAAAATACAAGATGACAATTAACGAAATACAAGATCAAATCATTGAAGAGTTTGCAATGTTTGAAGACTGGATGGATAAATATAATTATTTGATTGAACTGGGAAGAGATTGTCCTATTATTGAAGAAAAGGATAAGAAGGAAGGCAATTTGATTAAAGGATGCCAATCAAGGGTTTGGGTAAATGCTGAAATGGTTGATGGGAAAATGGTTATTAAGGCTGATAGTGATGCTGTGATAACTAAGGGCATTGTGACTCTCCTACTTAGAGTTTTCAATAATCAAAAGCCACAAGATATTTATGATGCTGACCTTCATTTTGTGGAAGAGATTGGTCTTTCCACTCATTTGTCCCCTACAAGAAGCAATGGTTTGTTATCAATGATTAAACAAATTAAACTCTACGCCTTAGCCTTTACTATTAAAGGGGAATAAACCAATATGTTTTTTACAAAGAAGAGACCAAAGGAAATAGAATACAGCTCTGTTAATCAGGAGGTATGGAAGAAGCTTAAGAAAAACAAAATGGCTATGTTTAGCTTATTTATAATTGGATTTTTCTCCTTGGTTGCAATTTTAGGCTATACTATTACTCCTGACCAAACTCCTTTTGCTAATGAGCAGCACCTTGAAATAACGACTAAGAAGCCTGGTTTTAATATCGATTTTCTAAGAGTTTATGAAGGAGAAAGAAAACAGAAAAAGAATTTCTTTAAACACCTTGCTTTTGGAACTAAGAATAATTTTTCATCTCAACCTATTTATAAGTATTGGACAAAAGGTGATTCTTTGTATGTAGAATTTTACACGGGAGAAAAAAATAATAAAGGTGAGATTCACTCTTTTAAAACGGCGAATAAAAACTACGAAATAAAGAATAAAACTTTTTGGTTAGGCACTGATCGTTATGGAAGAGATTTACTGTCTCAACTTATGATTGGGACAAGGGTTAGCCTTTCGGTTGGCTTTATCTCCATTATCATTTCTTTGATTATTGGTCTTAGTCTTGGTGCCATTGCTGCCTATTTTGGAAAATGGGTCGATAACTTGATTATGTGGCTTATTAATGTTGTTTGGTCTATTCCGACTATTCTTTTGGTTATCGCCATTACTTTTGCTCTTGGAAAAGGGTTTTGGCAAGTCTTTGTGGCCGTTGGATTAACCATGTGGGTTGATGTTGCAAGGGTGGTAAGAGGTCAGATATTATCTTTAAAAGAAAAAGAATTTGTGGAAGCTGGAAAGGCTTTGGGTTTTAGAAACTCTAGGATAATTATCAAGCATATTCTACCAAATGTTGTTGGTGCTGCAACAGTTATTACGGCTTCAAACTTTGCAACTGCTATTTTACAAGAGGCTGGTCTAAGCTTTTTGGGCATTGGTGTTCAACCTCCCATGCCTTCATGGGGTACAATGATTAAGGAAAACTACGGTTATATTATTCTTGACTCTCCTTATATGGCCATAATTCCTGGACTTGCAATTATGCTATTAGTTTTAGCATTTATTTTGCTTGGAAGTGGTTTAAGACAGGCTATGGATGTTAAGGAATAAGTTTTTTATCTATTGGTATTACCCAATTTCAAAATAAACATTAACTGATTGTAAATAATTACCATTCCTCTTTCGTCTTCTGCTGGCAAATAGGTTTTAGAGAAGTCCGCATAATAAGTTTGGTCATCTCCAAGTTTACCTTTTTCGTTTATGCAATCAATTCCATCAATACAGTTTATAAACACTCTATATCCTCTTGCTGAAACGTCCTTGCTTACAGTAACTTTTGTTAGGTCTATTGTTATCAAAGTTTCTGAATTTGATTTCTTATTTGTCCAAACATATGTTAAATAACCATTTGAATTAACTGAGAATTGTTTGTAAATATCTCCCTTAATTTCGGTTTCAATTATCTGGCAACTTTCTTGTGGAGATTGTGCGTAAAGGTTAGTGCTTAAAGCAAATGCAAGGCTTATTGAAATCAATAAAAACAAGTTTTTCATAATTATTTTTCTTTCTTTGAACTTATTAAATCGTGTGGTTTTACTTTGCAAATGTAATATATTTTTTCATTCTGCTTACTTTTTCAGTTTTTTGTTGTTGTTATTATTAGGATAATACGTTTAATTTTTTGGCTGTTACGATAAACTTATGTATATTTGTAAGTTAAAATCTATGTTGAAAATAATAATTAATTTATTTCAATCACATGATAATCTTAGTTTTAGAATAAAATATTGATAATATATAAACAACAATAATAACATGATGAAAAAAGTAAGTTTACTTTGTTTAAGTTTGTTAATGTTTGGCTTAGCTTCATTGGCACAACCAACTACAATGACTTTTATCGATTTCGAAAATGGTATTCCTATAGGATGGACTGCTTCTTCAACAACAAATGTTCAATCAATTACAAACGTAGTTAGTAGAGGAGCAAAAAGTGTGAGATTAAGAAATCATCCAACTGCAACTGTAGCTTTAACATCTCCGGTATATAATCGAAATGCATTTTGTAATGTTAGATTGGAATTTGACCATATACCAATTCTAAGAAACTCAGATGGTGCTGGACAAGTTCAAATTTCAACAGACGGAATCACTTGGAGACCATTAACTGCAACCGCAGGTTCTACTCCAACCTATGATAATACTTACGGAGGTGGTATTGTTGGTAGTGTAAACTGGAATGGTAACTTTGTTAGAACAAGCTATTGGCCAGGATCTAATACTAATATTCCAGAAACAGATTTAAATAGCTCTTATTGGAAACATGAGATTTTTTATTTAAATAGCTTATTAGGAGAATCAACCACTTTTCAAGTTAGATTTTATCTCCCTGCAACATCTGTAGCAAACACTTTTGCAGGATGGTATATTGACGATTTTAGATTATATCAATCATCTACTGCTGGTAATACTGTTCGTGTTCCTCAGTTAAACTCAGTTATTTCTGCTCCAAATATGTATAATTTCCCTAACTCAGCTAATATTAAAGTTGAACTTAGTGTTGGATTTCTTCAATCAGCTCCACCTCTTGATGCTGACTCTATTTATGTAGAATATATCTTAGGTTCATCAACAACAATTGGTAAAACTTCTTTGTTATTAAACACTGCTTCGGGCAACTATGTTGGGATTATTCCTTTTGCAGGATACGACACTATTACAAAATGGAGAGTTGTTTTAAATGATGCTAAATATAATAGATTAACCTATCCTTTTACATACAATAGATGGAATGAGTTTAGGAGCGTAAGAGAATATACTGGCTTTGATCCCCTCCAAACAACTGGACTATCTTCTCAAGAAATAATGATGAAAACTAATGCTGTCCGAAATCACTATCAATTTAGATATAGGGGTTCGGAGCTTAGGGCAAAAGGGATGAATGCAGGGAGAATTGATGGGGTGGGCTATAACTTAACTCAAGTTTCACCAGGCTTTGTAATGGGTGGTTTTAATGTATATATTGGCAATATAGATTCAACCTTGATTTTGTCTACAACAGGAGGTTATACAGGACCTATGCAGCATGTGTATGGACCTGGAGCAAGTGTTGTTGTTCCTCCTCTTGGATGGCAATATCTTCAATTTAACAACTTATTCGTTTGGGATGGTCTTAGTGATATTATTATTAAAGTTTGTTGGGATAATGGTTATAATGGTGCTGTTGGAGGCACAACAAAAATGGAAAGCATTGTTGCTCCGGGTGCAAGCGGGGGTGTTCCTTCTGCCCAATCGGGACAAATGTACCAAACCACAGGTTTTCAGACCGCATGTTCCGCACCATTTAACTCATCTGATGGCCAAATAGGATACAGACCTAACTTCAAATTTAACTTTGTTAAGAATGACAAACTTGCTTACGATGTTGGTATTGACAGTACGCTTTTATCTCCTTCAAATCGTATAGTAACTGCAAATAGTCCAACAAACATTAAAGTAAAAATTAATAATTACGGTTCTAGCAACGTTACAGGTATTGTTGTAAAATATAAAATAGACAATGTTGCAACACCAGTTCTTGCAGGAACATATAATGGAACAATTCCTGGCAACCCAACTATGGGAGAATTCAACTCATTTGATTATCAATTCCCTAATCCTGTCTCTCTATCTCCTGGTTACAGACACATTAAGGTTTGGACAGACCAAATCATAGGTCAAACAGATTGGGAGCCTGAAAATGATACTGCTTTTTTTGAAATTGCTTCTTGCGATGGACCTTTAAATGGAACTTATGCAATTGGCAATGTTACGGGAGTTACAGCAGATAGGACATTTAGAAACTTTAAAGAAGCCTTCAAAATGCTTGAAGGTTGTGGAGTTTCTGGACCTGTTACATTTAAGATACTTAACCTTCCTCAAGGTCAATATTACACTGACACTTTATCATTCCCTACAAATATTACAGGAGCAAATGCAACAAATTATATTAAATTTACAAGTGCAAGTAATTCACAAACTGTTGATATAAGGCCTCTGAAGGTTAGAAATAGACATATTAATCTTTCTGGAGCAAAACACTATAAATTTGAAAACATAAGATTTATTACAGCAGATAGTCATGTGAACAATACCCTTCCTGGACAGGCAAACCTTATTCAATTATCAAACACAACATCAAATATTGATTTTAAGAAATGTTCATTTATTACAAGATCAAATGGGGTAAGACCTGACTACAATATTAATATTAGTGGAGCTAGTAATATTACAATTGACAGTTGTGTTTTTGATGGAGATGCTAATAGTCAAATTAGTATTGCAGGTTCATCTCCAACCAACTTGGTTAGTGGAATTACAATAACAAATTCTTCATTTATCAATAATCTCAAAAGTGCAATTTATGCAGAGTATTCTCAAAATGTAACTATAAGTAAAAACAAGTTCCTTAATAATAGAACTACCACTGCACAATCAGTAAATAATGTTTTAATTCAAACTTCGAAACTTTTCAATATTACCAAAAACTTATTTACACTTAATAACGTTAGTGCTATTACTGTGAGTGATGCCTTACAATCTGCAACATCTTCTATAATTGCAAACAATAAGATTAGTGTGCATAATGGAAATCCCCTTAACGAATCAAATGCTAATGTGTATGCTATAAACATTATATCAGGAAATAATATTCTTGTAGCTTATAATAATGTTTATGCTAGAGACAAAGGAACAGGTCTTGTTTCTTATGCTCTAAACATTGGAACATCTAACACAAGTCAAATTCTTGCCAACATTAGGGTTAAAAACAATATCCTAATTAGTGATGGTAATGGTTACGCCGTTTATGCAAGGACAACAGTACTTTCCTCATTAGATTTTAGCAATAATGTTTATCAAAAGTTCAACACAATTACTACCACTCCAAGCACAGTCTTATGGAGGTATAATACAACGAACTGTTCATTAATTGAAAACTGGCAAACTACTATTAGTGGAGACGCATTTAGTTATGTTTTTGATCCATTATTTACTGATTGGAATGTTCTTAACTCTTCTAATTCATTCCTTTGCTTTAAGGGTTTAACCCTTTTACCTGAAATTAACGATGACTATAGCTCAAACACACGACCTGCATCTCCATGTATTGGAGCAGATCAATTTGCTCCACCTCCAAGCAACGTCTTTGTTCAAGAAGGAGAGATTCAGGGCGGAATACAATCAGTTGGTGCTGACGGAAATTTAAATATTTCAGCTTGTGGATTAGGTAACGAATATATTACAATAACCTATTCTAACATTAGTACAAATCCAATTCCAATCAATAGCTTACAATTTTGGTATAAGATTGACAACTTAGCAGTTCCGGCTACTCAAAAGGATACTATTCGAACTATTGTTCAACCAAATACAATTTACACGCATACATTTAGAAACCCTTATAATTTTGGAGTAACAAATGCAGACAGACAATTCAAAGTTACAGCTTTTGCAGTTCTGCCTGCAGACATAATTCGTACTAATGATACTGTTGTTTTTAATGTTCTTTCACGTCATCAACTAACAGCACTTCCTCCAAAAAACGTATCAATAAACTACGGAGACTCAATAAAACTAACAGTAACATCTAACGATTCAATTTATTGGTTCTTGAATAATGGAGATATGACTCCTGTTCTTAAATCTAAACAATATCAAACATCTCGTTTATATAGTGATACTACTTTTTACTTCTCAAGAAAATCAGAAATTCCATCGTTGAAAATTTCAGAACTTCAGCTTTCTAAACTTTCAAATGCTGAAGGTATAACTCCTAACCTAAACCCTAATCTTAATGCTAATAGTTTAGTTGAACTATCAAACTATGGTAATGGAGACATTAACCTTGGAGGAATTCAGTTTGCATACATAGTAGGCACAGTAACTAGAGGATCAGGAGCAAACCAAATCATTACAGACTCTCTACTTGCAAACCTAACAAAAACCATAGTATTTGGAAACCATATTCTACCTGCTGGAAAATCAATAGTTATTCAACTTGCAAACAATGCTTCTGCTGATTCATCGGTTTATTTGAATATTGGTGCTGGTAATTTTAATGCAAATTCAAGAGCAGGATTCTTCCTTAGAGACACTACAACCAACACAATAATTGACGCATTGACTATGAATAAGACAGTATTCAATGTAGAACATAACATTCCTTCTTCTATTTGGAATGGGCCAGGCAGATCAACCATATACGGCATTGCAGGATTAATTCGAAATACTTATAATGCAATAGACTCAAATGCATGGGTGACTTCTTCAGCAACTAGAGTAATGACAATTGGAAGCATAGACTCAAGTCATATTGTAAGTTATAACAATGGATGTTATGGCTTTATGTCACCTTATAACATTCACGTAAACGGAATCCCTAGTGTTGACCCCGGTGTTTCAAAAATAAAACTAGTAGGTGTTAATAAAACAGAGGTTTGTACTCTAACAGATGAACAAGTTGAATTCAGAATAACTAATACTGGAGTTCAAGCAAACCCTTCAACTCCATTAGCATTGCAAGTTTATGATGGTTCAAATTTAATAAATACATATTACGACACATGTAATACTAGTATTGCGCCAAACGACACCTTAACTTATATATTTTCACAAAGGATTAATCTCTCTGCAAATACTTCTGACAAAAATTTCACTTTGGTTGGATTTTCAAATCTTAGCTCCGATGCAGTTCGTCTGAACGATACATCTAGAATGCAAGTAAAATCTCTAAAAACTCCAAATCCTCCAAACTCAGCAGGCGCTTCAATTCCTTATGCTCAAACTGCTACATTAAGTGCTACCGGATCAGGAAGTGATTTATTAGTATGGTATAATTCAATAAACTCAATGAGCGAACTGAGCAGAACTTCATTAACTACTCCTATATTATATGAAACCGACACATTCTATGTTGGCGCTACAATAGTATCATACGATACAATTCAATTAGGAACTGCAACATCGATTAGTACTTCCAACCCTTCTCCTTTCAATGCAAGCTCAAAATACGTCAAAGAACAATACCTATATAAGGCATCTGAGTTAAACGAACTTGGACTTATTGAAGGAAATATAAATAGCATAATGTTTGATATTTCAAGCATATCTGCTTCTGCGAACCTACTAGACTACACCGTTAAGATTGGAACAACCGATCAGGAATTCCTTTCAACATGGATTTATGACCTGAATGAAGTTTATAGAGATACAAACCTAGCCTTTGCAACAACTAATACAGGTTGGAAAAACTTACAATTCTCTCATCCATTCTACTATGATGGAACATCAAACCTTGTAATTGAAATATGTTTCACAAGAGATGGAACTGACACCCCAAAAAATATTAGAACTCGATATTCTACACAAACTTTTAACTCCACGCTATACTATACTAGCAATACGTCAAGTGTGTGCGAATGGACAGGATCGGCATTCCCAGGTAATAGAACCTTAAGACCTAACACAAAATTTAATATAGATATATTTGGTTGTTCAAGTGTAAGAACTCCTGTAATTGTTGAGGTTGCGCCAGCTCCCCCATGCGAATCAGGATTATTAAGCTTTGTAAATCCAACACCAACTTCAACAATTATGTCTGGAATACAAACCCCTGTTGAAGTTAAGTTGAGAAACTTTGGATTAGATACTTTAACCTCCGTTCCTATTGATTGGACAATTAACGGTCTTG
>UZAT01294389.1_pt1 | contig 10436 bp, 9 predicted proteins | sample 2160861 | NCBI WGS metagenome assembly UZAT01 (sample SAMEA5138306, study PRJEB28736) | viral metagenome | reverse complement strand
TTCTTCGTTGCCTACCTGCACAACATATTCCACGATATCACTTTCATCAATGTTTTGGAATAATTTTTTTACACGTTGCCAGGAAGTAGGAATTTCGTAGATAATGCTTTCTGAAAGGGAAGAAATATCTCTTGTGTACACTTCATTAGATTTTCTTCCATAAGTATATGCAGTAATTGTTAAGATTCTGTTTGCTCCATTGCCAACAAAGAAAAGTTTTTCATTGGAATAGTCTGAAACATATCTTACGGATTTATTTGTACACAAAAGTTTACCTATAACTAAACTCCCAAATTCTTCAACTGAAATATTTGTTTTTACTGCATAAATATCAATTATGCTATTTAATGAACTGCCCGAAATGGCAGAACAAGAGAGCTGGAATTTCTTCAATAGATTTGTTTCGAAAACAGCGAATGTATTTCTTAAAATAAAATGATGAGAAATGTTATTCTTCAATATTGAAGAAATATCAAATGTTGCATCTCCTTCTAATGGTGTAGCTTTGCTTAAGTTTGCAAGTATATTGTTATTTTCATCCAAAACACTTAAGCCAATGGAATAGTTAATATCTGCAATATCCCGAGAGCCTATTATAAACTCAAAGTCATGGGGATAGGCAGAACTGAAAGTAAATTCCTTTACATCTTTATTTCTCTTAGTGAAAATAAGAGCTTTGTTTGTGTTATCCACTGCAACAATATAATTGATAAAGATATTGTAAAAGCTATTCATCTTCGCTACAAAATTGTTTGCATCTGTAAAAAATGAATAGGAAATGCCGTCCAATGTTATTGTTCCGCGAGAGGGGAAAGAACTTCCATATCTAATCCTTATTCCAGAATTATATAATTGATTAATTCTTTGGTCGCTTGCAAACGTAATTAAACGTTCTTTTTTTGCTTGTAGAATGTCGTTTGCTACTATGTTAGTAAATGCCATATCTTAATTGAATTTATTGTTAATATCACTTATTGTTTTATCTGCTTTTCTAAGTTTTTTCCTTAAAACATAGATGTCAGATTCATTTATGGAAACTAAAAGTTGATCAATAGCAGCTTGAAGTTTACTATCTCCACTTCCTTTTGCAATATTGATTGCTTTTTGCGAAATAGTTGGATATTTCCCTTTCTCAAATCCATTTACTATGTAATTAATTACCTCTGGGCGTTCCTTCATAATCTTATTGAAACGCTTATTGTCAACGACTAATTCAGGACCAGCCTCACCAACCAATACAGAAGGTTGAGAATAAACTCCTGTTTGCATATTTCCAACTGAATTTACTTTAAACTTCTTGCCGTCCTGTTGCCTTGTAACAGTTGGATAAAGTCCTTGCTCTAATCCTTGTATTTGTTGGTATTGAGCAGTAGCCAAAGCAATTTGACTTGCTCCAACTGCTGCCATAATTGCAGCAAATGGAATACCTGCAATTGGTCCTAACTGACCAAACGAACTCATTACGGCTAATGCTGTTTCTGCAATAATCTTACCAATGGAAATAACTAATTCAACTCCTGCATATTTCTTTTTTATTTTCTTCTGTTCTTCCTGGTGTTTCTCTTCTAAGACAGTTTTTTGTTCGTCATACTGTTCTTGCGAAATTATGCCACGTTCAAGCTTTGCTTTCAGTGCCTGCTCGTCCTTGTTATAGGTTGTTTCTGCTTTTGCAAGGTCTGCATCTTTGAAACTGCCTGTAATGTCTGATGCAGACTGCATGACTTTGCTTGCTCCCTCGAAAAAGTCTTCCAGATACCCATTTTCATTATCCCAACGTTTCTTAGCAATTTCCTGCATTGCAGTTTCGTATTCTTGCTTATTGATTAGTCCATTAGCATACTTTGATTTGATTTTAATCTCCTCAACATCCAGCTTAGAGCTTTCACTTAGTGCAACAACATCTTTTCCATCGTCAACTTCCTTTTCGTCCTCATATCCTATAAGGTCAGTTAGTGACTTTTCAAGAGCCTTTTTCTTCTTAAGTATTTCAGTTTGTGCAGATATGATATTGTCACCATATTTTTGCATTATATCTATTCTCTTCTGTTGAAAGGCAATGTCAGATGCAATAATATAAGAGTTATAGTTTTTCTCCGATATTTCACCTCTATCAAGTTTCCTTTCTAATTCAAGAAGATATTCATCCTTTGCCTCTTGTTGTATTTGTATTTCTTGATTGAAAGTTAGTTTTTGTTGTGCAGTACTATTCTTAGCAATATCTAATTCAACATCCCCAACGTTTTGTTCGTAGCCTTTCATAACTTTCAGCTTTTGGTTGTAGAATAGCGCTTCATCCTCTAAGTTCTGCCTGTTGTATTGCTCTTCTGTTAGCATCTTTTCAAGAAAAGCCTTTTCATTTATTGCCTTTTTTGTTTTCAAACTATCTTCCAATGCTTTTATTTCAGTATCCCAAGGCTTTTTGTCTTTGTCTTTTGTTGGATTTGGATCTATTGTTGACGGAGTAGTAGTTGTTTTATCAATTTCCTTTCCTACTTTCTCTGCCTCTGTCATGAAGATTTTCATTCTCTTGTCAGAATCTTCAATGAATTGGTCAAGCTGTTCAAGTTGTTTAGCTTTTCTATCTTTATTAAGAGCCGCTATTTTCTTGTCATTATATAAAACCCTTTTTTCTATCCAACTTGTCATGTCTTGTTTCTCAAGATTTGCTTTGTCTTTCTTAGCGGAATCTGAGAATGCTGTTTCATCTTCTATTGCTTTAAGTAGTTCTTTATATCTAATAAGTTTCTGTATTTCTTTAGAAACTAAGCCTGTCTTGAAAGCCTCTTTATCTAAATTAGAAAACACTCCAGGAGCTAAGAGATTTAGTTCTTCTATAATATCTTTTTGAGCTTTTTTAGAAAGATTTGTTTTGTCGGTTTTGTCTTTCAGAGTTTTAAGCTTGTTTATCTCTTCTTCTTTTGCTGATGTATTATCCTCTTGCAATTCCGTGTTTTCCCTTACCTGCCTATTAAAGATATTCATAGAGGTAATGACAGTCGCTATTCCAGTTGCTAATAAAATCCAAGGATTGGCTGACATAACAAAATTCAGAATCCTTGTGCTTATGGTTAGTAATTTTGTTTGAATATTTAGATAGGTCGTTGTTGCTAATGCTGTTCCCATAGCAACATTGTATGCAACAATAGCTACTCCAGTAGCAACAAGTGTTTTTATAATGTTTGTAAAGTTTTCAATTAAAAAACTCGTAACTACCATTAATTTATCTAAAATAGATAAAGAGAATTTAACTGCTGGATATAGCTGTTCCCCTAATGCTACTGCAATTTCTGCGGTTCTCTTCTTTGATTTCTCTAAAACTGCTTGTGCATTTTCGTTTTTGACGTTAAACTCATTTATAACAGATACTCCTTCTTTGAAAGAATCGTTTGAAAGCTTTTGAGCTGTTTCCACTCTTTCAATTCCTCCTGCAAGTTGTGCCATTGTTTTGACAATTCCAGAGCCTTCTGTCCCAAACTCTTCAAACAAAGGTATCATGTCATTAAAACTCCCTTTTTCATTCATTGATTTTAGAATTTGAATAAAGGCTTCGTTTAAATCTTCTTTTACAAGCTTTGAAAAATTCTTCACCTCTAATCCTGCTACTTTGGCAAACTTAGCTGGCTCTTGCATCATTTTAATTAAGAAGTTTTGAACTGATGTTGAGGACACCTCGGCTGTTGCTCCAACTTCATCTAACGCTGAGGCATATCCAAGAACATTTTGAATTGAAATACCTGATAAGGAAGCAACTCCTCCAAGTCGTTTTGTAAATTCCACAAGATATGCTTCAGCAGAAGAAGAGTTACCTGCAAGTTCATTGATTGCAGATCCAATTGATGCAAAAGACTTTTCCCAGCCTTGCTCTTCAAGTACTCCAAAAACAGATGCAAGTTTCCCTATATTAAGAATAGCATCTCCTCCTAAGTCTTCTCCAAGTGCAACTCTAATTTTATCCCCTCCTTTAACAAACCCCTCTATTGCTTCTTGACTTGAAACTCCTAGTTTCCCTGCTTCTGAAGCTAGCTTAAGGAGTTCCTCTCTTGATGTTCTTGTGTCATAACCTTTCAGTGATTTATCTAATTCTTTTACTTGTTCGTTTGTTAATCCTGTTGTTTTCCGTACATCCGCAAAAGTGTCTTCCAGCTTTGCATATTCATCAACAAACTTTTTAACTGCAAAAGCTAATCCTGTTATTGTAGCAATCACACCAACTATCACTGTTTTGAATTTATTAAATCCGTTAGCAAGTTTTGACATGGAACTTTCATTCTGTTGAACAGAACTATCAAGCTGTTTAATCGCTCCATCTGTATTTCTTGCTCCTGCTCTAAGTTCCTGTAGTCTTGTATCTACAATTTGGATGTTGCTTGAGTACTTTTTCCATTCCTCACTGCCAGGAATAGCCGTTCTCAACTGAGCATTAAGTCGAGCCTTAACACTCTCAAGTTGTTTCATTGAAAGTTCTGTTAGCTTTACTTCAGATGAAACTTCTTTTAGATCCGCATCAACTTTTTGGAGATTGGTAGAAAGTCTGTTCCATTCTTTAGAACCTTTCTTTCCTTGATTTTCCAAAGCTTGCATGTCATTTGTAAGCTTCTGAAATCTAAGTTGTAGGGTTTCAATTGCTTTTTGTGCTTCGCTCTGGTCGATGTAAATATTTACACCCCTCTTTATCATATTTCCTGCCATAATAATATCTTTGTTTTAGCAAAAATATCCTTGAAAATCAAAAAAGAAAAGGACAGCAAAAGCACAAAAAAAGGCAACCAAATTACTTTGGTCGCCTTGTCAATCTGGTGAGTAGAATTTATATCATGTCAATATTCTTTTCTAATGCTTCAGCTATGCGTTGGAGCAAGTCAAATCCTGTGGAGCATTTGCCCTGCTCTATCCTTGAAATATGAGCCCTTTGCATACCTACTTTTTGAGCTAATATTTCTTGAGTGAACCCTTTTTTCTTCCTCTCTTCCCTAATTCTTTCTCCTATTCTTTTCCTCTCATTCATTTTTGAAAATATTTTGAATTTCTTGTTGTTCTTCTAAAGTCTTAATGGTTGCTTCAAGTAATTTGAATGCATAATCAGTAGTTTCTTTTCCATTTTTCTCAACCATTTTTAAATAGTTGTTTTGGTTATGCTGCTGTGTCTCTCTAAGTAAAGCAATTTGGTTCTTAATAGATAAATCATTTTCCGTATCAAAAATCTCTTCAATAACGTGCATAAGTTTTTTAAACCCTTTCTTTAATAAGGTTTTCACACGTTGTTTTTGCTCGTTAGTAAGGCTTATATCATAAAGATAATCTTCAATCTTTAATACAATATTATTGCTCTTCCCTCTATATTTAAAAACATCAAAGCTATCTTCAATCATATTAAAAGCATCATCATCTCTAACAGGAAAAGCCTTTGCAATAAATCCAACATCCTTATCCAAGCAAACAACATATTCGTAAGGATAAGCCTCTGTCATTGTTCTATCAATCATGAACAATGGGTAATTTCTTTTCTTATTTTCCATACGCTATATTTTTTTTTGAATTATTATCTTTTATTCCCATGATTTTGAAAAATCTTGATCCTTGAATGCCTCTGCTAATCCTGTTATTTGTTTTAATCTTAAAACTTCATCTGCATCCATTCCTAACTCAATGCCTATTCTTGCATTAGTCCAATTATGTTTTTTTAGCATTGTTACAAGTTTAGCTGATAATTCCACCTGGTGCGTTCCCCTTGCCATATTATGCCTTACCGTGGAAGTAATTCTATCTTCCATTTTTTTATTTAATCTGGATACTGGTACATATCCATGCAAACTTTCATTAATTTGCTTGTCCTGCTGAATTACAGTAGTTCTGTGAAATCCATCTACAACAGTATAAGGATATTTTTTATTATCAGGAGTATCACAAACAACTACTGGCATTGTTACACCATCTTTGCTAATAGATAGTTTTAATAGTTTCATTTCAGGAGGGGCAACTGAATTAGGGTTATAATCATTTCCAATTACTTTGTTTGCCTTTACTAATTGCACATTAAGAGATGGGTGATTAATTCCCAACCAATCATATAATTCTTGAGTAATTTGATTAAAAACATCTACTTTTTCATCAAATGGCATTTCTTTTAATAAATCTTCTATCATAATTCTTCGTTATATCTTGTTATCATTTCAATTTGTTTTTCCATTTCTCTCTTGGTTTGTGCAAAAGAAAGTCCTTTGCACCAATAATCATTTTTTAGTAATACTTTACATATTCTTCTCCAGGAAGGAACTTTTTTGGAAGCTTCTTTCTTTGGATCATCATAGTCAGGAATTATTTTAATACCTTCATTTTCCCACCAAGCTAAGAACTTATCTATTTTTATTTGATAATGTTCTGCTAAGTAAGGAGGCATAGTTTTAAGTAAAAACTTTGCATAAGATTCATAAGTATGACCTTTTGGAAGGTTTACTTTATAATTTCCAAGTGTTGTTCTGTTGTTTTCTGTGTATCTATTTCCAAAGTTTGCTCCTTCGACTCTATTTACAACTTTTGCCCAAGTTTCAGGCTCCAATATTTTGAAAAGATATAAGCCTTGTCGCTGATCATCCCCATAAGGCTGACATAGTCTTTGCTTAGATAATGAAACGCCTGCAAGATGCATTATATCATAAATCCTATTGTATTGCCACCCAAACTTTCCATTGGCTCTCCATATATCTTCTACTCTCCAATCATATATTGGATAACAATTATATATTTCAGAATTATCTTTTGGAAAAAGTTTTGTTGTCCATTGTAGGTTATCAAGAGTTATTTTAGTATCACTCTTAATTGTCCTAAATCTATTTAAACTTTCATCTGAACGAATTCCAACACAACAAGCCGTCTTTTTGCCTTGTGAAAACCATTTAGCAAATTCAGGTACAAATTCTTCAAATTCCATTCCTTCTAAAAAGAAAGGGAAGTAATTCTTATCTGAAACAACATACTTATTTTTTGGAATTTGCCTTACCCAAGCATCTTTCTTTGTTTTATCCCAACAAAGCCAATGGGGCTGAAATTGAGATACTGCATTTCTTAAGTGAATAGGCAAACATACCCACCATCCTTGAACTTCAGGTCTATTAAAAGTATAGTGAGTAAAATCAATTGCATGTTTATATTGTGCTTCAAAATCTATATATAATATATTTACTGGTAATTTGTTTAATCTTCTTGCTACTTCTATTGCTAAGTTGAGTAAAACTCCACTATCTTTACCATTTGAAAAAGAAATACAGACTCTGTCAAAATTAGTAAATATATATTCATATCTTTCTATTGCAGAAGTATAAACGTCTTTATTTAGATATGTTTTCATAATACTTGTTTTAATTCCTCCTTAGTCTTTCCTTTAAAGTACTCAACCATATTAATTTTTTTCTCAATATTATTATTAATTAGACTTTCAAGCCCTACATTGCCTGTAAGGTCAAAGTATTTACAATCTAATTCCTGCCCAGTTCGCCAGGTTCTCCTGCTTGACTGAGTTCTGAGGTAGTAATCCCAAACCTTGTCAAAATAGATTGTATTATTATAGTCTTGCAAATTTAATCCTAATGAATCTTTTTGATATGATAAGACCAGGGATTTTGGAAATTTTCTCTTGCATTCTTCTTGAGAAAGAATATACTTACAGAATATTATTGTCTTGCTTTCTTCTATCTCTGTGAATAAGTCTTGGATAATATCAAATTTCTCTTGAGTACAACAATAAGTATGTTGCATTTTCTGTGTCATCTCAAGGAAAATATTATTATTCTTCCATTGCAACATCTCATCATCAAGATACTTTTCTTTTAAATGTTGATATTCCTCCATTGATTGCTCATCAAGTGAATAATTAACATTTCTGTATGATTGCTTAACTTCCAAATTCAAATCACATTCATAGATGTAGTGATGAATCAGAGAATATAAGTAGTCTATATTTTCATAGCCTGTAATATATTCCTTAGTATATTGCTTGTAACCTCCAAATCGCTTAGTAACTCTTGTGTAGTCGCAGAATGTATTTTTAAATTCTACTAATTGCATATTTAATATCTTAGGGCTTAGAAATTCCATTTGCGACCATAAGTCTAATAGATTCTTACTTAGTGGAGTTCCATTAAGAATTAGCTTATATTCGCATAGATTTGAAAAGTCGAGCAAACGTTTAGTTCTTTTTGCGTCAAAATTCTTTATCTTTATGCTTTCATCGCATATAAGAAAAGGATTCTTTGCTTTTTCAATCCTATCTCTTAACTCCAAGTAAATTCTATCACTCGCCTGGATGCTTTCAATTCCGTAATAACATACTTCTGAATTAAATCCTCCCCATCTTGCAACTTCATTAATAACATTACCACTTGTAATAGTTTTCAAAGGAGCAATCCAAACGACTAAGTCAATATCCTTAACAGAATTGACCAATTCCAAAGCTACTCGAGTTTTTCCCACTCCAGCCTCCATAAATAAAGCTCCCACTTTAAACTCAAGTAGCTTGTCAAATGCCTGTTGTTGATTATTTAACAGTTTCATTTTACTAATTCTTGAATAATATTACTTACTACTTTTTCTTTTTTCTCCGCTTTATGTTTGGTAATAATGAATGTTGGTAACATTCTACCATTTTCATCAAACCAAGCTTCTTTTTTTGTTGAGAATTGAAGTTCTTTTTTCTCTAATATCCATGCAGCTATCCAGTACGCATTAGATTTTTGAACTTCGTAATCATGCCCGAATACGCATGATTTAGGTAGGATATCGGAACTTCCATCAAATGAAGTTACTTTGTAAGCCTTGTCAGATATACTAACAAGGCTTTGAAGTCTTACAGAATAACACTTAGTTTTCATCTTCTATAATGAATTGAACGTATCTATCAGAATCTCCACAACAGAAAACATTATCATAATTCAAGAAAATATGTGTTGATTGTAATTTTTCATCTAATATCAGAAGTTTTGACTTTGTTTCGTCAAGCTGCTTCTTAGTCATATAAGATTCCCAATATTCAGTTCTGTTGTTAAAGCCTTCGCAAGGTTGAGTTTTATAATACTCATACTCTGACTGTATGCTCCCAACTTTAAATGAAAGAACTCCATTTTGTCCAGCATAGCCTGGATACATTATAGTTATATTCTTTCCTATTAATTCTTTTGCTAATTCTAATGTTAGAAATTGGGTTTTGCCTTCTTGAGCCAATTGGCTCATTTCTTTATAACTTTTCATCTTGTTTATACACCTATAACCTGGGTGTGCGGTTTTAATTATTTGAATTATTTATGATGCAAAGATACAACATTTTTTGATGAATGTACCAAATAACACACAATTTAACATCATTTAACTTTAGTAAAATTGTAAAGTGTTGATTTACATAAACAAAAGAACAGCTTGCAAAATTGCAAACTGTTCTACTTTTCAACTGAAAAGATATAATCACTATGGAAAAAGTGCTATTTAATTTTGATACTCATCTTATTTACATTAAATTGAACTGCATATTTTTGAGCTATATCACCCAGCTTTTCAATCTGCTCATCAATACTTTCATTAAACCAAATCTTAGCCTCTCTACTTCCTTTACCAACTCCCTTTTCAAGGAACACACCATGACGCTCGAATGAAAATCTTACTCTTTCAATCAATTTATCCCTATCTCTATTCAAATGATAAGCTATTGATTTGCTAAGTTTCTTTTCAATAGTGCCGTCATTTCTCTGTAAAATATCGTGTATCTTTCCTTTAGTTACAACACTACGAACATTCTTTGTTAAGATATTCTTAGTCTCCAAGCTCCATTCCTTAATAGCTTGATTAAATTCTTCCTGTTGCAAGGGATCTCCAGAGAATTTAACTGAAAGAATAGATGCTTTCTTTATTTCATCTCCTAAAATTCCCATACGTCAGAATCATATTCTAAATAAGAACCTCTTACATTCACTTTAAGCATCACTCCATAAAGAGTTCCGTTAAGTCCGATTACTTCCTCAATCTCTGAACCAAGAATGGATGTATATTCATTATCTGAATTATCTACAATCATTTTGGCAACAAAGTCTTTACCTATTTTCTTAGTTTTCTCAATTATTGGTTGAAAATTAAATGAACTTCCAAAATCCTCACTAACCAAAACAAAGAATACTATTGTTGTATTCTCAACATGGCTGTAAGCATCAACAATTGCAGAGCCTCCAATTATATCATCCAAAATAACAATAGGATCTTTCCCAATATTATTTTCAATATCTATAATTGATTCCTTTGGACCAACTGGAAGAAACTTTGGTTTTCCTCTATGCATCCCGCACAATGAAGAAAGATAATTACTAACTTCTGTATTATTATTCCAATTCATTGCTTTGAGCTTTTTGTTTGTCAATTTCTTTCTTTTGATTAACGATATATTGGAATAAGATATGAAT